>WNFJ01358782.1_pt1 | contig 11844 bp, 24 predicted proteins | sample 5400461 | NCBI WGS metagenome assembly WNFJ01 (sample SAMN13153349, study PRJNA577476) | soil metagenome | isolation source: 115 cm saprolite on Douglas fir-dominated hillslope | place: USA:California | collected 2013-09-17
CGCGGTTTGCGCTTCGCCATCCGCGAAGGCGGCCACACCGTGGGCGCCGGCGCCGTCACCGAGATCGTCGAGTAACCTATGCCATCCGGAGAACGAATTCGAATTCGATTGAAAGCGTACGACCACCGCATCCTGGACCAGTCCACCCGGGAGATTGTGGACACAGCCAAGCGCACCGGCGCGGACGTGGCGGGGCCGATTCCGCTGCCCACTACCATCAATCGGTGGACGGTTTTGCGCTCGCCGCACGTGGACAAAAAATCGCGCGAGCAATTCGAGATGCGCACGCATAAGCGGCTCATCGACATTCTCGAACCCACGCCGGATACGGTGGACGCGCTGATGAAGCTGGATCTGCCGCCGGGCGTCGACGTTGAAATCAAGGCTTTTGGCCGCGAACACGCGGTGAAATGACGATCCGACCAGGATCGTCATCCCGAGCGACCGACGGGAGCGAGGGATCTCTCTTCGGTCAGCGGGAACGCAGGGAACGTAAAGGACGATGCGAATGGCTGTAAATGGAATTCTTGGAATCAAGCTGGGCATGACCCGGGTGTTTGCGGCAGATGGCGCGGCCGTGCCGTGCACGGTGCTCCAGGCAGGGCCGTGCGTGGTGGTTCAGCGCCGCAGCCAGCAAGCCGACGGATACGATGCGGTCCAGTTGGGTTTGGTGGAATTCGTGAAGCCGCAGCGCATCACGAAAGCCATGACGGGCCACTTCAAGAAAGCGAATGTCGCGCCCATGCGCGTGCTGCGGGAGATTCGGCTGGAAGAGTCGAATGACGAATCGAAAGTGGGAGACCGCGTGCTGGTGGACCGTTTTGCGCCGGGCGAACTGGTGGACGTCACCGGCGTGAGCAAGGGCAAAGGATTTCAAGGCGGCGTCAAGCGCTGGCACTTCCGCGGCGGCGATGCCTCGCACGGCTCCATGTTCCATCGCGCGCCCGGAGGCATTGGCGCGAGTTCGTTCCCTTCGCGGGTGTGGCCCGGGCAGCATTTCCCCGGGCACATGGGGCACGAGCGCAAAACCATCAAGAATCTGCGGGTCGTGAAAGTCGATAGCGAAGAGAATCTGTTGCTGGTGCGCGGAGCCGTTCCCGGTCCAACCGGCTGCTATCTCTTGATCCGCAAGTCCAAGCATGCGAAGTAGCACATAAGGAGTCCAGCGTTCCATGGCCGTCGTCGAAGTCAGAAATTTGCAAGGGAAAACTGTTGGGCAGGTGGAATTGGCCGATGCCGTGTTCGCGGCTCAGGTGAATCCGCATCTGCTGCACGAGGCGGTGCGCTGGTACCTGGCGGGAGAACGCGCGGGGACGCACAAGACGAAGGGCCGCGGCGAGGTCTCTGGATCCGGGCGAAAGCTCTGGCGGCAGAAGGGCACGGGGCGTGCCCGGGTTGGGTCGATCCGGTCCTCGATTTGGCGGAAGGGCGGGACCGTACACGGACCTCAGCCTCGAAGCTATGCATACCATCTTCCGAAAAAGATGGTTTTGGGCGCCTTGCGTTCGGCGCTTTCGGCGAAATTATCGGACCAGAAACTGACCGTGGTGGATGGCTGGAAGCTGGATTCGCACAAAACCAAGGAATTTCGGGCGGCGTTAAGCAGACTCGATGGAGAGACGCGAACGATGCTGGTGGTCGAGGGACCGGGCAACCGCAATCTGGAGCTGGCCAGCCGCAATCTGGAAGGCGTGAAAGTGGTCGCTCCCGTGGCGCTTCAGCCCTATGACATCTTGCGGCACGATCGCCTTTTGCTGTCGCAGGATGTGGCGGCTCATCTGGGCAGGTCTCTGGGACCCGAAGGAGCACAGCCCGCGCAGGCCGCGAGTGAAAATGGCGGCGCGGAGGCGGCCGTGTCCACGCGCGCGGCTGTGCCATCGAGCAAGACTCGGCAAAGCAAGGCGAAGTCTCGGACGAAAACCAAGTCCTCGGGTAAGGCCAAATCACCGGCCCCTGCGAAATCGAAGTCGAAAGCCAAGCCGAAAGGCAAGGGCAAAGACAAGGACTAAAGGCCAGGACTAAAGGCCAGGATAAGAACATGGACGTCAACGTTTACAAAGTGATTCGCCGGCCCATCATCACCGAAAAGGGCTTGGGCGTGAAGGAGACGCAGGCACACCGTGGTCTTTGAAGTAGCTAGCAGCGCTACCAAGACGCAGATCAAAGAAGCGGTGCAGCAGATTTTCAAAGTGAAGGTCGATGCCGTACGCACAGCGATTTTTCATGGCAAGTTCCGGCGCCGGGGGCGCTCGGAAGGACACCGGCCGGACTGGAAGAAGGCTTATGTCCGGCTTGCCAAAGACGAAAAGATGATCGAATACGCGGAGAATCTCTGATCGGTTCCTTACGATTCCAGAGTGCAAGGCGCGGCGAAGCTTGCCGCGCTGCAGGAAGGTAGCTGGAGATGGCACTAAAAAGCTTTAATCCCTATACCGCATCCAGGCGTTTTATCACCATGCTCGATAAGAGCGACGTCACCAAGCAAACGCCGGAAAAATCATTGCTCGAGCCCAAAAAGCGCTCCGGCGGACGGAATTCGCATGGCGAGCTGACCATCTGGCATCGCGGCGGAGGACACAAAAAGCAATATCGCATGGTGGACTTCCGGCGCGAGAAAAAAGGCATTCCCGCGCGAGTCGCGGCCATCGAATACGATCCCAATCGCTCCGCGCGCCTGGCGCTGCTGCATTATGCCGACGGCGAAAAGCGCTACATCCTGCATCCGGTGGGTCTTGAGGTGGGCATGACGATTCAGACCGGTGAGGGCGCAGATATTCTGCCCGGAAATGCGCTGCCGTTACGCTTCATTCCGCCGGGAACCCAGGTGCACAATCTGGAGCTTTCGCCGGGTAAGGGCGCCCAGGTGGTGCGCGCAGCGGGCGGGGCGGCGCAACTGCTTAGCAAAGAGGGGGATCTGGCGCTGGTGAAGCTGCCCTCGGGCGAGGTGAGGCGATTCGGGGTCGACTGCATGGCCACTATTGGGCAGATTGGCAATCTGGACCACGAGAACGTCACCTATGGCAAGGCCGGCCGGACTCGCTGGCATGGCAAGCGGCCCACGGTTCGCGGCGTGGCTATGAATCCTGTGGACCATCCGCATGGCGGCGGTGAGGGCCGCGTGAAGGGCAACCACCCTAAGACGCCCTGGGGCTTTCCGACTTTGGGAGCCAAGACACGGCATAATCGCCGGACCGACAGGATGATCGCACAGCGGCGTAAACCGTAGCCGGCATCGTGGCGATAATGAGTACGAATTAGTAAGATTGAGAAGGACGAAACCATTCATGATCCCGGCGCGGCGGGTGACGGAAAGGGCCAATATGAGAGCATCGCGAAGCATATCCGCGGCTCGGCGCGCCTCGGGCGCCCGCAAAGCCGTGCCGTCGCGAGCATCCAAGCCCGCGCGGAAGACGACAACAAAGTTGCATGCGGTTCCGCTCGAACCCGTCCTTTACAGGTTCTGCAAGTCGGGATGGGCGGTGCTGGTAGAAAAGCAGCCGAGCCAGCAAGGGACGCGGTTTGTTTGCCCGTTCTGCCCGCATTCGCACCGCGTTTCCGGTCCGGTACGCGGGTTTCGCAAGGTTCGGCGCGCGCAATGGATCAAGCTGCGCCGGGTAGACGAATAGTTGAGTTGGTCGCCAAGATAAATAGGGAAGGGATTCCATGGGTCGTTCGCTGAAGAAGGGCCCGTTCGTAGACGCGCCTCTGCGCAACAGTGTTGAGGCGCTCAACGCGCGAAACGAAAAGAAAGTCGTGAAGACTTGGTCGCGCCGGTCCACGATTGTTCCGGAGATGATCGGCCATACGATTGCCGTGCATAACGGCAAAAAGTTCATCCCGGTGTATATCACCGAGCAGATGATCGGACACAAGCTTGGCGAGTTTGCGCCTACGCGCACGTTCAAAGGGCATGCGGTCAGGGCGGCCCTTGAGAGGGCCGCCGGAGTGGCAGGCGCCCCCGGAGTGCCGGGTGGCCCGGGCGCACCAGCACCAGCAGGAGGTGGCGCCGCACCGGCTGCCCCGGCACCAAAGGCTTAAACGAACATGTCTACGAATCTCGCAATTCCGAAGGCACCGGCTATTGAGGCTCAAGCCCTCTCGCGGCATGCGCGCATGTCTCCGCAAAAAGCGCGCCTGGTGGTGGACTTGATTCGAGGGCAGCGCGCTGAAGATGCGCTGCAGATTCTCCGTTACACCAAGAAGCGCGCGGCCCGGGACATCGAAAAAGTTTTGCGCAGTGCGATTGCCAATGCGGAACGCAAGGCCGAGGATGCCGGAGCCTCGCTGGACGTGGATGAGCTGTACGTCTCGCGCTGCTTCGTGAACGAAGGATCTCGCTGGAAGCGCCTGCGCCCCGCACCCATGGGCCGCGCCTTCCGCTACGTGCGGCGCACCGCTCATATTGTCGTGGCCGTTGCGGAACATCATCGCGCCGCCGCCGAACGCACCGCAGCCGCCGAAGCCGCTGCAGCAAGCGAAAAGGGTGTGCGAGGCGCGGTTAAGAAAGCGCGAAAGGCGCTTGGGGGCAGCAAAGGCTCCGCGCGCAAGCCGAAGAAGCAAGGTTAGCGGAATTCGGGAGGAGTTGCTTTGGGACAGAAGACACATCCATACGGCTTTCGGCTCGGTTACAACAAACCGTGGAGGTCGCGGTGGTTTGCCGGCAAAGATTATGCCGACCTGCTGCACGAAGATGTGGTGCTGCGCCGTCAGTTGAAAGACCGGCTGCGCTCAGCCGGCATCAGCGCCATCGATATCGAGCGCGCCGCCAACAAGCTGGTCATTCGCCTGTTTACCGCGCGCCCCGGGATCATCATCGGCCGCAAGGGCGCCGAAATCGATAAGCTGAAAAACGAGATTCAGAAGCGCACCAAGCGCGAAGTGCATATCGACATTCAGGAAGTCCACCGGCCGGAGCTTGACTCGCAACTGGTGGCCGAATCGATCGCGTTGCAGCTCGAGAAACGCGTCGCCTTCCGGCGTGCCATGCGCAAGGCGGTGGATTCCGCCTTGCGATTCGGCTGCAAAGGAATCAAAGTCCGCGTGGCAGGCCGGCTGAATGGGGCGGAAATCGCGCGCAAGGAATGGTACCTGCAGGGCCGACTGCCGCTGCAGACGCTTCGCGCGGACATCGATTTTGGATTTGCCCAGGCCTATACGACCTACGGCGTGATTGGCGTGAAGTGCTGGATCTACCAGGGCGAAAACGTGCCTGAGCGGGGCAAGCGGCGCGGAACAGTCGCCGCACCTGCGGCAGGGGATTAAAGGGAACCCGTCATGATGATGCCGAAGAAAGTGAAGTATCGTAAACAGCAGCGTGGGCGCCGCCGTGGCAAGGCCTGGCGCGGCGGTGAACTGTCGTTCGGCGAATACGGGCTGAAGGCTCTCGAGCCGGCGTGGATTACCGACCGGCAGATCGAAGCCGCCCGCGTGGCGATCACCCGTTTCATCAAGCGCGGTGGCAAGCTATGGATTCGCATTTTCCCGGATAAGCCCTTTACCAAGAAGCCGGCGGAAACCCGCATGGGCAAAGGCAAAGGAGCTCCGGAGCGCTGGGTAGCGGTGGTGAAACCGGGCCGGGTCATGTTCGAAATGGCGGGAGTCGATTTGGCCACAGCGACGCAAGCCATGAATTTGGCGGCACACAAATTACCGATTCACACGCGATTCGTAAGCCGCACGGGAGAGCTCTGATGCCCGGGAAAATCGATAAGCTGCGGGATTTGGGCGAGCCGGAACTGGCGGCGCGTGAGCGCGAGCTTGCCGAACAGGTATTTCGGCTGCGTTTTCAGCTCACCACCGGGCAGGCTGAAGCTGTGGGCCGGCTCCGATCCGCGAAGAAAGATTTGGCGCGCGTCAAAACGCTTTTGCGCGAGCACCAATTGAGGAAAAGCTGATGGCCACGGCGGTAAATAACGCGACGGAACGGCGCCGGCGGCGCAACGAGCTGATCGGGGTGGTGACCAGCTCGAAGATGCAAAAGACCATTGTCGTGCGGGTCACCCGGCAGATACAGCATCGGCTCTACGAACGCTACGTGCGCGTGGCCAAGAAATTCTATGCTCACGACGAGCAGGGCGAAGCGCGCCCGGGGGATGTTGTGCGCATCGTGGAAACGCGCCCGATGTCCAAACTAAAGCGCTGGCGTCTGGCTGAAGTGCTGGCACGGCGCACGAGCGTCGATTAGCGCCTTCGGTGAAGGCGAGGAGAGCGCGCGGCAATGATTCAGATGCGAAGCTGGCTGACCGTGGCGGATAACTCGGGAGCACGCCGCCTGATGTGCATTCTGCCGGTGGGTGGCGATATCGGCAGCCGGGCGGGGCTTGGCGATATCATCACCGCTTCGGTAAAAGAAGCGACGCCTGAGAGTCCGATCAAAAAGGGCAAGGTGGTGCGCGCCGTCGTCGTTCGCACACGCAAGGAACATCGACGGCGTGATGGCACCTATATCCGGTTTGACGACAACGCCGCCGTGCTCATTAATGACGCCAATGAACCGGTGGGCACCCGCGTATTCGGGCCCGTGGCGCGCGAATTGCGCGAAAAGAAATTTGCCAAAATTGTATCGCTGGCCCCGGAAGTCTGGTGAAACCAGCGCCGAGGATGAACAAAGATTCATGAATACAACTGTTACAAACGCGAACATTCGGAAGGGCGACCAGGTGCGCGTGATGAGCGGGCGCGACAAGGGCAAGAGCGGGCGTGTGCTGGGCGTTGACCCGCGGAAGCGCACCGTCACCGTCGAGCACGCCAACATCATCAAGCGGCACACGCGCGCCAATCCTTCGAAAAACGTGAAGGGCGGCATCGTGGAAAAGGAAGGGCCGATCCAAATTTCCAACGTGCTGCTCGTCTGTGCCTCTTGTAATAAGCACGCCCGGGTGGGCCATAAACTGATGCCCGACGGCACCAAAGTGCGCATCTGCCGCCGCTGCGGCACGACATTGGAGAAGTAACGCTGCCATGAGCCGATTGCGCGACAGATATCGCAGTGAAGTGATTCCGGCGCTGATGAAGCGCTTTGGATACAAGAATCCCATGGCCGTGCCGAAAGTCGCCAAGGTTGTGGTCAACATCGGCCTGGGCGAGGGCAGCCAAAATATCAAGCTGCTCGATGTGGCGGCCGCGGAACTCGGGCAGATTTCCGGCCAGCGTCCCATTATTACCCGGGCCAAGAAATCGATCGCCAATTTCAAGTTGCGCAAGGGCATGCCCATCGGCTGCTGCGTCACGCTTCGCGGCGATCGGATGTATGAGTTTCTCGACCGGCTCTGCAACGTGGTGCTGCCGCGCGTGCGCGATTTCAAAGGACTGAGCCCGAACGCATTCGATGGCCGCGGCAATTACACGCTCGGTTTGCGCGACCAATTGGTTTTTCCGGAGATTGACTACACGCGCGTGGACAAGATCAAGGGCATGAATATCACCCTGACCACCACCGCGCGCAATGATGAAGAGGGCCGCGAGCTGCTGAAAATGATCGGAGTACCGCTGCGCGGCTAAGGAGAGCTATGGCACGACTTTCGCAATTTGCAAAGATGCGCAAGAAGTTGAAATTCAAGATCCGGGTGCGGAACCGCTGCCGCGTCTGCGGCCGGCCGCGCGGTTATATTCGCAAATTCCAGATGTGCCGCATCTGTTTCCGCTGGTTTGCGCTGCGCGGCGAAGTTCCGGGCGTGGTCAAGGCGAGTTGGTAGCGATGCAGACCGATCCCATTTCCGATATGCTGACGCGCATCCGCAATGCCGCCAAGGCGCGGCACGCCCGCGTGGAATTGCCGGCATCGAAGCTCAAAGTCGAAATCGCCCGCGTGCTCAAGGAAGAGGGCTTCATCTCGACCTATAAGGTGGTCGATGAATCGAAAACGCGCAAAGCCCTGCGGATATTTCTGAAATATACGCCGGACAAGAGTTCGGTCATCAGCGACCTTCGGCGTGTTTCGCGCCCGGGAAGCAGGCGTTACGTAGGGGTAAAAGAGATTAAGGGGGTCTTCGGCGGCCTGGGCGTGAGCATCTTGAGCACTCCACGGGGAGTCATGACTGGCCGGGCAGCGCGCAAACAGCGCCTGGGCGGCGAATTGCTCTGCGAAATCTGGTAAGAGGCTACAAGGCTATGTCACGAATTGGACGAAAACCGATTGCCGTGCCTTCGAATGTTAAGGTGCAGATCGGGCCCGCAGCGATCGAAGTGCAAGGTCCCAAGGGCAAGCTCAGTATCCGCGTGCCTCACGGCATCCGCTTCGAGCAAAAGGACGGCACGCTCACCGCGCTGCGTGAAACCGATGAGCAGCGCGCCTTGCACGGATTGGCGCGCGCCCTGGTCGCCAATGCCGTACGCGGAGTCACTGAGGGATTCAAAAAGGAACTGGACATCGTCGGCGTCGGCTATCGTGCTGAAGTAAAAGGGAAAAACGTCGTCTTCGCGCTTGGATACTCGCATCCCATCGAGTTTCCCATCCCCGAGGGCATTCAGATCGCAGTCGAAAAGCAGACCCGCGTCGTGGTGTCCGGCGCCGATCGCGGAAGAGTGGGCCAGGCCGCGGCGGATATCCGGGGCTTGCGGCCGCCCGATCCTTACAAGCAGAAGGGCATCCGACTGGTGGGCGAGCGCTTGAAGAAGAAGGCCGGGAAGGCTGGCGCCGCCAAGACGGCCGCTTAACGCTGGCGGGTTGGCGACCGACCAAGAAAGAGAAAGGGAAGAATGGCTACGAAATCAGTTCTCAAGCTTTCGCGCAACGCGCATCGCCAGCATGTGCATCGCCGCGTGCGGCAGCGCGTGGTGGGCACGACCGGCCGCCCGCGCCTTTGTGTTTACCGATCGCTGGGCCACATCTATGTCCAGGTGATCGATGATCACAGCGGACGCACGCTAGTGTCGGCCAGTTCCCTGGATAAGGACACGCGCGCCGCGCTCAAGGGCGGCGGCAATGTCGCCGCGGCCAAGATCGTGGGGAAGGCAGTAGCGGAACGTTCGCTGGCCGCGGGCATCCAGCAAGTTGTATTCGATCGGGGAGGTTATATGTTCCACGGGCGCGTCGAGGCTCTCGCCACTGCAGCCCGCGAAGCCGGATTGAAGTTTTAACCCATGTCCAAACAAATTCTGCGCGAAACGTTAGCGGTGCGCCGGCTGGTAGAGGTCAGCGCAAACAATTTGAAGGATCAGGTTGTCTCGATCCAGCGCGTAACCAAGGTCGTGAAGGGTGGCAAGAATTTGAGTTTTTCCGCCTTGGTTGTCGTCGGCGATCAACGGGGCCATGCCGGATTCGGCATGGGCAAGGCCCGCGAAGTCCCCATGGCTATCCGCAAGGCCATCGAACAGGCGAAAAAGAATCTGATCCGCCTCAACTTGAAGGGCAGCTCGATTCCGCATCAGGTAACTGGCTATTACGGTTCGGGACAGGTTCTACTCAAGCCTGCCTCAGAGGGAACCGGCATCATTGCCGGAGGGCCGGTGCGGGCGGTGATGGAAGTCGCGGGAATTTCGAACGTATTGACGAAATCGATTGGCACCTCAAATCCGCATAACGTCATCAAGGCCACCTTCGATGCCCTTTTGCGCCTCAAAGACGAAGCCCGGGTGGCCGAGCAGCGCTCTAAATCTGTGGAAGAGCTGCGCTAGGAGCAGAGTCACGTCATGGTGAAGAAGAAAGCCGGAACGGTTAAACTGAAGTGGGTACGCAGCTTTATTGGGTGCACGCGGGATATGCGCGCTACGGTGCGCGGCCTGGGATTCAGGCGCATGCAGCAGGTGGTGGAGCGCGAAGACACGCCTGCGGTTCGTGGTATGGTAGATAAAGTTCGCCATCTCGTTGTGGTCGTGGAATGATCGCAATTTCGGGGGAATTGAGGCAAGCATGTCGGTGACGTTGTCGAATTTGCGGCCGCCGCGTGGCTCGCGCCATCGCAAGGTGCGTGTCGGCCGGGGCATCGGCTCAAAATTGCCCAAAACGGCCGGCGCAGGGAACAAGGGACAGAAATCGCGCAAGGGCTATTCCCAGCGTCCTGGCTTCGAAGGCGGCCAGATGCCCTTGCACCGGCGCATACCCAAGCGCGGCTTTCACAATCCCTTCAGCAAAGACTATGCGGTTGTGAATCTGGAAGCCCTGAAGGTCTTTGCCGCCGGGGACGTGGTGACGCCCGAGTCATTGCGCGAACGCGGCTCGGTGCATAGCGCCTCGCGCCCCATAAAAATTCTCGGTGATGGTGAATTGAACACAGCGCTCACGGTTCGCGCGCATGCCTTCAGCCGGTCGGCGGAGGAAAAGATCGCCCGTGCCGGAGGCAAGATCGAGCGGATATCATGAACCAATTTTTTGAAGCTTTCGCCAACATGTTTCGCGTTCCCGATCTGCGCAGGCGGATCCTGTTTACGCTGGGAATACTGGCTGTGTATCGGCTGGGAGCTTTCCTGCCGACGCCGGGGATCAATACCGATGTCCTGACGCAACTCTTCCAGCAGAATCAAGGCTCGGTTCTGGGCATTATCGATCTCTTCAGCGGCGGCAATTTCCGGCGGCTCACTATTTTTGCCCTGGGCATCATGCCCTACATCACCGCCTCCATCATTCTCCAGCTCATGACCGTGGCTTGGCCTTACCTGGAACGCTTGCAGAAGGAGGGCGAACTCGGGCGCCGCAAGATCACCCAGTACACGCGTTATCTCACCATTTTGTTGAGCATCCTTCAGTCTCTGTCGATTGCTTTCACGCTGCAGCGCCAGACCGGACCCAACGGCTCATCGCTGGTCTATAACCCAGGCCTTGGGTTCACACTAATGACCATCCTTACGCTGACTACCGGCTCCGCTTTCATCATGTGGCTCGGTGAACAGATCAGCGAGCGCGGCGTCGGAAACGGAATGTCCTTGATCATTTTTGCCGGGATCGTGGTGGGATTGCCTCGCGGCATCTTCGATCTCTGGACCAAAGCCTCCACTCAGCAGTGGGGTCCTTTTACCGGTCTGGCTCTGATCCTACTCGTCGCGTTGATGCTCGCAGTGATCGGCTTCATCGTTTTCGTCGAGGGTGGCCAGCGGCGCATCCCGGTTCAGTATGCCAAGCGAGTAGTTGGCCGCCGCGTCATGGGGGGGCAGATGACTTATCTGCCGCTTCGCGTGAATGCTGGAGGCGTCATTCCTCCCATCTTTGCCAGTTCGTTGCTAACCTTCCCGGGAACGATCGATTTGGTGATGCAGAAGCGCTTCCCTTCCTTCGACCGTTTGGCCAAGGCCTTATCCTGGGGCGAGCCTCTCTACACTCTGATTTATGTTTTGCTGATTATCCTGTTCGCTTTCTTTTACGTCGGCATCGTTTTCAACCCTACCGAACTCGCCGACAACATGCGTAAGTACGGTGGATTTATTCCCGGCATACGCCCCGGGCGCAATACTTCCGAGCACATCAATCGCATCCTGCGCCGGCTGACGTTTGTGGGCGGCGTTTACCTGGCGGCTGTATGCCTGCTCCCGGAATGGATGATTGCAGGTATCCATCTTCACCATTTGCCGGGAGCCGTGGGCACCTGGTTCGATGAGCACATGTGGCGGTTCGTGCTCGAGGGCCTGAACGTATCGTTCTATTTCGGTGGCACCTCCCTGCTCATCGTCGTGGGTGTGGCCATGGATACGGTTCAGCAGATCGAAGCTCAGCTCGTGATGCGCAATTACGAAGGCTTCGTCAAGAAAGGAAAGCTGCGGAGCCGGCGGTATGCCTGAGGCGGGAGTGGCCGCAAAGGGATTGGGCCGCGCGGTCATCTTTCTCGGTCCTCCCGGCGCTGGAAAGGGCACCCAGGCCAGGCAAATCGCGGAAAGTTACGGCGTCCCGCATCTTTCCACGGGGGATATGTTCCG
>WNFJ01708528.1_pt1 | contig 11844 bp, 10 predicted proteins | sample 5400461 | NCBI WGS metagenome assembly WNFJ01 (sample SAMN13153349, study PRJNA577476) | soil metagenome | isolation source: 115 cm saprolite on Douglas fir-dominated hillslope | place: USA:California | collected 2013-09-17
GAAGGCGGTGGCATTGTGTGGACAGTGCTACAGGAGCTCGGCGTCTCCGCGGCCGATGTCGTGGACGCTACGCGCCAGCGGGGCGTCAGAACGCCCGAGTTCAATCCCGATGTGGACCGGCCTTGGCAAGGTCACCATGAGGTCGAGGTCGCCAGGTCTGAATGGGAGAGAGTGGTCGACGTTCTTAACGAGAAAATCCCGCCTGGCTCCAACTTGCGGTGGGGATTCAATTCAAGGCGTGACCGGCCGCGGAAAATCCAGTTCGTCGCCGAGGACGGAATCGACATCGACGCGATAGTCGCTGAGGCGCGCGCCCGCAACGCCCCGAGCCAATAACAAGCATCGCAATTGGATTCGGTCGCGTTCGAGTCACGTAACAGATGCCACTGTTGGCCCGCGCGCGGTCCACTTAACTAAGAGCCGGAACCGGGATACGCGATATCGTGGAGGTTGTGGCCATGCCCGAGGGCGACAGCCGCGACTGGTTGCTTTCGATCCTCGTCCCTACCATCGAGCTCAGGGACGCGCTCATCACTGACGTTGCTGACGCCGTGCAAGCGCTAACCGAAGCGCCGATCTTGGCGGTGCGCATGATTGGCGTTGTGGACGATGCCCTGGAGCCGACGCTCAACATGCACATTCGGTCGAGGACTGCAATCTCCGGCAAACAGGCACAAGCGGTCACAACAGAAACGCTGCACCGCTACGCCTACCGGCTCGACCTCTCAGGCGTGACAGTCACTGTCACAGGGCGACAATCACCGGACGAACCGAGCATGAGGTGAAAGGGCACGGGGTCGGCTGGCGCCGGGCCGAAACGAGATCGCAATCGGCTGTTCGGCAGTCAGATACGCGATGGCTGGGCGGGCTCGAGACTCTCACGCATCGGCGCGTCGACAACAAGAGAAGCCTCCGCGTCCGCGGCCAGCCGATCCCGAGTCACGTGCCTGACCGGAACAATCGCACTACAGAGACAGGCCAACAGCGGTAGCCACCGTTCTAGTGCGGAAAGAATGCGCTGCATCGTCGATGCTCGCCTCGACTAAGCCTACTCCTCGGCGACACCAGTGACCGCCGAGGTTGGCCCCGCGGCGGCACGCAGAGTCGACATGAGGAAAGGCGCCCTGAGGCGCCGCTCACTCGATCGCTAAACAGGCTCCGAGGTCCTCGATTCCGCAGCCGTGACCTGTCCATCCCTACCAAAAGACCCCGCATCGCCCCGAAGCTCTGCGGCGCTCCGCAGGGGCAGGTCGCGGAGGATCAAAGTAAATGCCAGCCCCAGCACACCGGCAACGATCGTTATCCAGAAGAGATCACCGATCGCGAGGGCCAGGGCATTGTTGGCGCCGGCGATCACTTTGGGGATCAGCGGCTGAAGGGGCCCTGGCAGCAGGTGTTCCAGCAGGGCGCGACCGTTGCCGACGTTCTGCAGGACACCCGACAGCTTGACCATCTGGGCGATCACCGGCTGCGGCACACCCTCTTCGGCAAGGTTCGTCGGCAGCCTGCTGGCGAAAGATGACGAGAAGATGGTGCCGGCCGCAGCCAGTCCAACCGAAGCGCCAATCTGACGGAGAAATGTGAGCGTGCTGGTGGCCACGCCCAGGCGATTCGTCGGCACCGCGTTCTGAACCACCACCGTGTAACCCGCCATAGCGGGCCCGATGCCAATGCCAAGAACGAGCATCCATGCCCAGAGCTCCCAGTCGGAAATGCCAGCCGTCAGGTGAGTGAGAAGAAAGCCGCCCACCAACATCACGGCCGCGCCGCCGACCATGAGCCACTTGTAGCGCCCCAGCCGGCTGATCAACAAACCGGTGCCGATGCTCCCGCCCATCAGCCCCACCAGCAGGGGCCAGATGTAGTAACCAGACGCGGTCGCGCTAATGCCACGAACGGTCTGGTAGAAGCGCGGCATGAAGATCACCGCGGCGAACATGGCAATGCCGAAAACGAACACCGCCGCCATGCTGACCGAGTAGTCACGGCGCTTGAACAAATCCAACGGGAGGATTGGTTCTTTCGCTTTCGACTCGATGAACAGGAAGACCATCAGAATCACCAGGCCGAGCGCAATCAGGCCACCCACATTGAGGTCGGTCCAGCTGGCAAGTTGACCCGAACTGGTCACGTTGCCCTTGTTCGTGAGCCCGAGCATGAACGGCACCACCCCCGCCGTGAAGAAAACGATTCCCAGGTAGTCGAGATCGCGGAGGGATGCCGTCCGGCGCCCAGCGCTGGGCAGTACTAGCGCCAGGACAACCAGGGACGCGATTCCAAACGGCACGTTGACGTAGAAGACCCAGTGCCAGCTGATGTGGTCGGTGATCCAGCCACCGATGAAAGGGCCGACGATAAAGCTCACAGCGAAGACAGCGCCAAACAAGCCCTGGAATCGGCCCCGTTCGCGTGGGCTGTAAAGATCTCCGATGATGGCGATCACGATCGGGAACAAAGCCCCGGCCCCAAGTCCCTGCACAGCCCGGAACGCCACCAACTCGGTCATGTTCTGAGAGGCACCAGAGAGCCAAGAACCCGCGAGGAAGATGCAGACGCCGATCATCAGCATCACCTTGCGACCGAAGACGTCCGAGAACTTTCCGTAGATCGGGACCGTCACCGTCGACGACAGCAGGTACGCGCTCACCACCCAGGCGTAGAGGCTCGCTCCATTGAGGTCGGTGACGATTCGCGGTAGGGCGGTGCCAACCACGGTCTGGTCCAAGGAGGCCAGGAACAGGGTCAGCAAAATTGCCCCCAGGATCGTGAGCTTTGCCCGTGGGGGCAGAGACATCAGCGATGGTGCCGCCGTCGAGCCGCGATCTTCGATGGCTGCCACGTTGTTACTCCTTGGTCGGCTGTCGCGGATTCGCCCCGCCGTCCGGGTTGACAGGCTCCGGCTCGGAAAGCGTGTAACCCGTTGCGGGCACGAGCCCACGGACACGCCCCACAGCCTTCGCCGATGCTTCCGCCGGGGAGGTGGCCTGAACCGCGGGCACGCCGATCCTCATCTTCGCGGTCCCGGCAACGGGCTCTACCGTGAGCCCGTTGTGGGTGAGTACTTCCAGGACGTTTGGGTCGCCAAGGCGACCAGGCTCCGGCTCAAGGGTCAGGCTAAACGCGTACGCCCCGGCTGCTGCGAGCGCGAGTTGGCCGCCCGCGCGGTACCCGAGAGGCTTGAATCGGCGATCTTCGGCAGCGTCCAGCAGCTCATCCAGATCCTTGGTTGACCGCCGGCTGGCGAAGCGGGACGCCAGCGAATAGAGGACGGGGACCAGAACCAAGGTCAGCACGGTGCTCGTGAACAGGCCGCCGATGACGACGATCGCCAGTGGCCCGCTGATGAACGCTCCACCCACTCCCCCGCCGCCGCCGATCACGGCCAGCGGGGCCAAGGCCAACATGGTGGCGAAGGCGGTCATCAAGATCGGGCGCAGACGATGCCGGCCGCCCTCGATGATGGCGTCGTGCAGGTCGAGGCCGCGATCGCGGTACTGCTCGATGAGGTCGAGAAGGACGATGGCGTTGGTGACCACGATGCCCGTGAGCATCAGGATTCCAATCAGGCCCGGCAGCGATAACGAGGTGTTGGTGACGACCAGCGCGATGATGGCGCCGGTCGCAGCGAATGGAATCGCGACCAGCAGCACCAGCGGCTTGAGTAACGAGCGGAACGTCGCCACCATGATCAGGTAGACGAGGCCGATCGCCGCCAGCAGCGCGAGCGCAAATTGGGTCAGCACGGTCGAGAGCTGGGCAAACACGCCGCCTGTCGAGAGTGACGCACCTGATGGCAGCGGTACGCCGGCGAGTGCGTTGGTAACGCTCGACTGGACCGCGCGCGTGTCGTTGGCTGTGATAGTGCCAGTGATCGTCGCGTCACGGTCGCCGTTGACGCGATTGACAGTCTGCGGGCCGGTGACCTGTTGAATGGTCGCGATCGTGGACAGCGGCACAACCCCAAATGCGGTGGGGATCGGCAACGACGAGAGAGTGGCTACGGTGTCCGCGGTTCCCGGCGGCAGTTGGACGCGGACGATCATGCTCCCCTGCGGTAGGTTGGCCTGCGTCGCGACCTGGCCGTTGATCTGCTGCGCGACCAACGCGGCCAGCGTCTGGATGTTCAGCCCCGAGGCGGCCAGCTTGTCGGTCGGGACCAACTGGTACTGCGGCTTGGAAACCACCAGATTCGATTTGAGCTCGGCCAAACCAGAGACCTTGGAGAGTGCGGCGAGAACCTGATCGTTGACCGCCTGCAAGGTGGCGGTGTCGCCTGCTCGCACATCGACCACCATCTGATTGGTGCTCGCGTTGGCGTTGTTCTGGGCTTGCCCCACCACCAGCTTCGCCGGACCCTGGTAACCGTTCAGCGCTCGCTTTACTCCCGCCAACGCGCTGTCGTACTGCCCGTTCTCGACCAGCACCAAAACCGATCCCTGGCTTGGATCGGCCGGCGCCGCGCCCGCGAAGGGGCCACCCTGGCCACCGACCGTTGCCTGGTAGGCGGTGATGCCCTGAACGCCCGCAATGAGGGCCTCGACCTTTTGGGTCTCGGAATCTGTCTGGGAGAGCGTGGAGTTCACAGGCATCGTGATCGAGATCGGGAACGTGGGGCTGGAGGATTGGTCGAGCAGATTCACCCTCAAGAGCGGGATCAGGGCCATCGAAGCGGCGAAGAAAGCAGCCGCGGCGCCCAGCGTCAGCAGACGATGGCCGGTTGCCCATTGGATCACTGGCACGTAGACACGCTGCGTCCAGTTCCATCGGAGCCGGCGCTCGACTCCCTCCACCCGAACCGCTGGGAGCAATCGTGATGCAAGCAGCGGTACCACTGTCACAGCCACCACCAGCGAGGCGAGCAGCGCAACCACCACGGTCAGCGCGAACGGCCGGAAGAAGCTGCCCGCGATGCCGGTCAGGAAGACGATCGGCAGGAAGACCGCGGTAATGATCTCGCGGGCCCCCGTGTAAGCGGCGACCAGCGGACGCTCGCCTTCACTGACGTGCCGGCTGATGTTCTCGAGCACGACGATGGAGTCGTCCACGACGCGACCGATGGCGACCATCATCCCGCCCAGAGTGAGGATGTTGAGAGTGATCCCCTGCGTCCAGAGCGCGATCAGCGCCACCAGCAACGAGAGTGGGATCGAGATCGCAGCGACGACGGTTGCGCGAACGCTGCGCAAGAAGACGAATATCACGAGCACCGCGAACACGGCGCCCAGCAACCCTTCGCGCAGGATGTTGCCGATGGCCTGAGTGATCGGCGTGGCCTGATCCTGGATCGAGTCCACACGCACGCCATGGCCGATCGACGATTCGATCCCGGGAAGCGCATTCCAGACCTCGTTGGCCACGGTCACCGTGTTGGTATTCGGGCCTTTGACGATTTGCAGGCCGATGCTTTGTTTGCCGTTGGTTCGGGTGATCGTGTCGGCAGGTATGGACACGACCTGAACGGTGCCCAACTGATTGATCGTGACGGGCGCCGCCGCCTTGGCGCCTGATGGCACACCAAAGGGCGGATTGACCGTGACTTTGCCGATCTGGTCCAGGCTGGTCAGCGACCCGGAGACCTGGAGAGGAATGGTCGCGGACCCGTTCTTGAGGGAACCTATCGACTGCACGATGCTCGCCTGCTGCAGCGCCGCGGCGACCTGGGTGACTGTTAAGCCGTGGGCCGCCAGCTTGCTGGGATCGACGGTGACATCCACCTCGTCGGTCGGTGCGCCGGTCAAAACCACCGAGGAAACACCAGCCAGGCCCTTCAGCTTGGGCAGGGCCTGCGCGCGGAGCTGGCCGGCGAGGTCGCCAAGCGGCTCGTCAGCAGAGATCGCGTACTCGAGGATCGGAAGGCTGTTGGTCGAGAAAGTTTGGACACTCGACGACGCAGCCTGCGGAGGTAGCAGCTGGCGGATCCTCGCGATGGCGCTGTTGACATCCTGCTCAGCCGACTTGATGTCGGTGCCGTCCCGAAACAGGACTATCAGCAGCGACGCGCCTTGACTGGAGGTCGACTGCACGGTGGTCGTCCCGGTCACGCCCAGCATCGCGTTCACAATCGGCACGCTCACCTGCTGGTCCACGATCTCTGGGGAAGCGCCCGGATACGGGGTGATGATGATGACCGCCGGCACTGAGATGTCGGGAAGAAGGTCTTGCTGTACCTGAGTGGCGGCAAAAATGCCGGCACCGAAGAGCAGCGCCACGCCAAGAAGAACGACGACCCCGAGGCGGAGTGACAGGCGGGTGATGAATGCCATCTTGTCAGCCCCCTTCCTGGTCGCCGCTGAGGTTCCGGACCAGCAGCAGGCAAAGGTGCCGTAGTTGGACCAGCTGGTCCGCGGTGAACCCCTGCGCGACGGCGGCCTGCTTCGCCGTCGCATCTCTGCGCATCGCGTTGATGCGCTCGAGACCGGCCTCCGTGATGACGGCTTGCACCGAGCGGCGGTCTGCGGGGTCGTGAACACGCTTCACCAGGCCGTCCCGTTCGAGGACGTCGATGATGTCGGTCATCGTTCTCGGCGCCACGTCCATGCCCTCAGCGAGCGCGCCCAGCGGCAGCTGGCGGCTCGGGCGGTGGCAAAGGCGCGTCAGCACGCGAAGGCGGCTCTCCGAGAGACCGTGGCCCTCGGCGAAACGCTCCATCGCATCGTGGATCCGCTTCGAAGCCAGCCGCAGAGCGCCCAAGGCCTCGAAAACGTCGACCGAACCCCCGCCGCCGTTCTCGATCACAGCTCGTCGCATCGCCGGGTCATAGAGGTATCCAGCGCCGTCGACCGTGAGGTCTCCGTGCGAGAGAGAAGCGTGGGGCCGAATATCGGGTTTCCGCATAGTGAGGGGACTCACTATAGTGGACGGCATGCAGCTTGGCGCCTACAGAACTGCCTGCGTAGGGTCCCTCAGGTTGGACGGCCTTAGATGAACGCCGCGCTGTGGATCCTGCAAGTACTACTCGGCATTTTCTTCGTGTTCCACGCCTCCATCCTGCTTCGGCCATCGCCCCAGAGGCTCCAGAGTGGGATGCGGTACGTGTTGGAGATGCCCGCCGGCTTGCGCGTCTTCGCCGGCGTCGCGGAGGGCCTGGCCGGAGTGGGCCTGGTGCTTCCGCCTTTAGTGCACATGCTGGTGTGGCTCGCGCCGCTGGCAGCGGCGGGGCTGGTACTCCTCATGCTGGGCGCGATCGTCTTCCACTTTCGCCGTCGCGAGTACCCGAACATCGGACTCAACGCCGTTCTCGGAGTTCTCGCCGCGATCGTCGCTTGGGGTCGATTCGGGCCCTACCACTTCTAGCCAGGACAGGCGTACCGTTCCGCGCATTTCCTTGCGGAAACCTTGTCCCTGGCAGTGTTTCCTGAAATCTGATCAGAACTCGGCAACCGAGAGAAGTTCACGCGGCGGACAATTCTGATCATCTGCTCGCGGAGCTGCGTGTCGTTCTGCGGTCCATTCCAGCACCGCGTCCAACCGCCCAGTTCTCTCGGGTAGGATGCCGACCATGGTCGGTTTCAAGACTCCCCAAGAGAAAAAACGGCTGAGCCTCGCGGGCAATCGCCGCAATACTTATGGCGAGAGCGACAAAGGCAGCCGCAAAGCCATCAGACGGAACAAGCAGATCGGGCAACGACAGTTGCGGCGAGGCGTGAATCTGGAGCTGAAGCCGGCTTCCGGCGTCTTCACTGGTGAGGACGCGGAGGACGTCGCAGCAGGAGTCGCCGCGGCACACAGCCTCAAGAACAAGAAGCGATTCAGGAAGTTTCCAGACACGCCCCTCGGCGAAGTCATCGCAATGCAGAAGGAACGACGGGCGGCAACCTATCGCGCACATGTCGAGAGACGTGAAAAGCGCGCGAGCGAGACTAAAAGCACCTCCTGAATGGACGCCCTGACGATCATGAGGCGCGGCCTCACCTTTGGGCGTTTGAGAGCAAAGCAATGCAGGTAGGCCGGGTCCTGGACCAGACGATGTGGGTTCGGCTTTCGCTGATGGCGGTTTTGGTTGGCTATATCGCGATCATCTCGGTCAGCCACTTCATTCCTCTTCCTCACTTCCTCGAGGGTCCGTTAGTTATTACCGGTTGGCTGTTCCTTCTTGCCCTGTTTTTGTGGGCCACGCTGCGCCGGATCGACACGCGTCCGAAGGCTCAACCGCCGATGAGGGAGTTGCTTCGACCGTGGGCCCTGACGGCCGCATTTGGCGCTCTAGCCGCTACCGCGCTGTTCCTGGCCATAGTCTGGGACGTTCCCAGGTTCTGCCACGGCCCAATTCCGCTCAACTGCGTCAAGGGCTACGTGTGGTCCGTCGACCACGGTCACTACTACCACACGACTTGGGATGGTACTTATGGCGAGATCAGCCAACAGACATACATCCAGGAAGTTGGCTTCGGTCTGCGGTCGGCCGCCGTTTTCGGTGTCCTCGCACTGTGTGCTGCTTGGATTGGTGCAGCAGTGTTTAGGCCCCGAAATCGCCCGGCTTCGGAGAACTGAAATGTCGTGGTCGAGGCGCGCGAGATTCCGATTTGCCTCCTGGTCCAAAACCGGAGGCTAAGGCGTACCGAATTCGGCTCGATCTTAGCGCCAGCACTGTATTTCGTCGCAAGTCTCCTAACTCTGGTGCCGCATATGGCGGGTACTCGTTCCCATCGACCCGCCAGGACTCATGCCAGCGTCGTCGCCCTTACCAGCTCGGCCACCTTGCGAATCAGGAATGCCGCGTCCCGGCGAACAAAGACGCTGTTGAGTGCCATGACTGCAGCGTAAATCGCGCCATCTTGAGCCAAGAACCCTGGATACGTCCACCACGGTGCCTTCGTCAGATTGCCGGTCACCGCAGACGCGATGAAGGAGGCAATTGGCGTCCCGAGGGCGAAGATTGCGAACCCAGTGATGAAGACCGCCTGGAACCAGGTACGTCCGATTCTGAGTGATACGACAGACCCTGAAGTCGCCTGGGTCACAGTCACGCGAGCGACCGCCCATGGCCGACGCACATGCCACCAGGACTCGCGGAACACCGTGAGTGATCTGCTGAGCAAGGCGCGGCCCAGGGACCCACGCAAAAAGCCGCTAGCCTGCACGATCGCGCTTCGGGCTGCGTCTGGAGACAACGGGCTGTTGATTTCGCGAGTCTCGGTCCACCATGGATTTAGCCAGTCCGGCAAATGCACGGTTCCAAGATGTTAGCGATGCGGCGCTGCACCCTACCTTTATGTGCCCAGCCAAACTTTTGGAGGAGGCCCACCTGGATCAATGATTTGTACGCCCCGCGCTCGCAGTGCTGCGAGAACAGCGTCCGGCTGAAAACTCCAGAACACAAATCTTTGTCCGTCCGCCAAAACGAGCCGAACGCCTGGGCTTCGTAGGAGACCCCCCGTGACGCGCTGCGCGCTTTCTGCGTACGCCCAATCACCCCGTATAAGGACGAGACCGATCAAGCGGAGCGTGAAGCCGTCGTCGGTGAAGGTCAATCCAGCCAACGGCCATGTGGCGTTGAAGCCAGGTGTTCGCATTCCCCCGATGAAGGCCAACTTGCCCACACCGCTCGCGAGATTGGGGACAACGGGTTGCGCGGGCACCTCCTGGGTAGCGAAAACCCGCGTCCCAAACCCGATGCGGCGGCCCTGGATCACTGAGATGTTAAGGCGGCCAGCTAGATCCGTAAGGTCTGCTGTCCGCCACCCACCACGGGCATCGATCCGCGTGCCGTCCCGTTTGAGGAAGACGCAAAAAGACATCCCATTGCTTGCCCGAGAGAGCCGCATGGACGCTAAGTCCTGGACTGGACACACAACGCGGCGGAACAACCGGACGAGAACTACATTGTTTCCGAGGTACTCCAAACGCTGAATGGAACACGCCACCGCCACCGGGAGTGTCGCCGCCGCCGAGACCGAGAACATCAGGCTTATCACCGATGTGAGCTCGGAATGGCCCACCAACAGCAATATCGAGGCGAGCACGACCCAGGCGACGAAGGAACCGACGTACAGAGTCCTGAACCAACCCGGAGGCCTGATAGTGATCGGAGAGATGGGGCTTACCCTCCGTTTCGATTCGCCGATTTCCACGTTGCTAGTTAGACGCCGTGCCGCCACGAGTCTTGCCGCGAAATCTCCATCACCGTCCTTAGAGCAGCGCTCGCTTCGCCGACCTTAGTAACGGCCGCAGGTCTCTTAACTCGTTGCTTGTGGGATCAGCGGGAGTCCACCCGAAGCCAGCAGCGGTCTCGAGTCAAATCGACTCTATGCCAGGCATCACGCGCCAATCTCAGGCTGAACCTCGGTGGCGCCCCTGGCCTATCTCGGGGTCATGCGCAGGCGCCCAACGGCCTGACTGGCGCCTTAGCCACCTCGACGAGGTGGTCGTCCGCCTGCAACAGCCACAACGGCGACACGTTCGAGTTCGAGTCGAACCACATGCCGTGAGAGTCCGTCGCGGAAAGGATCCATGCCATCGTCGCGTTGGGCCCGGTCCGTATCACGAGTGCCTGTCCTGGACCTGACATCACTGCGAGCGTCACTGGGTCCGAGGTGCGAGTGTCCAGATAACCAACCAGAGCATTTCCGGTCGCGTCAGTTCCGAGATGCACCACCCAAATGTTGGGCTTTTGGAACCAGACGGTCCGCGACCCAGTGCCCAGGTCGATTCGGTACAGAGTGTCGGGCGAAGGCGGCCCATCGCTTCGAGAGCCGCTGTCGTACCACGCGGCGCCACCTCCAAGCGAGTCGAATGCGACGCTCACGGGCAACAGCTGCTCGAGAGCAGCGGTGAGAGGATTCAAGCGCCACAGCCCCAGGTTACCCGCGTACCCGCCGGACTTGGTTAAGTAGATGCCGTCCGCGCCGTATTCGACGACCTGGTTGGGCGTGCTCGATACGAGCTTGCGATCGACCCCAGTGATCACGTCGACATCGTGGATTCCGTCCGCGGCGGCGTAGGCGTAGCGCGTTCCATCCGGAGACTGCATCTCGAGCGGCACCGGCAGCCAGCGGTGAGCAAACCATGAGTACGACTGCGCGCCCACCGGCGCGGATGGATCAGGTTCGAAGCGACCAGTGTTCAGGTCGAGAAAGCCCTTTACCTCATCGGCGATGATCATTCGCACCGGAAGCCGGCAATTGAAGTTCGTCAGCACCTGGAACGTGGTTGCGCCCGAGCCGGGCGTCGGCGCGGTCGTGGCCGCCGGGGTCGGCGTTCCCACCCTGTCAGACGACGACGTGGTTGGTGTCATTGCCGAGCTACCGGCCGGATATGCGCCGCAGCCGCCAAGTGCGACCGCGCTCACGATGGCCGCCACCATAATCAGGGTGCGCACACTCGTGAAACGCCGAGGCGGGAAGCCGGTTACGAATGCTCGCGGCCGTTCCAATCCCGCGCCCAACATCTTCCCAAAAGGTCGAAATGAGATCGAAATCGGCCGTTTTCAGGGTCTCAAAATGCGATGGTCGGGCGGGCGAGATTTGAACTCGCGGTCTCCTGGTCCCAAACCGGAGGCTAAGGCCTACCGTATTCAACGCGATCTTAGCGTGCGCCGTTGAAATCGCCACAAGTCTCTTAACTCGCGCTAGTCCGCTTATGAACTAGAGGCTGGTTCGCGCTCCAATCGCGATCGTTTCCGGTTCGTGTTCCGCCTGCTGGTCAGGGCCAATTTGACGAGCCGGCAGACTGGTCACTCGCTCTTCAGGGCGGCAGCTGGACTGGTGCGATAGATCAACGACGGTCAGGGGTGCCTTAACCGACCGAATAGCGCCAGCCCAAGTAAAACAACCAGAGTGAGCGTGACGACCCCAAACAGCACGAGAGTCGGAATCGATCCGACTCCGCTAGTGGTGGGCCGCGGAG
>WNFJ01078848.1_pt1 | contig 11843 bp, 14 predicted proteins | sample 5400461 | NCBI WGS metagenome assembly WNFJ01 (sample SAMN13153349, study PRJNA577476) | soil metagenome | isolation source: 115 cm saprolite on Douglas fir-dominated hillslope | place: USA:California | collected 2013-09-17
AGGCGGGATTGCGGCGCTCGCTGGAGCACTGGTTTGCGCCGGCGGCGCACAAGCTCGGCCGGCGCACGGAGTTCTCGTTCGATCGTTATGCGCGCTGGGCTGCGCAGTCGGCCGGCATACGGCTGGTCGAACGCCGCGCCATGCCGCCGCTCGGGCACTTCTCCCTCATCCGCTTCGCCAAGGACTGCGGGCCAGCTGCAATCCACGAGGAGCCCGCGGCGCGCATCGCCGTCTGAACCGCGATCGTCGCGGCGCCGGCAGCGAGGCGCGGCAGCGAAGATGACATTTTTTCTCTGTCACACAGGATTCACCGAATCGCCATAGCAAGGGCAGACGGCTGCAACACGGGGGATCCCATGGATCGCTTTCTCGAGGCTCTGCGGGTGCAACGCTGGGATGACCACCGCTACTACCATCACAGCCGGGTCAACCAGTCGCTCCATCTGCTGAGCGCGATGAGCTTCCTGTTCTCCTACGTGATGATCTTCAGGAACCCGGCCATTGCCGCCCTGGTCGGCTGGCTCGTCGCGATGACCAGCCGGCAGGTCGGACACTTCTTCTTTGAACCGAGGGATTACGACGTGGTCAACCAGGCGAGCCACGAATACAAGGAGGAGATCAAGGTCGGCTACAATTTGCAACGCAAGATTGTGCTGCTGTCGATCTGGGCCTTGTCGCCGCTGTCGCTCCTCGTCGATCCCACCCTGTTCGGTATTTTCGCACCGCACGCCAATGTTACGGAATTCGTGCGCCATGTTGCGCAGGTCTGGCTCGTTATCGGCCTCGGCGGGCTGCTGTTCCGGACGATCCAGCTGTTCTTGGTCAAGAACGTGATCACCGGACTGGTGTGGGCGACCAAGATCCTCACCGACCCGTTCCACGACATCAAGCTCTACTACAAGGCGCCGCTCTATCTGCTGCGTGGCGAGTTGATCGATCCGCATCACGGCTGGCGAGACAATGAAGAGGATAACGGGAGCGAGGAAGAACCCGCTCCGGTCGCGACCTGATCATCAGGTTGTGAATCTCTCCGCGTCATGGCCAGGCATGGCCGTCCGCAGGTGTCAGGATACCGTCGGCCCGCTGCGCGCCCGCGAAAACCGCTGCGTGATCAGCTCCTTCAGAATCCGGCGCCTGATCGACGTGTTGGTCGCAGCCGGATCGCGCCACCACCAGCCGTCCCGCTGCATCGCCTGCGCGGCGGCCACGAACCGGTCCGCCACCGCCTCGAAGTCTGCGTCGGTGTAGTTGAGGCTGAACATCAGGCGGCCGGTTCCGACCCAGCTCAGCGCCAGTCCCTCCGCGCGCAGGTAATATTGCAGCATCCAGTTGTATCGCGATGGCTGCGTGTAGCAGACCGTCCAGATCGACGACATGTTGGCCACTTCGACCGGCAGTCCCGCTGCGCGCAGGCGGTCGTTGAGCCGCGCGGCACGCCCGTTCCAGGCTTGATCGAGCCCGCGATACATGTCCTGCATTCGCGGCGTCGCCAGATGCCGCAGGAACTGCTGCATCGCGCCCATCACGTAGGGATGCGAGTTGAACGTGCCGCGGGCAAAGCAGATATCGGCCGGCCGGTCGTCGCGGTAGCGCTTCATCAGCTCCCGGCGTCCGCACACGACGCCGATCGGCAGCCCGCCGCCGAGCGTCTTGCCGTAGGTCACGAGGTCGGCCTTGACGCCGAAATACGCCTGCGCGCCGCCCGCTGCGAGACGAAAGCCGACCATCACCTCATCGAAGATGAGCACGATCTTGCGCTCGCTGCAGACCGCGCGCAGCTGCCCGAGCCAATCGGCGTAGGCGTCCCTGTCGAAATGAGCGCTGCGTCCACTGTCGACCAGCGCGGAGTCGGCGGGCGCCGATGCATTCGGGTGCAGCGCCTGCAGCGGGTTGACCAGCACGCAGGCGATGTCGCGGCGCGTCCGCAGCACGCGCAGCGTGTCTTCCGACATGTCCTTGAGCGTGTAGGTCTCGTGCGCCGGCACCGGATTTCCGATCCCCGGCTGCACGTCGCCCCACCAGCCGTGATAGGCGCCGCAGAAGCGCACCAGGTGGGAGCGGCGCGTGTGATAGCGCGCAAGTCGCACCGCCTGCATCACCGCCTCGGTACCCGACATGTGGAAGGAAACCTCGTCGAGGCCGGAGATCTCCTTCAGCCGCGCGACGTTGTCGGCGACCACCGGATGGTAGGCGCCGAGCACCGGCCCGAGCTCGCGCACGGTCGCGGCGCCGCGTTCGATCGTCTCCTTGTAGAAATCGTAGCCGAAGATATTGACGCCGTACGCGGCGGTGAGATCGTAGAATTCGTTGCCGTCGAGATCGGTGAGCTTGACCCCGGCGGACGACTGCATGAACGCGCCGGCCTGCAAATGCCGGCGCACGAACGGGCTGTACTGGAACGGCACCCGGTAGGCGTCGGTGAATTGCAGGTCGGAGACGCTGTCGCTCATTTCGGCGGTGCGCCGGGCGGTCTCGGCGAAGCGCGCGCGGTAGACCTCGGCGAGTCGCTCGAAGCCGGCGCGGCGGCGGGCTGCGACCTCGTCCGGCGCATCGTCGGAGCGGAAAAAGCGCGCGTCGTCGTAGTGGTAGGACGGGATCAGCGCCGCCACCCGCCGCGCCAGGCGCGCATGGCCGGTCAGCGACCAATGCTTGCTCCTGGAGAGCTGGAGGCGCCGGCGCACCTTGGCCAAGGACGTGGCCAGCGCCGCCGCGCCGAGGCCGTAGAAGGCGAGAGTGGTGCTGCCCCAATTCATCGAATCAGGGTCTATCCGAGGGATTTTACGGCTGCATGACGCTGCGTGGCCAAATCTTGCGCCTTATCGGGCAGGAGGACATCAATTTCCTGCTGACCAATCGCATTCCCCGCCGGCTGCTCACCCGGTTCATGGGCTGGTTCAGCAAGATCGAGCAGCCGCTGGTGCGCGACCTGTCGATCGGCCTCTGGGGCTTCTTCTCCGACCTCGACTTGAGCGAGGCGAAGGAGGTCAGGTTCCGCAGCATGCACGATTGCTTCATTCGAGAGCTCGAGGACGGGGCACGCCCGATCGATCGGCGCCCGGAAATCCTCGTCAGCCCGTGCGATGCCATTGTCGGGGCGAACGGTGCGATCCTCGGTACCGGGGTCTTTCAGATCAAAGGGTTTCCCTACACGCTCGACGACCTGCTGCACGATCGCGATCTGGTCGAGGCGCACCGCGACGGCCGGTATGTCACGCTGCGGCTGACATCGAGCATGTACCACCGCTTCCATGCGCCGCACGACTGCCGGGTCGAACGCGTGACCTACATGTCCGGCGATACCTGGAACGTCAATCCGATCGCGCTCAAGCGCGTCGAAAAGCTGTTCTGCCGGAACGAGCGCGCGATCCTGCGCACGACGCTGACCGCGACCGGCCAGACCGTGACGCTGGTGCCGGTCGCCGCCATTCTGGTCGCCAGCATCCGGCTCCTGGCGTTTGACCGGCCGCTCAGCCTGCGGGACGGCGGCGCCAGCGTTTTTCCCTGCGGTAGCGCTTTCGCGAAGGGCCAGCAGATGGGCTGGTTCGAGCATGGCTCGACCATCATCGTCTTTGCCCCGCAGGGGTTTTCGTTGTGCGAGGGCATACAGGAAGGTGCGAGAATTCGTGTCGGTGAACCGCTGATGCGGCTGTCATGACGCAAACGTCGTGCGGCTGTCACGCCTGGCGCGACCATCCGATGCGCGTTGCGGCGTCTAAGGCGAGCACGAACCGGAAATTACGCTTGTTTCATGAGCCACCTTGTTTTTTCCAACTAAGCGACACCCAGAACATGATCAGGAACAACGGAATTGCGACAATCGAAAATGACCATGCGATTTGGTAATACACCGTCCGCCAATCGACCAAAGTCGCGAGGTGATTTATCTCATTAGAGTAATCCAGTTTGTCGGGCGTGCTGCACTCGACATAATGGAAGAACGAATAAGAAATTTCGGAAATGCCAAGACACGATGCTGCTGCCGCGAGCGCCAAGACGATAACTGTGATCGCCAGCCATCGAGCCAATCCGCGCTTGTGAAATACGTTACCTTTTTCTGCGGTGAACGTGGTGGCAGCAACGAGGATGCCGTCAAATGCCAACAGAGCTAATGCTTTTCCGTCGAGGACGCCGAGAATTTCAAAAAGGGTCTGCACAATTTCCTGGGCGTGAGGCGGATTAAATTGAGTTCCGGTAGCGTGCAAAAGCGCGATCTTTTGCAGTAAGTCGCACATCATATTGCTCCATCCTGACGGCCGAATAATAATCCATGGCAGAAACGAGTCGAGAGATCGCGATAGCCTTTCGCTTTCCCGCGCCCCGTTGTCGCCGCCGAGTGATACCGCTTGCAAGAGCGCAACGCGGCCGATTCGCCAAGCCGGCGCTTGGACTGCTTGTTACCTTGCTGATAACAACGAAAAAACAAGCGCTCCTCTGCGCGGACGTAAAAATGCCCGGCACGCCTTTCGGCCGCAAGTCGGGTTTACCCGACTTGCGCACAAAACAAGACCGATCTCGGGCAGGCCCGAGATCGGCGCACACTTCGTGAGTTTCAATTTCCCGAATAGTCTGATTTGCACGGCGGCGTCAAGCGCAATGCGCACCCTGGCGCTATTGCGCCGGCGACGCTGCGCCGAACACCGCGGCCAATGCAAGCGTCAGTCCGCCCGATATATAGGCCGTACTTGCGATCTGGGCTAACCTCGTCTGATGTGCAACGACTACGGAAATCGCATCCCCTACAGCCGGTATGTCGAGGAGTTCAGCCAGCTGAAGCTGCCGCTGTTCGTGCAAGGCAACGGACCCGACCTGACGCCGCGCGATGACATCCGAATCCGCGACACGGCGCCGATTATCCTGCGCGCGAGGGACGGCGTTGAGCTGACGGAGCGGGTTTGGGCACCACGCGCCGCCAACAAGAAGCCGATCTTCAATTTTCGATCCGAGAAGCGCAACTTCGGGAAGAGCGCGCGGTGCTTGATTCCGGCGTCTCATTTCTTTGAATTCACCGCGCCCGTCGATCCCGAGAAAAAGCGCAAGGACAAATGGCGGTTCAGTCTCGCCGGTGCAGATTGGTTCTGCATTGCCGGCATCATCCGGGAGGACGCCATCGACGGCGCCGCCTGCTTTACCATGCTGACGACGGAGCCCGGGCCGGATGTTGCTCCGTATCATGACCGCCAAGTTGTCGTGCTCGAGCGCGAGGACTGGGGCGCGTGGCTCGACTTGACCCGGTCCGAAGCCGAGCTTCTCCGTCCCCTCCCAACAGGTTCGCTCGAGGCGCAAATGGGGCACGAAGCGCCCTGATCGCGCTCGATTAGATTGCGAACCATCATTTGCTGCGCGGTCGCGGCGGCAACAGCACGCCCTAACCCGGTACCGCCAACCGATCGATCAAACAATCGCCCAATAGCCAACACACAAACAACAAACAAATTCTAGCCTAATTTATGCAAGCAGGGGCCGCTCACTTTGGTTCAGTGGCGGGGTCGGTGAGACTATGAGAAGAATCTTCATAGGAACGTGCATCCTATTTGTTTCCATCAATAATGCGCAGGCCATCGAGTGCCAAACAAGCGTCCAGGGTGGCGATAGCCATTGGGCGTGGCGTCTGATCGATGGCCGGAAGTGTTGGTATAAAGGCGCGAGCGGAATGGACAAGTCGCTCTTGCATTGGTCTGCCGCTGAGGACAGCCCTGATAAGCCTGAGGACACGCCGCATAAGCCAAAGGCGGAGAGAACTCAGGCGATTCCGGAAGTGCAGCCGATTCCACCCGAAATATTGCAGATGTTTCCGATTATGCCGCCGCAGGCGACGTTCGAGGATAGGTGGAGACTGTATTGAACTTAAGGCTGCCGCCGCGCCTACCAGATTGAACCTCGTTGGCGTTTCCAGTGACGAACGAACATCGAGCCTTTCGAACCCAAGGAGGCGCTCATGTATCGCACCGTCGTTATCGCAATCATCACGCTCGGGGCCATTGCCCTTCCTGTCGACACCAGCCTNNNCCCGCCAATGGCAAGCGTTGCGGCCGCCGCCGCGCACGTTCCGCCGAGGCCCGGCGGTGGTGCGGCGACGCCGCTCTTGAAGAAGCTGTCGCCTAAAGCAGCGGGGGCGTGCTACCGCGCCTGCATGCACGGGATGGACAGCAGCTGGGACAACTTCTGCGGTTCTTCCTGCTATTAAATCGAGGCGCCTGTGCGGAACGACCCTGGGGGATTCGGCTTGAAGTAGCAGCGATGAGCGACTTTCATTTGATCCGATCAGGGGCCAGTTATGGTCGCGCCCCATTGTCGCGGTTCGCTCCGTGATGGGATAACAATTGGATAGGTGCGGCAAATCAACGCGACAGGCTGATCGCGCAGCGGCGCGATTGAGCAATCCGCATGCGATTGGGCCTGCTCGTCCCGAGCTATGGCTCGCACTAAACTCAAGTATAGTTTCTCTGACACGGAAGTTTAATGGTGCCGGCAGGCCACCCGCCTATCTCCGAGTTGTGCGGGGCGAAAGCGACTAAGAGAGATACAACAATGTTGAGCAAGACCAAGATTGCACTCGCGGCGGCTCTCGTCATCGGTACTGCATCCACGGCTCCCACGGCTCTCGCCGCAGGGTACGTGGCGCCGAGCAGCCTTTACGACGCCCCGAGCGGCGATCCCAATGCCTTCTCCCCGTGTTTCGATGCTGCTGGCCGATGGTATTGGCCCACTACCAACAACGACTGCGGTGTTTATTATTACCCCACTGCCCGCAACACTTACGGCTTCGTCCCGCCGGTGACCCACCACCATCACCGTTCACCACGCTAAGCGGATCAACGTTAGATGAGCCGTCTGGTGAGCCCGGGGGTCATGCCTTGGGGCTTTTCCAGCTTTGCGGAATCGCTCGAGGACGCGAAGGCGGCGTTCGTGATCTGTGATCCCACCACCACCGCACCGGATCGGCGGCGGCTGTTCCGGGTAATTGAGGGGGGAAAGGGCTAATTCAAATTGAATGGACCGCAAGCAATTTTGCGGTGCGGCCCGCCTCAAATTGAGAGAAAAACTTTGCGACCAATTGAACTGGTTGTCGCGGTTCGCAGAAGTTTGCGAGAAACAAATAATATCCGTGTCCATCTATATCGATTCCACTATCGCGCGCTTGATCCGCTTCGGTTCGCGTGACCCCGCCTACGCACAATACGGTTGCATTGCTAACTGGTACATCGGCAAAGTATTTATCCACGTCCGTTCTCCGTTTTGAGGGGCTGAAAATCCACGCCCAATAGAGGCGTGGGCCAAATTCTCGGAATAAGCGAGTCTCTAAATCGGAATAGGCGAGTCTCTAAATCGGAATAGGCGAGTCTCTAAACTACCGGCCAATTTAGGTAATTAGGACACTTCGCTCCTTAAATTAGGACACTGGGTCGGAATTAGGACTGTACCGAAAATTAAGACACCGGCCTCGGAATTAGGACAGCATCGTCCGATGCCGCCGCCGGCTCGGGATTCTTGCATCAGCGACGACAATTGGGCCGCACCTGCCAGGCGCCATCCCGGGATCGGACGAAGCCGAATGCGTAGGCGGTGGCGGCATTGCCAAAAATACCGGGATGGTAAGCCGGATTAACTCCGTCCAGGCTGCATGGCACCACATATCCGCGCTCGCGACCGCGGTCGCCGCGATCATTCGCAGCGGCAGAAGCGGCGCCGAGGATGCCTAGGGCGGTGGTGCCTGCAAGCGCGACGAAAGCCATCTTTCCACTCATGGCGGCTTCCTCCTGTTGCCCGACGCGACACGTTCCGAATCTAGGGTGCGCTTACCCGCAAGCAAGGCCCTGGGGTTACAGTCACACCTTACCTATTGCGCTCCCGCGGTGAGGCGACACGTCCCTGATGCCAACACCAACACACAGTCCAGCAACGAGACTAATGAATAACGTGTCGCCGTAACGCCAAATGGCTCGCGCGATCTTGATCGGCTTGGTTTGGTTCGTCGTCATCGCTTTCCTCGCGGCCGGCCCCGCCATGTACCGCAAACGAGTTCAACGGGTGGTTTGCCGGGTGGCTGGTGATCGACGCCGTGAGCGCTCTCTTGCTCGCTGGTGCGATTCGGCTCGGCGCGACTTGATTTTTCCCACGGCCGGGGCGGGCGTGGTCGAGCGGGAGCATGCCCTGCGCTAGCACTCGTCCTAAGGCGCCTTCCAGCGTAGGCGTAGTGGCCGCCTCTGCTCACCCAGTAGCACTGCGTCAACTGGGCCTCCGATGCCTCCGTCATAGCGCATCAAATCTGCGGTCTTGGAGGCGGCCTCAATTAAATCCGTCGCGGCATTGAGCGCTAGTGAGCGGTTAATTTCGGCTATTGTCTTTTGTTTTTGCCATTCGGCGAAAGCACCACGCAGGAACTGTTGCCCCACTCCGTTCACAACATTTTTGTTCAGAAACTCTGCTTCGCCGAATGCGACTAGCTGACCATCGCTTTCTTGGCTAAAGTTGTGAGAGTCTCGTCGATCAATAAAAGGCCGCCCGCCCGGTTCGAGATTCAACCCGATCCTCTTGACGAAAGACCTTCTCGCGCCAGGATCGTAGCTTGCGAGCACCACATTAAACAGCCGCTTGTCCCAAAACGCTTTCAACGGCTCAAGTCCGTGCGTCATCTGGAACTTCACGATGGTCTCAACGCACAACGCGGCAAGTTCATCGAGTTGAATCGTAGCGATATTGGCGTCCCGCGCTTCGACGTAATCCCTTGCAAGGGCACCAATGTCGTAGTTTCGGCGCGCTCGCATACTGTAGGCACACAGATCCCGCACGTCAGGACCGGGCCCCGGTACGTTAATGCCCGCTCCCGCCACCGCAATCACGCTTCGGTCCGGCCGGTCGGGCTCAATAATTTTGTATTGATTATCACAGAAGACACCGGGGGCCACCCTCATCCTACTATCGGTCGCAATTACGAGGCCTTCGTTGGACGGAACCGCGAGCACGAGGGTGCCGTCCAGAGATATCGGATTGGCTAAAGAACAGTCCGCCGATTGCTTCAGAACAGTTGCAGCGATCAGAGCAAGCAATCGAACGCCATGCTTTGTCATCATAGTTTTTATTCCGAGAGACAGCAGCGAGTAGACCTTAACACGAGGCACGGGAGCCGTCGGAGCGGATAGACAAGTTGCGCGTCCAGGCGGTCGAAGGCGGCAGAGAGGACCCGCAGCCCAGGCGGGGTCCCCCTTGGCTTACGGACCCAGTAGCGTTGTTACGGTGACACCCATTAGCCGGCCTGTCCGGGCCTCAGCTCGACCTGGCGCGCAAACTCAACCGGCGAAATAGCGCTTCACGCCGGAGATGATCGCGGCCCAGACACCCACTTTCACAAGCACGCGCTGGAGCAGCGGCCAGATCGACCGAACGGTGCGGACCGAATAGAGCAGACGAGCGCGCGACGGACCGACTTCGGTGCACTCGCGCGCGAAACGCTCGTTTAGATCGCCAATCGCCGCCTCGGCGCGACGGGACCCGGCAAGCAGGGTGAGCACAGACGCCGCCCAGGCCGGCGGCAGTGGGTCAGCGGTGATGGAATTGATCTGCGATTCCACACGTTTCCGAATTACCGGCTTGACACGCTCATACTCGAAACGCCGTATCGCTTCCGTCAACACGGCTCGGGCCTCGGGGGAAACAGTGTATTTTTGCATCTCGGCAATGGAAATGTGTGGAGGGGAGTTCTTGATCGTATCGATGATATGATCGATATCCGCACGTGTAAGCACGTGGTTGTCGCAAAAGAGAAGCTCGCGTTCCATATTTTTCTTGCTCATGCGAAGCTCCCGATCACGCGGAAAGCTCTCTCCAGCGCAGGCCGCGTTGTAGTGACGTGATCGCTCGCAATGATTCCTTGAGCGTGCTTTGGCCGGCTGCCGTCACCGTGAAATGAAGCTTGCGGCGACCGCCCCGCTCACGCGTCGGCTCGCCCTGTCGCGACTTGACGAAGCCCTTTTCCTCAAGGCGATCGACGGCGGCGTAGATGCTGCCGATCGAGGGCTCATATCCGGCCCGCCTCTGAATGTGGTCCTGGATCGAGACGCCGTAGGCATCCGGGTGGAGGGCTACGATCGCGAGCAGAACGTGTTGCTCCAAAACGCCAATATCCATCCGCTGACTCCCTATTTCTTCGCCTTAGTATAGGAAATCGGAGTGGGGCGCAAGTGGGATGTGAAGTTGCCGTTGTCATGGTGATCCGACCTCGATAACGAGATAATCGTCTGAGCGGGAGCGATCAGTGCTGCGGCGAGTTACAACTCCAATCCTTTCAAAGGCAACGCGCGCCGATTCTGCCGCTGCGCTTGGAACCGGCGCTTTAATGGTTATGCAAGTTACGGTGACAGTGCACTTTATTGGTCTTTCTTTGGCCGCCCGGATGCGACGGCGATTAAGCCCACTGTCACCGTAATTCAAGCTTGGTTACTGTGACACCTTACCTATCGCGCTCGCTCCCGCTGGTGAAGCGACACGCGCTGGATGCCAACACCAATACAGTGCAGCAGAGAGACTAATGAGTAAGGTGTCGCCGTAACGCCTGAAAGGCTTTCCATCCAAGAGTATGGAGGGCGAGATCGGCCCAAGGCAGCCCCTGTGCTTGGCGCGGTGAGGACTCAGCTTGATTTTTCGGGCGTGCCATACGGAGAATTTAGAGTCACCACCAAAGAGCCGCCCATGGCCTTAGCATCTCCCAATACGTGATCGGGGTCAGCACGCGGATCCCGAGTTCACGCTCGATGTGGGCCGCATTCTTCGGCAATTTACGTTCCATGGTCAAAAACGAATCGCACCGCAGGAAGATCGCATCCTGCAAGAGGATGCGGTCGCCGATGCCGAGATACTCGAACTTCGGCTCGTCTAGCCTCGCAGCGAGCGCCCCGCTCTCCGGCGACGGGCCGGCCTCGTCCAAGAAAGCCCGTGCGTAATTGTCGATCTCGAACAGCCATTGCAGATGCCCAGCGTCGCCTTTGGCAGCTGCCTCATGCCGGCTCGCGTCCGAGACGATCCATTGAAATAGCGCACGGCTTGTGACCTGACAAATCGCTTGCAGCGCCTCGACATTGTCCAGCCCATCCGGAATCCGGTGAATGACGTCGCTGGATCGGATCGACGCCCCATTGTAGATGAATTCGCCATACTTCCGAAGCGTCTGAACCGTGCAGGAATCGATGAAGACGCGACGCGGTAAAGCCTCGAACGAGCCAGCAGCGGGCCGAATGGTCGTGGGCGAGCATGCGATTCGTCGCTCCATTCTGACAGTATAACGCGCCTCAGATCAGTTTTCTTGGAATCAACGGAGCAAGCGCATCATCTGCCTGCACCGCAAGAAAACCAACATCTCGGCTGTCCTGGTCGGCCAAACCCTCGAAATCAAGGAGGTCGACGAGGGCATTTGGCTCGCAAGCTTCATGCACTACGATCTCGGATACTTCGACCTGGAGCAGAAAACCTTGCAACCCCTCGACAACCCGTTCGGCACGAGGTTGTCACCCATGTCTTAGGTACAATCTGTCACCCATGTCTCCGGGCTGGACATTATGAGCGCTGGCGGAGAGAGCGGGATTCGAACCATGAATCTGCCTCGCCGTATCCGTTTGAAATCAGCATAGAATTCAGCGAGTTAGGTAGCAGAGATAGTCGTTGGGTCCTGCAGACTGGATGCCTTGTCGTCGCTCAGGCGCGAGCCATCGCCACCGGCGATCGTCGGGGCACGAGACTACCGCGGCTCCCCGTATGGTGCTCGCTACCTAAAATGGCCCATTTGGATTTTTCCACTGATCCCGTGGAGGGATCGGCGCCAAAACATCCCAATGCTCGACTATTTTGCCATT
>WNFJ01110227.1_pt2 | contig 11843 bp, 17 predicted proteins | sample 5400461 | NCBI WGS metagenome assembly WNFJ01 (sample SAMN13153349, study PRJNA577476) | soil metagenome | isolation source: 115 cm saprolite on Douglas fir-dominated hillslope | place: USA:California | collected 2013-09-17
CACACCAGATCCACCTCGCCGATGTCGATCCCGAGCTCCAGAGATGCGGTGGCAACCAGTGCGCGCAACTCGCCGCGCTTCAGCCGCTCTTCCGCGTCCAGCCGCGACTCCTTGGCCATGCTGCCGTGGTGCGCGGTGACGTGTTGCTCGCCGAGGCGCTCGGACAGATGCCGCGCGATGCGCTCGGCCTGTCGCCGGGTGTTGACGAACACCAGGGTAGTGCGGTGCTCGCTTACGAGCTGCGCCAGGCGGTCATACAGTTGCGTCCAGACTTCCCCGGACATCACCGCCTCGAGCGGCGCGGCGGGAATCTCCAGCTGCAGGTCGCGCTCGCGTACATGCCCCGAGTCGATGATGGTGCAGTCGGCTGCGCCATCGGTGCGCAGCTTGCGTGTGCCGACGAGGAATCGGGCCACCTCCTCGATGGGCTTCTGCGTTGCGGACAGGCCCACGCGCGTGAGCTGCCTGCCGGCGAGCGCCTCGAGCCGCTCGAGCGTGAGCGACAGATGCACGCCGCGCTTAGCTCCGACCATGGCATGAATCTCATCGACGATCACCGTACGGGTCGTCGCGAGCATCCGCCGGCCGGACTCGGAACCGAGCAGGATGTACAGCGACTCAGGCGTGGTGACCACGATGTGCGGCNNNNGCGCTTGGCGCTGGCCACGCGCTCGTGCTGGGGCGTGTCGCCGGTGCGCACGAAAGTGCGGATGTTGACGTCCGGCAAACCCAGCGCGCGCAGCTCCGCACGGATACCGGCGAGCGGCGCCTCGAGGTTGCGGTGGATGTCGTTGGAGAGCGCCTTGAGCGGCGAGACATACACCACCAGCGTCTCGTCCGGCAGCGGCCCCGCGGCCGCGACACCGATGCGCACCAGCTCATCGATCACCGCGAGGAATGCAGCGAGTGTCTTGCCCGAACCGGTAGGGGCCGCGATCAGCACGTCACGCTGCGCTGCGATCGCCGGCCAGGCCGCGCGCTGCGCGGGCGTGGGCGCAGCGAACGTGCGCGCGAACCATTGGGCGACAGCGGGGTGGAACGCAGCGAGCATGGCGCGATTGAAGCACAGCCGGAGCGTCACGCGGAACTCCGCAGCGCTTAGATTCACACGCCGTACAGTGAGTGAAGCGCGGGCCGGCTGTGTGCGCGCGACCAGCGCGCGGCGCTGGCCATGGTAGAGTGATCCACTCGTCCCTGGAACTGAAGGTGTCGGCAGGATGTGGGAAGAGGATCTTGAGAGCGCGGCGCGCCGCAAAGTAGCGTGGCTCATCGGGATCGTGGTCGCGGCCGCGATCGCCTTCGCTGGCTGGTATTGGTACGGGTCGCGACCACGCCCTGCGGCGGCGACGCCGGTCGTACCTGCCGCGGCGCCCGCGCCGGTGAGCCCGGAGCCGCAGATCTCGCACCCGATAGCGGCTGACAACGCAGCGGCCTCTGCCGCCTTGCCGGCGCTGAACGACAGCGACCAGGTTGCGCACGATTCGCTCGTCGGTGTGCTCGGCCGCCATGCGGTCGAGCAGTTCCTGGTGCCGCAGAACATGGTGCGCCACTTCGTCGCTACCGTCGATAACCTGCCGCGCAGAAAGCTGGCCGCGGAGCTGCGGCCCGTGAAACCGACGGCGGGACAGGCCGCCAGCGCCACGCAGGGTGAGATCACGACGCTCAGCGACGCGAACTTCGAGCGCTATGCGCCGCTGATGCGGGTGGTGCAGGCCACGGACGTGAAGGCGCTCGCGCTGGTCTACGAGCGGCTCTACCCGCTGTTCCAGCAGTCGTACGAGGACCTGGGCTATCCCGGCAAGTACTTCAACGATCGGCTGGTCGAGGTGATCGATCACCTGCTGCAGGCGCCGGAGGTGTCGGCGCCGATCAGGCTGGTGCAGCCCAAGGTGTTCTACGAATACGCCGATCCGGGTCTCGAGAGCCGCTCGGCCGGACAGAAGCTGCTGATCCGCATGGGTCCGGCCAACGCGCGCGCCATCAAGGCGAAACTGCGGGAATTTCGCGCCGAGATCGTCAAGAAGAAATAACGCTGCCCCGAAGGGGTGTTCGAACATGAGCGACGCAACAGCGATGGACGGGGCCGATCTCGAGAAGCCGCTCGCGGATCTGCGCTCGGTGTTGATTCCCGCTGAGACCCTCGAAGCCTGGGCGATCCAGCGGCGGATCTTCGCGCTGACGCACCGGCGGCTGCTGATCGCCGCCACCAGCGGCAGGCTCGTGGTCCTGGTGCGCCGGCTTCTCGGGGGCTTCGACGTCTCCACCATCCGCTGGCAGGACCTCGAGGAGGTGACCCTGCGCGTGGGGGTGATCGGCGCGGATCTGGCGCTGCGCGCCGGCAAGGCAACCGATCTCGCCTCGCTCGGCGCGCAGGGCTCACAGCGGGTCGAATTTCAGGGACTGCGCAAGGAGCAGGCGCAGGCGGTGTACCGCATCTGCCAAGCCCAGGACCAGGCGTGGCGCGAAAAGCGCCGGGTGCGCGAGCTCGAGGAATTACGGGCGCGATCCGGCGGGATCCAAGTGATGTCAGGACCTGCCCTTGCGACCGGGAGCGCCGATAGCGATGCGGTCCGGCGCCTGCAGGAGGTCAAGCAACTGCTGGACGCCAAGCTCATCACCGATGCGGAATACGAGGCCATCAAGGCGAAGATCGTGTCCTCGTGAGGACGATATCCAGGGTGTATGCACAAGTAATCCACAGGCGATCCACAGGGCAGGTGCGCTAGGCTTGGCGTTATGGCCATGCGCTTTCGCCGCCGCCCCGACACGCAGAACGAAGTACTCGGGACCTACAGTTTTACGAGCCGCACGGTCCAGGTGCTGAAGACACAGGATGATCGCATTCAATGGACCTGTGACTGTGACAAGTTTCGCCGCCAGGGCGGCCAGCGCGAGCCCTCGTGGTGCAAGCACATCGCCAAGGCGGCAGCCCGGCGCTCGCTCGAGCGCCTGACACGCCGCGTGTCGGTGGCCCGCGGGCTCGAGCGGTAAGCGCATTCCCCACGCGTGCTGCGCGCCGCTGAATTCCTGGCCACCCTGGGCACCGGCTTGTTTGCCGGCGCGGCGCTCTACGTCAACCTCGCCGAGCATCCGGCACGCATGAGCCGCGACACGCGCGTCGCCCTCGAGGTGTGGGCACCGAGCTACGCATTGGCTACCCGCATGCAGGCACCGCTGGCGATCGTGAGTCTGCTCGCGGCCTGCACCGCGTGGTGGTGCAGTGGTGCGCTCGTGTGGCTCGTAGCCGGCATCCTCATCGGCAGCGTCGTGCCCTTTACCCTGATCGTGATCATGCGGACCAATCGGGCGCTGCTCGCGCCGGGGCGTGATCCCGCTTCGGCGGACACGCGTGCGTTGCTGGTGCGCTGGGGCCGGCTGCATGCCGTGCGCAGCGTCCTGAGCGTGCTCGCGCTGGTGCTGATGGCGTGGACACTGGCTTTCCGCTAGACGCCTGGAGCGTCGGCTGGACAAGACGGGATGAGGACTTTGCGCCGCCGCGGGGATCCAGTATCATATTAGACTCATTCCACGAGGAGAACGCCGATGCGCTGGGAAATTCCGCAGGCGACTGACTTGCGTTTCGGGATGGAAATCACGCTGTACATCGCCAGGCGCTGAGCTTAGATACCTGAGGCGGCGGGGCCGGCGGTCCCGCGCGCCTTGCGAGCCTCAATGCGTTGTGAAAATCAGGGTGCTGGGGTCGGCTGCCGGCGGCGGCTTTCCTCAGTGGAACTGCAACTGCCGTAACTGTTCGGGCGTCCGCAACGGCACCCTGCGGGCGCGACCGAGAACCCAATCCTCCGTCACCGTCTGCGGCCGCGACGCGCACCAGTGGGCGCTCGTCAACGTCTCCCCGGACATCCTCACCCAGCTGCAGGCGAATCCGGTCCTGCAGCCGGCGCGCGCGCCGCGCGATACCGCTATCAGCGGCATCGTGCTGGTCGATGGGCAGATCGATCACAGCGCGGGTCTTTTCATGTTGCGCGAATCCAGCGCAGCGCTGCAGGTCTGGTGCACGGACAATGTCTACGCGGATCTGACGCGCGGCAATCCCGTATTCGGGGTCCTGGCGCACTACTGCGGCGTGCAGCGGCGCGGCATGACACCCGATGGCAGCGAGTTTGCCGTCGACGGCGTCGGCGGAGTGTGCTGGCGGGCGCTCGCCGTGGCGGGCAAGCCCGCCCCTTACTCACCTCACCGCGAGTCCCCCGTGGCGGGAGATAATGTCGCGCTGGTGATCGGCGACCGTGGCAGCGGCCAGACGGCGGTGTATGCCCCCGGCCTCGCCTCCATGGATCAGAGGCTGTGGGACGCCATGCAGACCGCCGCCTGCGTGCTGGTCGACGGGACGTTCTGGAGCGATGACGAGATGATCCGGCTCGGGCTGTCGCGCAAACGGGCGCGCGATATCGGTCACCTGCCGCAGAGCGGCCCCGGGGGTATGCTCGAGTGGCTGGACAAGCTTTCGCCCGGCACCCGCAGGATCCTGATCCACGTGAACAACACCAACCCGATACTCGACGAGAGCTCGCGTGAGCACGCCGAGCTGACGCGCCGCGGGATCGAAGTGGCGTGGGACGGGCTGGAGATCGAGCTGTGACAGCCGTTGCCTGGAGTGCAGCGGAATTCGAGCAGCAGTTGCGCGAGAGGGGCCGCGCCTATCATATCCACCATCCGTTCAACGTCATGTTGAATTCAGGCAAGGCGACCGCGGCGCAGATTCGCGGCTGGGTGGCAAATCGCTTCTACTACCAGATCAGCATTCCCCTCAAGGACGCCGCCATTCTCGCCAACTGCGACGATCGCGGCGTGCGCCGCAACTGGGTGCAGCGCATTCTCGATCACGATGGCTACGGCGAGGATCCCGGCGGCATCGAGTCATGGCTGCGGCTCGCCGAGGCGGTGGGACTGGCGCGTGGGCAGGCGGAGAGTCTTCAACAGCTGCTGCCGGGGGTGCGCTTTGCGGTCGACGCCTATGTGAATTTCGCACGCCGTGCGCCCTGGCCTGAGGCGGTATGCGCCTCGCTCACGGAACTGTTCGCACCGGAGATCCACAAGCAGCGACTGGCCACCTGGCCGGAGCATTACCCGTGGATCGACCAGGCGGGACTGAAGTACTTCCAGAGTCGCCTCAGCCTGGCGCGGCGCGACGTCGAGTTCGCCCTGGCGCTGACGCTCGATCGGTTTCGCACGCGCGCCGCGCAGGAGCGCGCGCTCGAGGTGCTGCAATTCAAGCTCGACGTGCTGTGGCAGATGAACGATGCCATGGCGCTGGCCTACGGAGTGACGCAGTGAGCGATATCCCGGGGAGCGCGAAGCCGGCGATCGCGCACGGCATGCGCCTGCAGTGGGAGCCGGCGCAGGAGGCGCACGTGCTGCTGTATCCGGAAGGCATGGTCAGGCTCAACAGCAGCGCCGGCGCGATCCTGAGCCGCTGCGACGGCGTGCGCACGCTGACGGATATCGTGACCGACCTCGAGCGTACCTACAGTGTCACCGGGCTGACGGGCGACGTCAGCGCCTTCGTGTCACTGGCCCTCGACAAGCACTGGCTGGAGTTGCGCGAGTGAGCAGCACGACACCGATCGGACACGGACTCGCCGCGCCCAACGCCGCGGTGGGCGCGACGCAGGCACCGCGCAGCGCGAGCGCTCCCGGGCCTCCGCTTTGGCTGCTGCTGGAGCTCACCTACCGCTGCCCGCTGCATTGCGTGTTCTGCTATAACCCGACCGAATTTGCCAAAACCGGGCCGGAGCTTGCGACCGACGACTGGCTGCGCGTGCTGCGCCAGGCGCGCGCACTCGGCGCGGTGCAGCTCGGGCTCTCGGGCGGGGAGCCACTGGTGCGCGAGGATCTCGAGCCGATCGTCGCGCACGCGCACACGCTCGGGTTCTACATCAACCTGATCACCTCCGGCATCGGCATGACCGAGGCGCGCATCCGTTCGCTGAAGGCGGCCGGGCTCGATCACATCCAGCTGTCGTTCCAGGACAGCACGCGCGAGCTCAATGATTTCCTGAGCAGCACGCGCACCTTCGAGCTGAAGTCGAAGGTGGCCGGACTCATCCGCCAGTACGGCTATCCGATGGTGCTGAACGTGGTGCTGCACCGGCTCAATATCGATCACGTGGGCGAGATCCTCGAGATGGCCGAGACCATGGGCGCGCAATACGTCGAGCTCGCCAACACGCAGTACTACGGCTGGGCATGGCTCAACCGCGAGCACCTCCTGCCCAGCCGTGCACAGCTTGAGCGGGCGGAAGAGACCACGCGGCGCTTCCGCGAGCGCGTGGCGGGGAGGATGCAGATCTATTTCGTGGTGCCGGACTACTTCGAGACCCGGCCCAAGGCCTGCATGAGCGGCCTGGGGTCGGTATTTCCGTGTCACGCGGCGCGCATGTTGCCGGGATTGCAGCTTCCCAATGTGCGTGACTCGGACATCCGCACCATCTGGTATGACTCGCCGGCTTTCAACCGCTTTCGCGGTGAGGCGTGGATGAAGGAGCCCTGTCGCAGCTGTCCGGAAAGAACCAAAGACTTCGGCGGTTGCCGCTGCCAGGCGTCCCTCCTGACCGGCGATGCCGACAATGCCGACCCGGTGTGCGATCTGTCTCCGCATCATCATCGGGTGACCGAGGCGGTGGCGCGGGCCGAGCAGGCGAGTGCCGCAGCAGCGGGCGGCGTGCGCGAGCAGGTGCTGGTGTTTCGCGATCACCGCACTTCGATCCCAGTCGTACCGGGCGAGTCCGCCGCGCGCCGCTAGCGAGGCGCCCACCGATGGCAGTGCGGCGCGTGCTGAAAATGGGTGAGCCGTTGTTGCGCGAGGTGGCAAGCGCCGTGATGCGCTTTGACGCGGAGCTGGCGGCGCTGGTGACCGATATGGATGACACCATGCGCGCCCTGAGTGGTGCGGGCATTGCCGCCCCCCAGATCGGCGTGAGCGCGCGCGTGGTCATCTTCGAACTGCGCGACAACCCGCGCTACCCGCACCTCACTCCCGTTCCCTACACCGTGCTGGTGAATCCGGTGCTCACGCCGCTGGGCAGCGAAGAGGATGAAGGCTGGGAAGGGTGCCTGTCGGTCCCCGGGATGCGTGGGCTGGTACCGCGGTTTCGCCGCCTGCGCTACCAGGGCTTCGATGCGCACGGCGCGCCGATCGACCGGACGGTGGAGGGGTTTCACGCCCGCATCGTGCAGCACGAGATCGATCACCTCGACGGTATCCTGTTTCCGCAACGGGTGCGGGACTTGCGCAACTTCGGCTTCGAGGATGCGCTGGCCGGGCAGATGACGCCGATGCCGGACTGACAGAATCTGCAGGAGACTGCCCACATGAGCCAGCGCGTCACGGGACCCTTCGAGGTGAAAGTCACGCCGCAGAAACCTGACACGCAGATCGCCCGGGCCGCAAACCTGGGCCGGCTGACCATCGACAAGCGCTTTCACGGCGAGCTCGAGGCCATCAGCAAAGGCGAAATGCTGGCCACCCAGACCGAGGTGAAGGGTTCCGCCGCCTATGTCGCCATGGAGCGCGTGACCGGAACGCTCAAAGGGCGCTACGGCAGCTTCGTCCTGCAGCACAGCGCCACCATGAACCGGGGCAAGCCTGCCTCGTCCGTCACCGTCGTGCCGGATTCCGGCACCGGCGAGCTCACGGGGCTCACCGGAAAGATGAACATCCTCATCGCCGCGGACGGCGCGCACTCGTACGAGTTCGACTTCAGGGTCGAACCGCAGCCATCCTGAAGCGGCGCCGTCAGGGTGCGGGTGGCGGCGCGGCGTCGCCGCGCGGCTGACGCGCCACGTCACGCGTCATGCGGATGGCGGACTCACGCCCCTGGTAGTAGCCGGGAACGCGCGCCAACTCGCGATAGCCGAGCGCGGCATAGAAGGCACGCGCGCCCTCGTTCCCGGCGCGCAGCTCGAGGGCGATCGTGAAGGTGCCGGCGGTGAGCGCGGTGTCCTCGAGCCACGCCACCAGGCGCCGCGCGACACCGCGGCGGCGGTGCGCCGGCGCGACGGCCAGCAGGTTCAGGTGAGCGGTATCATCGGCGTAGCGCATGATGGCGAAGCCGACAATGGCGGTCCCGATGTGCCAGGCGATGCGTGCCGCATCCCAGGCCGGCCTGAGCCCCGTCTCCACCAAGTCCTGCGACATGCCCGCCAGCGACGCGGCATCTGCGACGCGGGCGGGCTCGAGGCGATACTGGTGCACGATATTGAGCATAGCGCGGATCGCCTGGCCCAGCGCGTAAGGCGGCTGAGGTCCGTTCAGGCGAGCGTGTGAAACACGTTCTGAACGTCGTCATCCTGCTCCAGCCGGTCAATCACGGTGAGAACCTCGGTCGCCTGGTCCTCCGGCAGCTCGGTCGGCACGCTGCAGACGTACTCGTGTTCGGCCGACAGCGGCGTGAGGCCGCGCGCTTCCAGCGCCTCCTGCAGCCGGCCGAAATCGGCGAAGGCACAGCGGATCACCAGCTGTGGCTCGCCCTTCTCGCCGCTGCTCTCGCCCATCTCCTCGAGTCCGTGGTCGATGAGGTACAGCTCGAGATCGTCCTGGTCGAGTCCCGCGGGGTTCAGGCGAAACACGCCCATCTTGCGGAACAGGAAGCTGACGCTGCCGCTGGTGGCGAGATTGCCACCGCCCTTGGTGATGATGTTGCGTACCGCCGCGACGGTGCGCGTCGGGTTGTCGGTCGCGGTTTCCACCAGCAGCGCCACGCCGTGCGGCGCATAAGCTTCGTACAGCACCTGCTGGTAGTTGGCGGCGTCGCGCCCCGCGGCGCGCTTGATCGCCGCCTCGATCCGGTCTTTCGGCATGTTGACGGCGCGCGCGTTCTGGATGGTCCGCCGCAATACCGGATTGGACGCCGGGTCGGTACCGCCGGCCTTCACCGCCATGGTGATGTCCTTCGCGATGCGGGCGAACTGTTTCGCCATGCGGTTCCACCGCGCGAACATGGTGTGCTTTCTGACTTCGAAAATGCGTCCCATGACGTGCATGGTGCATCAAGCCTATCGGCGGTGCCAGCCGCCGCAGCCCATCGTGCGGCATCGTCGATGGAAACGGTCAACGATGGGCGTAACATAGCGCCGCGACGAGGCTGAAGAAAACCCAACACAATGACTCGCGGTCCACGCGACAATCATCTCGACGAGACGGCGGTGCGACCCAGAGTTGAACCCTGGCCGTAGCGGCCAGCAAGGAGCGTAGTCCATGATCTTTCCCAACAGGTTCTTTGCTATCGCGGCTGGCGTCCTGCTGATAAGCGCCTCTCTGGCCCTACCTCGGGGGTCGCGAGCGGCAGACGCGCCGGGCAAGGCACTCGTGGCTCTGTACCGGGTCGCTCCCGGCAAGCATCTTGACTTCCTCAAGTGGATGGCCGCGCGCGAAGCTGTGGATAAGGAGCTGGGTATGCCGGCAACCCAGTGGTACATGCACACCAACGGCGATAGCTGGGACTTCGTAGCCATCGCCCCCGCGCTGTCCGAGGCCCAGCAGGCAAAGGTCGACGCGCTCGCCACCAAGAAGGGGCTCAAGACCGGTTTGCAGGCATCACTGGAGTTCCGCCAGTTCGTGAGCACGCACACGGATACTTTTGTGAATGGCCCGACCACGGCGACGCAACTGGTGCAGCAGGCTCAGGGCCACTGAGCGGGACAGCGGGTGTGCTCGGTCGCACGGGTCACGAACGCGTCGGTGCGACCGAGCTCACCTTCGGCGGTTGGCCTGCCGAGGCGGGCGCGGCCCGCGTCGGCCAAATTCAATTACACGAGCTGCGCTTGTAGATTGCGCATGCGCCGCAGCTGCAGGGAGAGGCGCCGCTCGATCTCGCGCAGTTTACTCTGCAGGTCCACCTGCTCCCACTGCTCCAGCACCGCGCGCTTCTTCTCTCCGAGCCACTGCTCCTTGACGCGCGCCCAGTCGGCCAGCGCGGCGAGGAAGCTCTCATACTCGTGCGCCAGACGCGCGCGCAGCTGTTCGATGTGCGAGTGACCCGCATCCGGGGTCTTCGCCAGCCGCTCGCGAGCCCGCGTGAACTGCATGGCGAGCAGGGCGCGGTGGATCTGAAACACCGGCGTGCGCTTCAGGCGCCGGGTCAGGCCGAGCACCTGCAGGCTCGCGATCAGCCACTTGGTCGGATCCCACTGCCACCAGCGCACCCCGTTGCGATAATCGTGCGTGAAGATGTGGTGGAAGTTGTGATAGCCCTCGCCGTAGGTGATAACCGCGAGCACCGGGTTGTCGCGTGCGCTGTTGTCCTCGGTGTATGGCCTGCTGCCCCACATGTGGGCGAGCGAGTTGATGAAGAACGTGACGTGATGGCTCCACACCAGCCGCAGCACGCCGGCGAGGATCAGCATGCCCCACACGTCGTGGAACAGGATTCCCACGATGAGCGGCAGCCCGAAGTTGGCCGCCAGCGCGAGCGGCACGTAGTAGCGGTGCTGGAACGCCAGCATCGGATCGCGTCTGAGGTCCGGGATGTTGGAGAAGTCGTGCCTGCCGCTCGGGTACTGGCGCAGCATCCAGCCGATGTGCGAGAACCAGAACCCGCGCCGCGCCGAGTACGGGTCGCGGTCCAGATCGTCGACGTGCAGGTGGTGGGCGCGGTGGCCGCTGCACCACGCGAACACGCTGTTCTGCAGCGCCATGGTGCCGAACACCAGATACAGCAGCCGCAGACTCCAGTGAGCCTCGTAGGTGCGATGCGCCCACAGGCGGTGATACCGGCGAACAGGACGAAGGCCGCCCAGGCCGCAGGCGAAAAACCGCGCGTCAGGCCATACCACGGCACCAGGATCGCGGCGGCGGCAAACGTCAGCGCGAACATCAGAGCATTCGTCCAGACCAAGGGGGGCGTCTGCTCGTTGCGGGTGGTGTCGGGCATGGGCCGGGTAAGTTATCACGGCGGGGCTTCCGAGGTGGGACTTAAGTCGTTTTTGAGTATGCTGCGCCCATCCGGCACCTGTGTGAGCTCGATTCTATGACCTGGATCTCGGTGCGCTCGGGAGCCCTGCGAGGCTCGCTCGCGGCGTCGCTGGCGCTAGTGGCCTGGCTCGTGCCCGCGGGCGCCCGCGCGGCGCGCGCCTACGTCTCCAATGAGGACGACGGCACCGTAACTGTGATCGATACGCAGCGCCTGGCGGCGATTGCGACTATCGCGGTGGGCAAGCGGCCGAGGGGACTGGTGCTGAGCCATGAGGGTGCGCGCTTGTACGTCGCGCTCAGCGGGCTGCCCAAGTGCCCTCCGCCGATCCCGGAGAAGCAGTGCGCGAAGCTGCCGCGGGACCCGCGGGCCGACGGCGTGGCGGTCATCGACCTCCGATCCTGAGCGCGTCGAGATCAGCCGCGACGGACAGTCGCTGTTCGTCACCGACGAGGATGCCGCGCGGCTCAGTGTCCTGGACCTGGTACGCGGAAGGGTCGTCGCCAAGATTGCGGTCGGGCGCGAGCCTGAGGGAGTGCGCGTGTCTCCCGATGGCCGCTGGGTGCTGGTGACCAGCGAGAGCGGCAATTCCGTAGCCATCATCGACGCGCACACGCACGCCCTGCTGCACACGGTCCTGGTGGGCAAGCGCCCGCGCGATCTCGCCTTCACACCCGACAGCGGCAGCGCCTACGTCTCGGGGGAAGCCGATGCGTCGGTGTATCGCATCTCACTTCCGAGCGGTGCGCCGACCACGCAGCTCCTGCAACTGCGCCAGGAGGCGCGCCCCATGGGGGTGGCGCTCGACGCGGCAAGCGGGCGGCTGTACGTGAGCACCGGGCACGGCGGTACCGTGGCGGTGATCTCGCCGCAAGACGGCAAGCTGATCGGCGAAGTCGCCGTGGGCGCTCG
>WNFJ01090106.1_pt2 | contig 11842 bp, 8 predicted proteins | sample 5400461 | NCBI WGS metagenome assembly WNFJ01 (sample SAMN13153349, study PRJNA577476) | soil metagenome | isolation source: 115 cm saprolite on Douglas fir-dominated hillslope | place: USA:California | collected 2013-09-17
CTCTACAGCGTGGACTCGGCGAATGCGCTGGACTTTATGCCGTTTGCGCTGGAGCCTGCTGCCCAGTGGAGTTTTGGCAAGCCGGTTGCCACGTACAGTACTGTCGTCAATCAACTCCATAAGGCGTTTTACGATGCGAATGTCGGTGTGGACTTCATCTTCCCGGAGGATGCGGACTTCAGTCGCTACAAGCTGGTGGTGATTCCTCCGCTGTACATCGCGGATGATGTGCTGCTCAAGAAGATCTCCGATTATGTGAAGGGCGGCGGCCATGTGCTGATGACCTTCAAGAGCGGCTTTGCAAACGAGAACTCCGCTGTGCGCTGGGTTCGTGCGCCGGGGCCGTTGCGCGAGGCGGCGGGATTCAGCTATCAGGAGTTTTCAAATCTGGAGAAGCCGCTGGCGTTGAAGGGCGATCCTTTGAAGGCTGGAGACGACAACAAGGTGATGTACTGGGCCGAGTTCCTGAAGGTTGAGCATGCGCAGCCGATCGCCTTCTACGACCATCCCTTCTTTGGAGCATGGCCGGCGATCACGCGTAATCAGTACGGCGCCGGGACTCTGACGTACGAGGGGACTTTTCTGTCCGATGGGCTGCAGCATGACATGGTTCTGGATGTATTGAAAGAGGCGCATTTGCGGGATTCGGTGCCGCAGTTGCCGCCGAAGGTGCGTGAAAAGGGTGGCGTGAATGGGTTAGGCAAGCCGTTGCACTACTACCTAAACTATTCGAGCGACCGTCAAACCTTCAACTATGGCCATGCTGCCGGTACCGACCTGCTAAGCGGGAAAGCTACCGCTTCATCGCAGCCGATTATGCTCGAGCCCTGGGATGTAGCGATAATAGAGGAACGATAGCTGCAAGGCCTCTGTCAATGATGGATACCCACGCACGACCTTATCCTGCGTCGATCAGGAGCGCATCCGCCTTCGAGCGAATCGCTGGATGCACGGTCCTGCTCTGGTGCCTGATAGCGAGTTCAGGCATGGCGCAGACAGGCAAGTCTGCGGCTATGCCCGCAAGCGACGCCACGGCGCTCTCAGCTGCGCTGGCTGCTTATGACAGTGGCAATGGGGCGAAGGCTAAGCCTGAGCTGGAGCGGCTGGCGGTGAAGTATCCGAATAATTTTCCAGCGAACGAGGCGCTTGGACTTCTGTACGTCGATGCGGGCAACTTCGCGCAGGCGCTACCGTTCCTTGAGCATGCGGCTAATGCGAAGAAGATGAATGCGGTGGCGCAGGCCAATCTGGGAACGGCTTATCTGCAGGTTGGTGATGTCAGGGCGGCGGTGCAGACCTTGAAGAGAGCGGCTGTGCTGGATGCGAAGAATGGGCAGACGCTGCTGAATCTTGGCCACGCCTTGTTTCTGGATAAGCAGCCGCTGGAGGCAGCAAATACCTTTGCCAAAGCGTCGGCGCTCGATCCGGCGAATCTGGATGTCACCTATGACTGGGCGGTGGCTCTGCATGAGGCTGGAAAGGATACGCAGGCGGCGGAGGTGCTGCAACGTATTCCGGCAGGGCAGAGGAGTGAGGCAGTGGAGTCGCTGTGGGGAGACGTCGCGGAGAAGCAGGGGCAGTTCAAGGAGGCCGCGGAACACATGCAGGCAGCAGCGAAGTTGAATCCGAGCGAACAGAATGTCTATGCGCTTGCGATTGAGCTGCTTCGGCATTGGACATGGCAGCCGGGGATGGAGATCGCTCAGTATGGCGTGGAGCACTACCCGGAGAGCCGGGGGATGCAACTGGCGAAGGGCATCGCGTTCTACGGAAATGGGCGTTATGCGGAGGCGGCTACGATATTTGGCGCGCTGCTGGCGCTCGATCCGGAGAATGAGGACTATGGCAGCCTGTTGGGAAGGAGCTGCTCTTCGTTGGGGGGAGACGCTGCTCCGCAGTGCGATACGCTGATAGCGTTTGCGGGCAAGCATCCGGCGAATGCGCAGATAGCGGTGTATGCCGCGTTGAGCATTCTGCATAGGCCGAATGCAAAGGATGAGCTAGACCGTGCAGAGCAGCTGCTGGAGCAGGCGATTCGCACCAACCCGAAACTCGCCGAAGCGTACTATCAGCTTGGAGTTTTGCAGCAGCAACGGATGCAGTGGAACGAGAGTGTGGCGAGCCTGTGCAAGGCGATTGAGTTGCGCCCGGCCTATGCGGAGGCGCACTATCGGCTGGCGCGAGCGTACTCGCATACGAACCGGGCAGAGTTGGCGAGTAAGGAGACGGCGCTGCAGCAGAAGTACAGCCAGCAGGAGAAGGATGATTCCAACGCGAAGCTCAAAGAGGTGACTACATTTTTAGTGGCGTCGCATTAGAGGGATATCTAGGCAGGATTGCGGGGCAGCAGTCGCTGAACCGGCGTGAGTTTCTGCGCTCGATTGGAGGGGCCGGAGCTGCGAGTGGGCTGCTGGGCTTTGCGCCGCTGCGCGCGATGGCGCTGCCGCCGGCGCAGAAGGTGGTGGTGGTCACATTTGGCGGTGGCGCACGCGATGAGGAGACGTTCGCGATAGAGGGACAGCAGTACATTCCGCATCTGCTGAATGAGCTGATTCCCCAGGCTACTTTCTTTACGCAGGTGGTGAATCGCGGGATTCTTGGGCATTATGTTGCAACTGCGAGCCTGGCTACGGGCGTGTATGAGACGTTCAACAACTTCGCTCCTGTGGCGCCGCATAGCCCCACGATCTTTGAGTACTTCCGACGCGACCTGAGCAGGCCTGCCGGGGACGCGTGGGTGATTGCGCCGAGCAATGGCTTCAACCGGATTGGCGAGAGCGATCACAAGCTCTACGGCAGTGGGTTGGGTGCACATGTGGTCTTGCCGAAGCAACTGCTGAGTACGGCGCTGGGCAGGACGACAAGCGACTATGAACATCTGCTGCGGGATAACTATGAGTCTCCGGTGCAGGTACCGCTGTCTTCGAATCAGGTCGATCTGCATGAGCTTGCGAAGCTGATGCAGCTTTCAGTCGCGGATTTTCTGGCTCATGCGCGAACGGTGTCGAGTCCTGACGAGCTCTCGATCTACATTGCGCAGCAGGTGATGCGTCAGCTTGCGCCGAGCCTGATCTGGGTGACGCTGCACGATATCGATATTGCGCATTCGGGAGCGTACTCGCTCTACACGGATGCGATTCGGCGGTCGGATCGATTGTGCGTGGAGCTGTGGACGGCGATACAAAGCAATCCGGAGTACAAGGGCAAGACGAGCATGTTTATCCTGCCGGACTTCGGCAGGGACGCGGATACCGACGCGGGTGGGAATGGGTTTCAACATCACCGCACGGGCGATCCGCTTTCGCGTACGACGTGGATGATGGCCATGGGTCCGGGCATACGCGAGAACGTCACGGTGGATCGCATGATCGAGCCGATCGATCTGGTGCCGACGCTGGGGGCGATCCTCAAGTGCAATGCGCGTTTCGCGACAGGCCGGCCGCTGCCGGAGGTGTTGTAATTTTATGTCACCTTCATCGTTACAGATATCAGATTTAGCGGGATATCCGCCGCAGGGAAAGCGGTTGGCGGCGGAGCATGTGGCTCTGCTGCAGAAGCTGCCGCCGGTGTTTGCAGCGATTCTGCTGCGCGAGATCATCAACTACGATTGGCGATTTCCTGCTGAGCGAACCGATATCGACAGGCAGCTTCGTTTTCTGGGTGCGATGACGGCGGACAAGCTGCAAAAGACCATGGCGGGGTTTGCCGGGTTGCCGCTGTCTCCGTCGCTTGAAGGCGCGCGATGGGGGGCTGCTCCCGTAGAGTTCTCCGAGAAGCTGACGGCACATCTGTGGGCGGTTCATCAGATGGATCGCTTCCGCGAGGTTGCCGAGGCGTACCAACGCGAGGTCAGGGCGGCGGTTCCTGAAGAGATGCCTGCGGTTCCGCGCTTGTGTGTGGCGGTTGTGGGAAGGGACGCTTCGCCGGGACAGTTGAAGTTGTTTCAGAAGCTGCGTCCGCATGGGACTTACTTTGCGCAGGTGAAGCCGGCGGGCGGGCTGGATGGTCTCTTTACCGCGGTGAATGCAAGGGCGCAGGCGTATCCGTTGCCGTATGGGCACTGGTATGTGGATGGTGGAGCGGCGTATGCGGCGGCTGGAAAGGGACTTACGGGGATTTCGTATGCCGCGCTGGCGCAGGTGCGCGAGGCATTGCTGCAGAAGGTGAATACGGCGAAGTCCTCCGGTGTCGTGGGGCCGGAGGATCTGCGGAGTCTGCTGGCTCAACTGCGGCCAGAGCAGGTTGGGCCTGCAGAAACATCGCGCGATGAGGTGCTGCGGCACTTCGAGCTGAGCTTGTTGACTGAGGGCTCGGGAACGCAGATCTTTAGCACGACGTTTGTGCAGTGGGCGGCACGCGAGATACTGCGCAGGGTGAGGCCGCTTACGCTGATGATCCGTTTTTCACTGCGACAGATGGAGCGGCCGATGAACGAGATGCTGGCCGCGACGAAGGAGACGGTTCGGTACGATCCTGCGGGGTCGCTGGTGGATGCGGACATGGGCGCGTACTACACGTGGATCAACCTGATGCGGTTGTCAGGGGCGGATTCGTCGCTCTTCGTTGCGTGGTTTGAGGACCAGCAGGAGGCGATGGTGATTGCTCCAACGATGGCGAAGGGGGTGGTTTCAACGACCGCTTGTGATCTTTCGCAGATACTGGGTTGGATCTCCTAGTTGGCGATGGCCTCCAGGGTAAAGCGGGTGGCCTGAAAGTCTCGGCCCAGAAGGACGTCAATTCCGTGAGACATCCAGTAGCTTCCGCTGGCGACCTCTGTTCCCCCACCATAGCGGGTGGACTCAGTTCTGCCGCGGATGGGCGGTGTCCTGCCATGGCTTCTTGAATATGTATTTGGATTAGCTTATGAGGTTGGCAGGTGGCCCTTGCCTTCAACTATATCAATGATGTGGTCGAGTGCTGGTGGCGGATCGAAGAGTTCTACGTTGCCATTTGGCCAGCGGACCTGGATGTTTTTGAGCTGCTTCTCCGCGCCGAGGCCGAAGTGCAGGCGCAGGTCGCTGGAGGAGTTGTAGCTGGATCCGCTGCGCACCTCATCGACCCATAAACGCTTTGTTCCCTGAAGCGTTACGCGCGCACCAATAGCATCGCGGTTCGAGGATGTTCCGATGAGGTGGAGACCCAGCCAGTGGTTCTGGTTCTTTGCCAGATTGACGAGAAGCATGGGGCGGTCACTGAGGTTGTTGATGACGGCTTCGAGGCGTCCGTCGTTGAAAAGATCGGCGATGGCCAGGCCGCGACCAGAGCGGGGTTCGGTGAGGCCGGGGCCGGAGGTTTTGCTGACGTCACTGAACTTTCCGTTGCCGAGGTTGCTGTAAAGGAAGCGGGGCTCCCGGTAGAAGGAGCCAAGTTTGGCGGAGTCTACCTCCGGGTAGACATGGCCGTTTACGACGAGAAGGTCGGGCCAGCCGTCGTTGTCGACGTCGGCGAACATGGTGCCCCAGCCGAGGGCGTCGGGGTTGATGCCGAGGCCGGCGGGGAAGGTTATGTCGGAGTAGGTGCTGTCGCCGTTGTTGCGATAGAGGGTGGAGGTATCGTCAGAGAAGTTGGTTTTGAACAGGTCGAGTTTTCCGTCACCGTCGTAGTCGGCTGATGTGGAGCCCATGCCGGCCTGTTCGCGACCATCTTCGTTGTAGGCGACGCCTACTTCGGCGGCAGTATCGGTGAAGGTGCCGTTGTGATTGTTGCGGTAGAGGATGGCCGGGGTGGAGTCGCAGGCGAAGTAGAGATCGGGCCAGCCGTCGTCGTTGTAGTCGATCGTTGTGATCGAGAAGCAGTAGTGGCCATTGGTATTTTCGAAGCCGCTGGGTTTGCTGACGTCTTCGAACTTTCCTCCTCCGAGGTTGTGGAAGAGGATGTTGGGTGCGCTCTCAAGGCCGCGTGGGCCGCACATGACGGGAACGCCCTTCCACATGCAGCCGGCACCCTGGCCTGGGGCAGGTGTATGGGCGAGGTCGAAGTGGACGTAGTTGGCGACGGCGAGATCGAGCATGCCATCGCGGTCGTAGTCGACGAAGGCGCAGCCGGTAGCCCACTCCTTGCCGGTGCCTGCAACTCCGGCTTGCTCGGCCACCTCCTTGAAGGTGCCGTTGCCCTGATTGTGGAAGAGACGGTTCTTGCCATAGCCGGTGACGTAGATGTCGTCGAAGCCATCGTTGTCATAGTCGCCGACACAAGCGCCCTGGCCCCACCCGGTGGAGACTAGGCCAGCCTTTGCGGTTACGTCAGTGAAGGTGCCGTCGTGATTGTTGCGGAAGAGGTGGTTCGTCGGATGTTCATCGGTCTGTGCGTTGGGGAGGTTGGTTCCGTTGACGAGGAAGATGTCGGGCCAGCCGTCGCGGTCGTAGTCGATGATAGCGACGCCGGAGCCGGTGGCTTCGATGATGTAGCGCTTGGCGTCGATGCTGCCGTTGACGTTGCGGACGGTGATGCCTGCTTTGGAGGCGACATCGACGAACCATGCGGGCGGGGTGTGGTCGGTGGTTGGCGGGTAAGGTTGCTGTGCGAACGCAGAGGCGGCCAGTAAGATGAGCGCGAACCGCAACAACAAAGAGATTGCGCAGGGCATGTCTATGCTTTGCCTGGTGTGGGTGGTGCGCCCATGGCGACTGTCTTGAGGATCTTGCCGCCCTCCTGGATGACGTAGAGGTGATTTGCCGCCAGGTCAGTGATCTTGTCGGTGGCGCCTGATGGCCACTTGATCTCCACGGTATCGGCCTTCGCAGAACGATCAAGGCCGAAGTGAATGCGGAGGTCGTTCTGGGAGTAGTAGCTGCCACCGCTGCGGACCTCGTCGATCTGAACGAAGGGTTTAGCAGCAGATGAGGATTGCGTCGTTACGGAGATTCGCGCGCCGATGCCAGTTCGGTTGGATTTGGTGCCGACGGTGCGGATCTTGATCCAGTTGCGACCTGTGGTGGAGTCGCAGCGGAGTAACTGCGGGGTGCTGTTGACACAGTTGACGACTACGTCGAGGTCGCCGTCGTTGTCGAAATCCCCAAAGGCCGTGCCTCGTGCGGGGACAGCGTCATTGATGCCTGGTCCTCCCTGCGCGGTGACCTCTTCAAACTGGCCATTGCGAAGGTTGCGGTAGAGATACTTGTGTTGTGCGTAGGGGGCGTCGACGTTGGTGCCATCGACCTCAGGATAGACATGTCCGTTGGACATGAGGATGTCGAGCCAGCCGTCATTATCCATGTCGAAGAAGCCTACCCCCCAGCCGAGGAACCGAGTGTTGACGCCGAGACCGGAGAGGTAGGTGTGGTCGTCGAAGTTGCCGTCGCCGAGGTTGAGGTAGAGGGAGTCGGTGTCGCCGGCGAAGTTCGTTTTGACGATGTCGAGGAGTCCGTCGCGGTTGAAGTCGCCGATTGAAACGCCCATGCCGGCCTGGGGTTTGCCGTCGGGGGAGTAGGCAATACCGGCCTCGATGGCGACGTCCTTGAACGTGCCGTCCTTCTGGTTCTGGTAGAAGGTGGAGGCGGTGGAGTCGTTGGCGACGTAGATGTCGGGCCAGCCATCGTTGTCGAGATCTGCGACCGCTACGGATAGGGCGTAGGTGCCGATAGTGTCCCACATGCCGCTCTTCTCGGAGACGTCGGTGAAGGTTCCGTCGCCGTTGTTGTGGTAGAGGATGTTTTTGCCCCCCTGCAGGCCGGGAGGGCCGCAGGCTACCTGAATGCCCTTGTAGGCGCAGCCGGCGGCCTCGGGGAGCGGGGCGGTTTTGATGTCGAAGTCAATGTAGTTGGCGACGAAGAGATCGAGGTGGCCATCGCGGTCGTAGTCGAGGAAGGCGCAGCCGGAGTTCCAACGGGTTTTGGACTGGAGAAGGCCGGCCTTCTCGGTGACATCGGTGAAGGTTCCGTCGCCGTTGTTGCGGTATAGGACGTTCTGGCCGTAGTAGCTGACGAAGAGATCATCCCACCCATCGTTGTTGTAGTCACCGACGCAGCAGCCCTGTCCCCATCCGCTGCGGGCGAGACCTGATTTGAGGGTGACATCGGTGAAGGTTCCGTCGCGATTGTTTTTGAAGAGGCGGGAGATAGGTTCCTGGCCCTTTGGGAAACTCTCCAGGCGCGTGCCGTTGATGAGGAAGATGTCAAGCCAGTCATCGTGGTCGTAGTCGTAGAAGGCTACGCCGCAGCCTGTGGTTTCGAGGAGGTATTTATTTTTATGCTCGCCGCCATAGATGGTCTTTGCGTTAAGGCCGGACTGGCGGGCTACGTCAATGAAGGTGATGCCGAGAGGAGTGCCGGCAATCGGGGAGGGTGGGCCTTTGGGTGCGGGGCGAGGTTTGGTGTCATAGGTGGGACGTGAGCCGATTTGGGGGGGCGACTGGGGAGCTCGCGGGGCTGCGAGGGCGAGCACATCGTCGAGAGAGAGGACGAGTGCTGTGCTGGAGAGAGAGGTGAGGAAGTTGCGACGAGACCAGCTCAAAAGCACGCTCCCTTTGGTTGCTTACCCAATACCTTGTTGATTCGAGCTTCGCTTGCAAGCGATCCCGCCTTCAACTTACCTGGCCGCGAGTTGAGAGCTCGACGGCAGTGGACTGAGTATAGAGAAGCTATTGGCGGGTAGCAATGAATGCGGTTGGTTGGGGGCGAGGATGCCATAGGGTGAGGTTCAGGGGTGAGCTGTGGGATTGGTTGTGGGGGAGGTTGGAGTCTGGGCCAGCTTCTGGGCCTTTTGGCGTTCTACGGCTGCGTCTGCGCTTTGTCCTTGCTGGGCCAGTGCTTCGGCCAGGACTGCGTGGGGCTCGGCGTAGGTTGGGTCTGCGGCGATTGCCGTCTGAAGCTGCGCAATGGCTTCGATGAGTTGACCACGTTTGAGGAGGAGACGGCCGCTGTCGAGTGCGAAGTTTGCACGTTGCCGGCTGATGGCGACGCGACTGAGATCGGCGGCCCGCTTGCGTTCTGAGGCTGCGCCTGCCGTGTCGCCCTGTTGGATGAGAATCGACGCGAGTGTGATGTGGGGGCTGGGTTGGTCGGGTAGGAGCGTAATGGCACGACGCAGGGCTGCGGCTGCTTTCTCTGGGGCGTCATTTTGTTTGTAGACATTGCCGAGGAGGGCCCAGGCGTCGCCGTGATCCGGACGCAAGGCGATGGCCTTTTCCAGTTCGACTTGTGACTCGGGAAAGCGGCCTGTCTGCATGTAGAGGACGCCGAGCGTGTAGGGAGGGTCAGGAAGTTGTGGGTCCAGCTTTGCAGCCTGCTCGAACTCTGCGATTGCGGCGGGGAGGTTGTCCTTGAGCTTGAAGGCGAGGCCAAGATCGTAGTGGAGTTGGGGGTTGTCGGGCTCGAGGGCGAGACCCGCGCGGAACTGCTCAATGGCATGGTCGAGGTCGGCCTGCTGCAGGTAGGCGACGCCCAGATTTTCGCGTAGCGTTCCGCTATTGGCGTTGAGCTTGAGAGAGCGCAGATACAAGGGAATTGCTCGCTTAGCATCACCCTGCTGCACGAGAGCGAGGCCGAGGTTGGTGAGCGCGGCGGAGTCTTGCGGACGGGCGGCGGCGACCTCTTCAAAGAGAGGCAAGGCTTCGCGAGCGTTGCCATCGGCTTGCAGGGTGAGGGCCAACTCGTATTTTGCGTCGAGTGATGAGGGAGCGAGTTCGCGTGTGTGGCGCAGGAGGATCGTGGCGGCATCGTCCTGGTGGGTCGCACGGAGAGCCCGACCTAGCTGGATCGCGTATTCGATGTTTTGTTTGGCTAGGGTACTTGACTGAGTGAGTTCAGTTACGGCTGCGTTGGGATTGTTTTGGTTCAGGAAGACAGAGCCGAGGTGGTAGTGCGCGGAGGCCAGGGAGGGGTCGAGCGCGATGGCTCGCTGAAACTGAGCGGTGGCTTCGTCGTACTGCTCACGCTGAGCGAGCAGGCTGCCCAGGGCGTCGTGCAAGGTTGCGCTGTCGGGGCTGGTGACGAGAGCCTGTTCGAGCTGCTTCTGCGCGGCCGCGGGATTCCCGGTTGCGGATAGGGCGATGGCATAGGCGATCGCGGCATCGGGCGTGAGGGGCTGTGGTGAGGTGATATTCGGCTGGTCAAGAAGCTGGAACATCTTCACCGACTTTGTGTAGTCGCGAAGTTGCGAGTAGGCGAGGGCGAGGTTAAGGATCGCGCCTGAGTCGTTGGGAGCCAGTTTGTGGGCCAGTTCAAGCTCAGTCGCCGCCGCGCGGACTTCGCCTTCAGCAAGGAGAACAGTACCAAGCGCGGCATGGCCTACGGCGACGGTGGGGGCGAGTTTGACCAGCTTCGCGAACTCTGCGTGGGCAGTGCGAAGGTCGTTCCGCTGGTAGGCCGCGGAACCTGCGCGAAAAGCAGCGTCTGCGGTCTTCGGGTTGGCACTGGAGGTTGCGGAGGGCTTCTGCTTGGGGGCTGGGACGCTGCTCTGTGCCTGCGCCAGCGGAAGTGCCGCAACCAGCAGAGTGTGTACAAGCAGCGAACGTGGCGGAGAGAGATGCATCTCAGGCGTGATTGTAATGATGGAGGTAAGAGGTAGGCTATTTCGAATTGCGAGATAGTCCGCCGTCCCGCACCGGCAGTCGCTCCGTTAGCGTGCATCGTAGCGAACTACCAGGGGGTTCTGCATGGAACTATTGCTATTTGATGGTGCCGACCCAAGAGGAGTAAGGCAGCAGCATGATTGTGGCGACGCTGGAGACCTTCTGGAGCGAGGGTGCGTTGGTCAGCAGGGTGTGCGCCGATTTCCATACGCATCGGCGGCTGCCGCGTCCAGAAAGATAGCCTGCGGCTCTGCTGTGCAGTTGAGCGCAACGAGAATTGAGGGATTAACGGCGACTCCCTCACGAACATTCTCTGTTGACATAGCAATCTAGTGATGTGCCGTCATCGAATCTGGCCTTGTGTCTCGCTCGTTGGCTGACCATAGTCGATGCCGAGCTTGTGCTGTAGCTGCTCAAGCGAGATGCCCTTCGTCTCGGGGTAGAGGAAGAGGACGACAAGGAACTGCAGCGCCATCATGCCCGCGAAGAAGGCGAATGGCAGGCCGCCGGAGGACTTTGCCAGGATGGGAAATATGAGCGAGATGATCGCGTTCATGATCCAGTGCGACGAGGAGCCGAGACTCTGTCCCTTCGCGCGGACGCGATTGGGGAACACTTCCGCGATGTACACCCAGATGACCGATCCCTGCGAGATCGCAAAGAACGTGATGTAAGCCATGAGCAACCATACGAGAGCGTTCAGGTGCGTGTGGGTGAAGAAGATCGCTGCGACGCCACTGAGACAGAGAGCCATACCGACGGCGCCGATCAGCAGCAGTGTCTTGCGGCCCAGCTTGTCGATGAGCGACATTCCGAGCAGCGTCGCCAGAAGATTCATGAAGCCGATCAGCACGGTCTGGAGTGAGCCGGAGATCTGGCTGAAGCCGGCGGCGGCGAAGATGAAGTTGGAGTAGTAGAGGATTGCGTTGATACCCGAGAGTTGGTTGAACAGACCGATGGTGATGGCGAGAAAGATGGGTAGCCGGTACTGCCGCTTGAATAGCGGTTCCGCTGCCATGCCACGCTCCATGTGAATGGAGTCCATGATCTCGCGCAACTCAGCTTCGGAGTCCGGCGACCCCATAAGCTTCAGAACCTCCAGGGCTTCGTCCGTCTTGTTCTGCGTCACGAGCCAGCGCGAGCTGCGCGGAATGCCATAGAGCATGACGAGGAAAAGAATAGAAGGGATGGCTGCGACCCCGAGCTGCCAGCGCCACTGCATCGCGCCAAGGTTTAGAAGGCTGATGAGGTAGTTGGAGAGATACGCGAGAAGAATGCCGACGACGATATTGATCTGGAAGAGACCGACCATTCTGCCGCGCCACTTCGCGG
>WNFJ01552015.1_pt2 | contig 11842 bp, 12 predicted proteins | sample 5400461 | NCBI WGS metagenome assembly WNFJ01 (sample SAMN13153349, study PRJNA577476) | soil metagenome | isolation source: 115 cm saprolite on Douglas fir-dominated hillslope | place: USA:California | collected 2013-09-17
AGCTTCTCCGCCTGGTATTACGAGCATCGGCTGCCCATTGCTCCCAGCCGTTACGGCGAGATTTTGCAGAAAGTCGTATTGGAAGCCGGCGCGGGCGAGCAGCCTGCAGGCCGCAAGCTACGCGAATTGGCAGCGCGGTATCGCGGCCCCCATAATCCCCCGCGTCACCTGGCGCCGACCTTCAAGGCCGAACTCGCGTCGATTGTCGACGCCAAGGACGTGATCGACCGGGGGCTGCGGGCTTATCGACCGAATGGCGAAGCCGGGGCCATTCTCCCCCTGCATCATTTGCTCGAGCGACAGCACTATCGGCTCGCGCATTGGCGACTTGCCGGCAGTGAGATCAACTACCGGCGATTTTTCGACATTAACACGCTGGCCGGGCTGTGCGTGGAAGACCGCGGCACCTTCGACGCCGTTCATGGACTTGTCCGCCGCCTCATCGCCGAAGGCCGCCTGCACGGATTGCGGCTCGATCACATCGATGGGCTGCGTGATCCGCACCAGTACTTCCGCCGGCTCCAACGGCTCATCGACGTCGCGCGGCCCCCAAAGAGCGGACCGTTCTACGTGGTGGCCGAAAAGATTCTAGCCGATGGAGAGCGCCTGCCTCGATTTGCTGGAGTTGCGGGCACGACGGGTTATGAATGGCTTAACGTCATCTCACGGGTTCTTCTCGACGATCGCGGGCTCGCCACACTCGGGCGAGCCTGGCACGACGTGAGCGGCGATGAACGCAACTTTGACGCCATTCTCATCGAAGCCAAGCGTCGCGTGATTGCAAACATTTTGGTGAGCGAGTTCACCGTACTGACGCGTTTGCTCGCACGGATCGCCGCCGGCCACTACACCACACGCGACTATACAGTCGAGCGACTGCGCGCCGCGTTCGAGCTGTTCATCTTGCATTTCCCGATATATCGCACGTACGTCACTGCGTCAGGTCCGAGCCGCGAGGATCGTGCAATCATCGAAGGGGCTCTCGCCAATGCTCGTGCCGATTGGTTTGGTTCGGACTTGGGGATTTTCGAATTCCTGCGCGATGCGTTGACGCTCGACCTCATTGCCCGGGGGCGCGCGGGCCACAGCATTGCGCGCGACCGCCGCTTCGCATTCAAGGTTCAGCAATTCACCGGTCCAATGATGGCGAAGTCGCTGGAGGATACCGCCCTCTATCGCTTTCATCGCCTTTTGGCCCTCAACGAAGTCGGCGGCGATCCCGCCGCTGGCGCACTGTCAGTCGCGAGTTTTCACGAGCGCATGCAGGAGCGTGCCGCCAAATGGCCGCATGGCCTAACCGCGACTGCAACGCACGACACCAAGCGCGGCGAGGATGCCCGCGCGAGAATAATCGCCCTCTCCGAACTCGCCGACGAATGGAGGCGAAGTGTGCAGCAATGGCGGCAGCTCAATGCCAAGTTCGTGGTCTCGCTAGGACCGTCACGGATGCCTTCGTCGGCGCACGAATACATGCTCTATCAGGCGTTGCTCGGCGCCTGGCCTCTTGCTGGCATCGACGCGACCTTCGTCGAGCGGGTTCAGGCCTATGCCGTCAAAGCCGCCCGCGAAGGCAAACAGCAGACCAGTTGGCTCGCGCCCAATGAACAATACGAGATGGGTCTCAAAGACTTTCTTGATCGTCTCCTTGATCGCGAACGATCCGCAAGCTTCATTGAAGCCTTTGATGCATTCGCGCGCCGCGCGGCGTTAATGGGGGCGCTGAACAGCCTCGCGCAGTTAGTCCTGAAGGCGGGCATGCCGGGCGTCCCTGATTTCTATCAAGGCAGCGAACTCTGGGACCTCTCCTTGGTGGATCCCGACAACCGACGACCGGTCGACTTCGCCGCGCAAGCATCCGCACTCAACTCGATCGGCGAGCCGCCGGATTGGCATGCGCTTGCGAGCAAATGGCCAGAGGGCCGCGTCAAGTTTGCTCTGATGCGCCAGCTTCTGGCGCTGCGACAGCGGCTTCCGGACGTCTTTACCAACGGTTCCTATCGTCCGCTCGCCATCGTCGGTCCGAACCGCCACGAGCTCGTCGCGTTCGCACGGCTCGGCGAGCGAAACGCCGTTATCGTTGTGAGCGGACGGCTGTTTGGTCGCGCGACGCAGGACGGGAGGCGATGGCCGCCCGGTCAAGCCTGGAATGCATCGGTATTGGCCGACGGTTTTTCCACGATGCGCAGCGTACTGGCGCTCGACAAAACAATGACGGGGCCAAGCTTGGCGGCTGCAGACTTGTTCGATGTTCTGCCCCTTGCCGTCCTGCAAGCACAATATGCCCCGGCCAGGCGCGAGCGGCCGAGAGCAAAGGTGAGCGCAGCCGCCAAATGAGCGGGCGCGCAAGCGTCATAGGAAAGAAAGGGGCCGTCCGGGATCTCACGTGGGGGCCGGACGGCCTCGCGGACGTCGTGCCGACCGACCAAGGGTCGGTTCCCTCCCTCCGCCGAATCGCTACGTACGCGAGATGACAGATTCGGGCAACCGGAAGCTGACAAGTTGTTTCTCATTTTCAACAGGTGCCCTGCAGATCAAGGTTATAGCGGTTGTTCGGTTCCGCGCCGGCCAGGTCCGGCGCGGAACCAAATGCAGCATTGCGGGTTGGGGTGGTGGTGAGACAGGAGACTTCAAGTGTCTCACCCTTGTCAAACTCAAGCCCCGTCCCTTTAAGAAGCCGGGGCTTTTCTTCAGAAATCAAGCGAGAGCCCGCTGCTCTCCGTCCGGGGCTCGGTGGCGACCGCTCTCCGTTACTTGTACTTGGAGGATTTCCGAGACAGCGGTCTAGTCGTTTTGCACTACCTTGATGTCGTGCCGTTGGCCGGCAGCAGCCACTTGACGCAATCTGAGTGCCTGCTCGGCCAGCTCCAGATGGTTTGCTGCAAGCGCCATCAAACTTTCGGCCACGTTCGGTTCAGTACACGCCTTGGCGAGCCGTATGCACCGTTCGGCTAGCTGTCGATGGTCCTCGGAAGTTAGCATGTCCGAATGATGACCACGGGCGTATGTGCCGACACTCGCGCGGTCGTAGGTGTCTCTATAATAGACGGCGCCGTTGAAGTCATCTGAGATCCGTGTCGAGCCGTCCTTAAAGCCCGCGTTGAGTGGATCGATCGATTTCATCGTACCGTTCTCCTTGGGTGACGCTACAGCGATGTCGCTGCCGAACTTCTTGGACTGATTCCAGGAGCCGTGGCATGAAAGCCTGGAAGGCGCATCTTGCGATCGGCCCAACTTTTGAGATCGGCGACCGTGAAGCGTTCGAGGAATGGGTTGGCTTTGACGATTTTATCTCGCTTGGTCCGGCCCGTTACGTCGGCATTGGCCATAACCAAGGCAGCGTCGGCATTATCTAGCGCAGACAGGATCGCCACAGCTCCCGCGCCACCAGCGAAGTGAGCCAAGTAGACAGTGCCGGGCGTTACAGGTAGGCCGCGCTTTCCCAGCATCGCGGCGTTTCGCTCGGTAAATCGCATGGTGATCTCACTGGCAACTTTGGCATCTCGCCGCAGTTCTAATATTTCATCGTCGCTGCGTCCCTCAGCAAGATCAGGCCGGTGCGCGCGGATAAGGTCGAGCCAAGTTTCGTTGAGAAATTGGCCAAGTCCCGTTGCACTAGAACGCTTGTTCTTCAGGTTTGGATCGCCGTTTGATTCAACGCCGATGATCTGCTCGACCACCGCGGCGATAGCCGTCCCGCCGGTCGGCTCTTCTCGTCTAAGATCAGGGAGGAAATAGCAGTTGAACCCGCCAAGCCACGCTAAGCCAAGTGCCGTTGATACTATGCAAATGATGATTGGAGGCCGAAGTCCCCAACCGCTAGGCAGCGCGCGAGAGACGCAGCGTTCGTCCGGATTAGCGACTCTAATTTCCTGAGCCCCTGGAGCTGGTGCTTTGAGAATCGTAACCCCGTCCTGATCAATCGCGGGAGATTTTGTTTGTGATTCTTGGCTCAAAACGGTCTCTTGCGTGTCAATCGGCTTCGGGTTGGCGCGCCCGTGCCCGATCCGAACCGACTTCGCGGATGGCCGGTAGATTCATTGGCGCCCCACGTTCTACGATGCTGGAGGCTGATGGAATTCTGGTTACGAAAAGATTTAAAGTAACAGCAGACGATCCCGTTCGGTCGTTAAGCTTAATCGCTCCGAGCTTCGTCCATCGTTGAAGTCCAGCGCAGCTCGCGAATCCGGTGGGATGCCCTCGACGACGCGCGCAATAGACACTCATATATAACCGATTGCCAGCGGGGCATTTGTTGAAGCTAATGGCCAAATCGGCTTTCTGGCAAAATCTAAGATTTTTATTAAGAGAACCACCGTAAGAGACTCCCGTTACAATCCCGCTCCGTCACTCGGTTCCGCTGCCCAGCTGATGGTGCGTTGATAAATCGGCAGCCGGACACGAGCGATGATAGAGGCTCTGACTGTGGCCCGGCTTTGGGGAAGGCAAAGGGACGTCGTGTTGGCGAAAGGCCAGCGCCTACTGCGTGCCCTTCATCAAGTGCTTAGCGCATCAAGCTTTCGCAAACGAACGCTAACGGCCGTTGCAGCAGCAATCATTTCAGCGGCTCTTCTCGTCCTCCTCCTGGAAATCACTGTCAGGAATGAGCTCGCCGAAGAGGCTAGCAACAACTCGCTAAGCGTCCTCCCGATGCCGCCGGCTAGTTCCACCGAGGTTCAACCCGTGGACCTGGCGGCCTTAATGGGTGCACCATCTGCTGACGATGCTGAAACGCTAGTGCAAAGTTGGGTCGCGTCTCGGGAACCAGTCCCTCTACCACGTCCGCGCCGGAGGCTTCGGTGAGCGTACCCCGCTTCGCGTTCGCTGCGCATCGGTAAACGGGCGGCCCAGGATCATCTGGAACTAGGAGGGAACAGATGACACCGAACCAACATAAGCTCGCATTTATCTTCGCAACGGTTCTTGCGGTCGCGGCGCTTCTGGCGATTACGACATGGGCTGCTGTCCCGAAACGTCCGAGCGATTCGGCGGCTGCGCCTACCGGAACGATTTACCGGCCTGACCTCTGGAAAGTGTACTGAAGACTCGCGGGCGCTGACCGCTCTTATTCCCGTCGCCAACTCTTGGCGAATGCCGTCGTCGCGGCCTCGCGCGTCGCTGCGTATCCGTGCGTCGGCGTCCGGTCCTCGTGATAACCATACGCGTGCGTCCACATCCACGACATGCCCACCGGCACCGCGGCCGCCTTCACGATGCGGCCGACCACAACGCCGTCAGCAAGCACGTCGTAGTCGTCGTCATTCCATTCGCCGGATGGACGCGAAAACGAGGCGCGTTTGAGGATGAGTTGGATCATGCTTCCTCGAGGGAACATTTCGGCCATGCTTCCTGAGAACGGGAACACATCATATCGCGGTACAAACAGTGATGGTTGAAGCTTGAGCGTCAAAGTGCCATCAGTCGCTTGCTGCGAAGCGGCGAAATGAAACACGGGGCAACATCCATCGTGGTAAGACAGGCCGAAAAACACATCAGTAACAAGCTTGCTCTGGAATGTAGCTCCCTCTAGAAAACCGCGCGTTATATCGCGATCCAGAAAAGTTTCATCAGTGGGAACCACCAGAGCATAACGCTCGTAGGGTCCTCCTTTTTGCGTCTTTCTGTCTTTGCGATCAATCAGGGCCTGCAGTTCGGTCAAAAGAGTGTTCCGATCCCAAACAAGACATGCTTCGGCATGACGTGATTGCTTGCCGGCCTCTCGATCTCTCGTCGCCCTGATGGAGAGCTGCAGAGTTTCTTGATCAACAAGTTCCGTCACCTCTACGCCGGAGAAACGTCCGTCCAAAACGCCTTCACAATCAGGCGGGTCTTCCCCCGTCTTCCGTGAAATTAGGTCCGCTACTTTCACGCCCCCCACCTGAAGTATGTCGAGTGCAGCCCGTCGCTCCATGATGGGCCTGTCGCGCCAAAACCAAAAAGCGTTCGCCTCTCGAGTATTAGCCCTGACCACCGCACCAAGATCGTTAGGTGGTGAATCCTCCGGCTGTGACATCTTTTTCTACCGCCCCGCAGCGAGCGTTAGCGCCCTGCCTCAGTGGTCCACACCCGCGCGACCTCGATTCGCGGGGCACGGCGAGTACCCATACCGATTAGCATTAGATGGCCTTGATCGCGATCGCCAAATCACGGCACTCGCCGGCTATGCAGCAGTCGCGGCAACTCGCTGTCCTGCGTACACTTCTCGCAACGCTGCGCGCACGGCGCGTGATGTAATCAACCGACAGTTCTGGCGCATTAAGTCGCAAGCGTTTCGCAGCGCCCTCGGATGTTGAATGGCTTCGCGATACGCCATCCTGCCCCGCTCGTCGATCGAAGTAGTGGCACCTTCCATTCCATGGCGGCTACCGTTGTCTATGCTCGGTCACGGCCGCGCCTAGCGTACGTCGAGGAATGGCGCGTCCTTGACCTTTTCGGTGGCTGTCTCAATTCCGCAACTCCTTCCTGCTGTCAGGCATCGGTCTCGCCCACCAAGCTTTGATCGGCGCGCGGTCACCCGTCACCAGATGATTGCCATCAGACCGCCGCGAGCCAGTCTCCAGATCAGTGTCGGGATTCAAACGTGATGACGATGTCCGTTGCTTCAGGCTCGTGAAGCTCGAGACGAGTCGAGTCGTTGTCGCTCCAGTTGGCAAGATTCACGACCTTGGCTGACTGAGCCGCCGCCCCGGCGGCCGCCTCGGCCAGCTCGACGATATTGAGCCCATTGCGGTCGAGGAAGAACGTGTGTTCCCCGAACAAGTCGTTGAGCTGTGGAATCACCGGGTGGTCGTCGGGAATGGCCCGGGCTTCGAATTGGCCCAAAGTGCGCTCGACCTGTGCGGATGTGAGTTTCATTGCACACTCCTTTTGATTAGGTCGCCCCAAGGCGATGAGCCATGCGATATCGCGCGTTGCGGAGCCTCCCACCTCAGGTGGTCAAACGTTAAGCTCGGTCATCCTGCGGCCTGACGTAAGGTCTCCCCGCCCACCGTCAAGTGAGCCATGGAAACGGCGGCACAATATAATAGAAACGGTAATATAGAGACGACGGGCTCCCGACGCGCGATTGCGTCGGCGCGCCCGGACTCCTCGAATGAGCAGGTTTCAAGATGTGCGTTGGAAACATACAAATCTCTGAATTTGTGCGTGCTATTGTCGGCAAGAATTGAAAGGCGCACTTCCGCAGATATTCGTTCCAATGTTTCCCGACATGTCTTTTCGACATGCCACGGTTGCTCGATTGGCTGGAACTGCTTTCCCCAGGATGCTGTTTTCGTCTGACGCTGTTTTGACACCGTTCTCACCGCGAGCGAGGCGGCGCACAAAGGAGGCAGTTATGCGAATCTTGATGCGGCCTGCCGCCGCGGCCCTGCTAATTGCCGCGGGACTTCTCTCCGTTCCCTCAGGAAACGCTCAGGTCCAATCGCCTTCGCCCGGTCTCTCCGACCAGTCGCCGAATATTTCGGACCAAAAGCTCGATGCAGCGGCAGCCGCCATAGAGCGGGTGGCGAGTCTCAAGCAGGATTATCAACAGCGCATAGCCGCGGCGGCCCCCTCCGACAAGGAGCGCATTGCGAACGAGGCCATCAATGCGCTGGCGAAGGCAGTTACTGATCAGGGCCTCTCGCTGGAGGAATACGATTCCATTCTGGAGGTGGCACAGAACGATCCCGAGGTTCGCGAAAAAATTCGTCAGCGCATTCGTCCTTCGGCCAAGTAGCCAGGGCAGAGGGCAACTGTCCTAACACTTCGCGACCGCCAGAAGGACGCGATGGCAGAAAAAACTACCCCGCCGCGGGGGATGGTTTCTGCCCCGTCCTGTGGACCTGAAGACGTGTACGCCGGCCACCCGATCAGCTTGGGGCTTCCGGCCATTTTTCGGCGCAAACCGCGCGTCGCGATTCTTCTGCTCGTTGTGGGGTAACCGCTACGGGTAACAGATGCTGGAAAATTCGCCCCCAATGCCGCCCAATTGCCAACGGGTTGCCAACCCGAAAGCCTAGCGAAACCATCTCGTCGCCGCTCGCACAAGGCAACCCAGCCGCAGACCGTCCTTCATCAGAAGGGGCAACATGATCCTGTTTTTTGCTGGTCTCTGTCATCGCAATTGCAACCGCGCAGCGCACAAAGGCCTGCCTGCTGCGGTCGCAGCATTCGTACGTGGTTCTGTTGAGCCCCGAACGAGATTGCTTGGTGACGCGGACCCGTAGGATCAGCGCACATCGCGCAGTAGTACAGCCAGTACGATCAAGCTAGGAGTCCACGCGACCATAATCCCGAGTAAAAAGGCCTGGATCAGTTCCATGACCTAACCCTCTTTTAGTTTCCTCAATGTTTTTGTTTTACGTGTTATCAGCATCAAGGAACTTCGGCGACGTTAAGGCGGCGGCGGTGCTGCGGCCGGTGGTGGAATTGTACTTTGGAATTGTACTTCCAAGAAGTCTCTGTAGTCTGCCTGTAGGGGACACTTCGTCCCTGTCAATCCACTCCAGTGGCCCGGCGAGTACGAGCTAAGGGCCGCCTCGTGTTCGGATGCGATCTTTATGGACAGATCCTTTGCTTGCGCCGCGCGCTGTTTGGCGTCGTCGATCATCGTCAACATACGATAGCGCATCGTACGTTTGTGCCGGCGGGCTGAACTTTTTCCGCAGTATCGTCACTTTTTCTCGCGGCCGGCGCCCCGAATTCGCCTGCAGCGGCCATTGGAATTCCCCACCGGTTCCTTCGGATGAGGGATTTCCATGTCGGGCGAGGTTTCCTACTTCTCGCGCTTCTTCGTCAAGTTCGTCGAGATCAGCGCCGCCGGCCTCGCTAGTGCGATTTGCGCCTATCTGCTAGCGCATCTCGGGGGGCTCCTGTCATCCTCTCCCACGCCGGCTTCCGCGCCGGCACAGACCGCGGTTCAGGTCGGTTCGACCGCCGGCGAGGTCCCTGGGAGCCGGCGCGCCCAGCCGAGCCCGCCTGTTGCGGCCGCTGGCGTCAACGAGCAGCGCCCTGCGCCGCAGCACGATACCAACGCTCCCGTTGCGCAGCCGGCGCTTAAGGGCGTGAAGGACGCCAAAGCGTTGCCGCGTAAGCACACAAAGACCGATGTGAGCGTGGCCGAGAAGGAGCCTGGCGGCCAGAAATCGGCCGAAGCCCTGGCCCGGGCCGCACTCGCCAATGTCGACGCCAATCGGCCGGCACCGGCTGACGCGTTGATCGCGCCGGACCTCACCGACACTCGTTCTGCGCCGGTCGAGGTCCACTCCCGTCGGGAAAACGCACCGCCGCGCCAGGACGATGTCGGGTCGCCGCAGGCAGTCGCCGTTCCTCCCCACGCTGCCGGCGTCGAGTCGGCGCCGCATGCTGCCGATGTTCAGCTGCAGCCGCTGGAGACCAGTCCGGCGACCGGCGCCGACCTGCAGCCGCGTTCTCCCGACATCCGGTCCAGTCCGGTGGCCCCTGTCAACATCCAGCGGCGGCCGGTCGCCGGCGCCGACCCGCTGCCACCGAGGCCCGAGGCGCCGCTCGAGATTACCGCCCCCCAGCCGCCGCCTACGGCCGACCAGGACAAGGGCGTGTTCTCCGCCCTCAAGCGGATCCCCGATCTGCTGCGGAAACCCCGCGTCCGCCCATGCCGGTCGGACCGGCGTCGCCTGAAATAAAATAAGGGAGTCGGACATTGAAATCGGCAGCTGCGCTCGGCCAATGTGCAGGTAGGTAACGGATCAGTTTGAAAGCAGGAGCGCTGGCCGCCCTCGAGGCGGGACACCCCTATCTTTCAAGCCATGTTGCGTCCTGCGATTTCTCCCTAAAACTCAGCCGGCCTGTTCCCGACCAAAGACGGCGGGACGCTGCGCACTATCCTAGATGTCCGCACCTAGATGCTCGGGCTATCGAAGGATCGGGAGCGAAACGCCCGATGGCAACGGGCAGCCGAACTACTGCTCGCAGAAGCCGATGTTGCCGCTTTCAGCAAAGCGGTAGAGCTAGCGCTATTCGTGGAAGCAAAGCTTGTTCTTACGAAATGACTCAACTGATACTCAAACGCAAGTCAACCAGTCGCCCCTCGGGCGAGTGGAGCACCTCGGAAATAGGGCGCGACGAAGGATAATTGCACGCCTCGGCGAGATCGGTTCGGTCATTTCGCCCCAGACTGGTCAGGAACCCGATCATTGGCAGCGTCGGCTGCTGCGCGCGCCGCGAGCGGCCACGCAGCCGCCGCGCCGCCGAGAAACTCCGCACGGCGCAACGCGTGCTGACGGCATTCCTTTGGATCACCAGGCATGTTGCACCTGCACCCCTTCATACACCCGTTGCGCCTATGACGAATTAGGGACGCTCGTCAGCAAGTACCGTCCGAACTCGGTCGCTCGGCCTCGACTCCGCGGTGGACGCACGTACTTTGCGAATCGATGGGATTTCTCAACGCATTTCGCTTCGCTCGACCCATCAGGACACGCGGCGCCATCCCCTCCCAACGCCTCGTCGCGTGATCGATCCTCCGTAAAATGGGTTGAGCGCAGCGAAACAAAAAAGGGCTAGGATCGACGGGCGGTCGCTCGGGAACGGCACGGCCTTTTCCGCTGTGGCGCCTTCCAAGCGGCCCGTATTCGCCGTCCATCGATCCAATTATTCGGGAGTGGTATCGCCCCCAGGCCCGAACGTGACCACTTAACATCCAGTGCCTGGTGAAGTTCCGCCCGCATTGCGGCTTTCTGTTACGTGCGATCACATTGCCCAGCAGTGTGGCACGTTTGCTACATACCGCTGGATAAGTTGCCTGTCTGCTTCGACGATTTGTAGATGCATAACAGCGTGTAGGTCGGACGGTAGGCGAGCAGGACTTACCCGAGCCACATTGCGGGGCGGATTTCATGGTCCGCTGCTGGCGTTCTACCGATTCAGGGTCTTGTCATGACCATCGCCAGCTTGAAATCGAGTCAAAAGGCAACGGCTATGAGAGAAGTCCTTGCCTCTAATAATGTCCGCACTCTCATTGCCAACCATCTAGGCGTCGACATCAAACGTGTGATGGACGAAGCGCACTTCACTGATGATCTGGGGGCTGACTGGCTCGACCGCCTGGAATTAATGATCGTGATCGAAGATCAATTCGCGGACGTCGTAATCACGGACGAGGATGTCGACCAGATAGAGGTCATCGGCGATCTAATCCGGCACATCGAAAGCGTGGATAATGAAAGGCGACAACGCCCCACCGGCGAGGCGCCGCTCCAGTGATCCGCAAATTATGGCCGCGTTGAGCTCGCGCGCCGTGGAGCCCGCCGAGCAGCAAAGCTGCGAGCAGGTAGGCATGCGCAAACGGCCGGCGACGTATGTCGAGGGGGGGCGACTTTTTCACGCGAGGACCTTTTGGCGTGATTGACGGGAGGGGAGGCCGACGCGCAATGACGAGAGGTCGAGAATATGGAGATTCCCAAAGAAGCTCGACGAATATGGCCGAGGTGCTGAGTCCGCCTGCGCGAGAGCTATGGCAGAAGCCGAAAGAGTCCTTCGTGAAATCTCCGTCGTCGCGCCCTGGACGCACTTCGACTCGTGCCTAGCCAGAGCCATGCCCGACTGCCTTCCCCTCGACCCCGGCCTGGATTTCGTCGTCCATGATGATGGGATGATTGAACTGACCGAAGCCGGATTTCGGCGCATGCGGCAAGCGCACTCCGCCGGCCTCGACACCGTGATCACGATCGATAGGCGCGACGTGTTCCGCTTCCCCACCACGAAGCTGGGAGGAGCGTCGCCGGATCGGTAACGTCTGTTAACCGGGGCGAACGCTCGATATCGACCCGGCCGTGCAAGACGGTCTCTGCAAACCGTACCGGGGCTATTAAGCCCGCCAGAC
>WNFJ01539043.1_pt1 | contig 11841 bp, 11 predicted proteins | sample 5400461 | NCBI WGS metagenome assembly WNFJ01 (sample SAMN13153349, study PRJNA577476) | soil metagenome | isolation source: 115 cm saprolite on Douglas fir-dominated hillslope | place: USA:California | collected 2013-09-17
GTGCCAGCCTTCGACGGTTTTCGATTCGAACCAGGCTTTACTGGCGCGGTCGAGGAGGACGACGGCGAGGGTGAGCCAGAGCCAGCGGAGGCGGGCGGGAATCAAGCTAGTTCTCCCTCATGTGGCAGCATGGCTGGCTCCGCCTTCGATTTCGGCGAGTGCTTCTGTACAGCGCTCGCACACGCTCGGGTAGCGCGGGTTCTCGCCGACGCGGGTGGAATAGTTCCAGCAGCGCTCGCACTTCTTGCCCTCGGCTCGAAGCGCCTCGACATGAAAGGGTTCTGGGTGATCGCTATGCACCGGGCCATCAAACGGCAATACTTCTACCTGAGAAACGATCAGAAGTCCGGGCAGTTCCTTTAGATGTCTTTGCAATAGGTCAAAAAACGGGCCTTTGGAATGAATTCTCACCTTTGCTTCCAGTGACGAATTTATGGATTTCTGATTTCGAGCTCGCTCAAGATCCTGCAAAACCTCGGATCGAAAGGAATAAAGTTTTTCCCAATCTGCGCTAGATTTGGTCTCTGCTCTCGTGGAAAGCTCATTTTCTGCTGGAAAGAGAGCCATGTGCACACTGGGTTGGTCGCCTTTGGCCTTCGGCAGGTATCGCCAGATTTCTTCGGAGGTGAAGACGAGCACGGGAGCGATGAGTCGCACCAACGCGCTAGTAATTTTCCAGACCACCGTTTGTGCGGAGCGGCGCGATTTGTTCGTGGCAGCTTTCGTATAGAGGCGGTCTTTCAGCACATCGAAATAAAAGGCGCTGAGATCCACGACGCAGAAATCATGGATGGCGTGATAGACGCGGTGGAAATCATACGCGGCGTACCAGTCGCGGCATTTGGTGACCAGCTCGGCGGTGCGCTCGAGCATCCAGCGATCCATTTCCTCGAGCTGATCGTTGGGGAGCGCGTCGTGTGCAGGATCGAAATCGGCCAAATTGCCGAGCGCGAAGCGAAACGTGCATTTTCACGTCGGCCTGGTATTCGACGGAGGCGACCCAAAGACGAAGCAGGTCGGCGCCCCAGCGTTCGACGATTTCGTTGGGGTATAACGCGTTGCCGAGAGACTTAGACATGGGCTGGCCTTTTTCGTCGAGGGTCCAGCCGTGAGTGACAACGCTGCGAAACGGAGCTTTGTGCTTGATCCCGGTCGCGACGAGCAGCGAACTGTGGAACCAGCCGCGATACTGGTCGGGCCCTTCGAGATAAACGTCGGCAGGACGCCAGTCTTGTCCCCGCTCGACTAAGCCATTTTTCGGTGTGAGAACAGCTAAGTTGGAAGAGCCGGAATCGAACCAGACATCGAGAATGTCGTTTTCTTTCCGCCACTTTGTCGCTCCGCAGGAGCACCTTGTTCCGGCGGGCAAGAGCTCTTCGGCGGTGTGCTGGTACCAGGCGTCCGCGCCTTCTTTCTCAAACCAGCGCACGACGTTGCGCAGGGCTTTGAAATCTTCGAGCCGCGTGCCGCACGCGTCACAATAGAAAACGATGATCGGGACCCCCCAGAAGCGCTGGCGCGAAACGGTCCAGTCCGGACGCTCCGCGATCATGTCGTACATGCGGTCTTCGCCCCAGGCGGGAATCCACTTGACTTTGTGGATCTCCTCTAAGGCGGCTCTTCTTAGCGGCGGAGCCTTTGGTGAGGGGATTAGTGCTGTCCCCTTGTCCATGTGAATGAACCACTGTTCGGTTGCTCGAAAAATCAGAGGATTATGGCAGCGCCAGCAGTGCGGATAGGAGTGGCGGATCGCATCCTCCGCAAGTAGTCTGCCGCGGGTCTTCAGCAGTTCAATAATTGCGGTATTGGCCTGAAATACGTTTTTGCCTTTGTACTCGGGCAGACCCTCAATGAAAACACCCTTATTGTCGATTGGTGCGTAGGTTTCAAGACCATACTCTTGGCCGACGGTAAAGTCCTCGGCACCGTGCCCCGGTGCAGTGTGCACGATGCCGCTGCCCTGATCGAGCGTGACATGCTCAGCTAATACACCAGGCACGGCCCGATCTAAGAATGGGTGTTGAAACGTGGCGTTCGCAAAGACAGTTCCCGAAAAGTCTTCGGCGATCGCCGCAAATCGTAGACCAGTTGCTTGCCCAACAGCGCTAACCAGGTCCGCCGCCAGTATATAGACGTCCCCTTTGTCGTCAGAAACCAAGGCGTATCTAATCTTCGGATTGAAAGCGAGCGCCATACTAGCCGGGAGAGTCCATGGTGTGGTCGTCCAAACGATCGCGTAAAAGCCGCCTTTTACGTTAGGCCCTGCCGGTGGTTGTTGGATGACCGGGTAGCGCACCCAGATCGAAGGGCTGGTGTGGTCTTCGTACTCGACTTCGGCCTCGGCCAGCGCGGTGGAATCGTGGATGCACCAATACACCGGCTTGCGCCCGCGATAAACGTAGCCACTCTCCATGAAGTCCAGAAACGCACCGGCGATGGTGGCTTCGTAGTCGAAGCTCATCGTCAGGTAAGGGTCGTTCCAGCGGCCGAAGATGCCGAGGCGCTTGAAGTCGCGCTTGTGCTGCTCGACGTAGCGCGTGGCAAACTCGCGGCACAACTTGCGAAACTCCGCCGGCGGCACTTTGCCTTTGCCGCCCAATTCCTTTTCGACCTGCGTTTCGATAGGCAATCCGTGACAGTCCCAGCCCGGCACGTACGGGGCGTAATGTCCGGCCATGCTTCTGGTCTTCACGACCAGGTCTTTCAGGATTTTGTTCAGGCCGGTCCCCAGATGAATTTCCCCGGTGGGATACGGCGGGCCGTCATGCAGGACAAACAGGGGCTTGCCCTTGCGGACTTCCAGAATGCGCTCGTAGAGGTTGGACTCCTGCCAGGCAGCGAGCTGTTTGGGCTCATTTTGCGGCAAGCTGGCCTTCATGGGAAAGTCCGTCTTCGGCAGATTCAGTGTCTTTTTGAGTTCGAGCGGGTCGGACATGGGTCGATTTAGCGCAATCCCCTTCTATGCCGTTATTTCCCTAAGGTGTTTGGCGGGAAACATCGGAAAGCAGCGTGAATAGCGTATGTTACAATGAATAGCAATGGGTGTCAGCCGCAAGGCCCGTGCAACCAATGCGAGCCTGCGGGAATCGTATTTCCGGGGACACCTAGTCGAGGGTTTCTTACGTCTAAATCCATGCCGATTGGCGGCTGATCTAGGGGACACAGGTGCCAGATTCATCTTTTATAAGCCTTTTGCCCGCGAACATAAAACGAAACGCGCCTGGAGGCTCTAGCTCGCAGCAAAAGGCCGTGCCTGTACCGGCCAACGCCGTGCCCCGCTTTGGGGCTCCCGCACATCTCGTATCCGATAATTTCTGGTCAAACCTAAAGCAGTTTCTGACCGAGCGCCCAGTGAAAGTTGTGGAGCGTCCGGGTGCGCCGTTCACGCGCAATGCGTTTGGCGGCGGAGTCGGCGAGAACCTGAAAGAGTTTTTGAGCTCCCGCCCGGTGCCCAAAGGACCGCTCAACAGCAAGCTGGCAGTGAATTGGGGCGCGAACTTTGGAGGTTTCTTCTACCGGATCAAGGAAGCGTTCGCACCAACCAAGCTTCCACCACTGCAAGTGACCAGCAAGCCTGTAAGGGTGAAAGAGATTTGGTCGAAGGACGAAAACTTCGGCTGGACGCAAATCATTTCCATGGGTCTTCACGCAGCGATCTTCGCACTGGTCATTTTTGTTCCGCTTTTCTGGCACTTTTCCACGCCCATTCAGGCGAAGAGCAATGTGGACGTTATGCCGCTCGACATTTCGCCCTACGTAGCGAAGCTGCCTGCCGGCGCGGACAAAGCCGGCGGCGGTGGCGGCGCCAACGACCACACCCTGACTCCGGTGAATAAAGGGAAATTGCCCAAGTTCAAGTGGACGCAATTTACTCCGCCGCAGGTGAAGATTCAGAATCTGAATCCGAAGCTGGCCATGGATCCCTCGCTCCTGGGTCCGCCGGACTTGAAAGTTCCGAGCCCGAATATGTCGACATTCGGTGACCCGCTGGCTTCCGCGTACTCTGATTCGCTTGGTCACGGCAACGGCACGGGCATCGGCAGCGGCACCGGCGGGGGACTCGGTCCTGGCGAAGGCGGCGGAACGGGCGGCGGCGCGTTTCGCGCGGGCGTGAACGGCGTCGGTGTGCCGATTTGCCTGTACTGCCCGATCCCGCAGTATTCCGACGAGGCGCGCAAAGCCAAGTATCAAGGAACGGTCGTCTTGCAAGTGACGATCACCACCGACGGCCGCGCCACCAACATCTCCGTTGTGAAAGGCCCAGGTCTTGGCTTGGAAGAGAAAGCCATCGAAGCCGTCAGGGGCTGGAAGTTCAAACCTGCCGTGGGTCCGAACGGCAAGGTTGTGCCAACCATCGTACCCATCGAAGTCACGTTCCGACTGTACTAACGGATTTTCTATTGAAATTTTGAACGTGCCCTTCGGCGCGGGCAACCAATCTAGAACTGCGCACTTCACACCTGCCAATTGCCGCTCGCCTTCGTCGAGGACAACATTTTTGGGCGGCGCGGAGGCACCCGTGCGTGAAATTCGCCTGCGAGGCTTCTCTTCTATTCGCGCTTCATCCGATTCCTGGCTCGGCCGCGTCCAGGAAAACTTCTGGCAACTTTTCGTTTCCGCGAGGCTAGCGCCTACGTCCGCGAATGGCGCTCCAATTCACTTGTTGAAGTTCGAGCGATCGACCCGCAGCCGTCGCGCACAGACGCTATCGTTACTGACGCACGGCGCGGTAATTGCGGCGATTTCGATTGTCGCGTCAGAAAAGGTGCACCAGAGAGCAGAACCAAAGCCTCAAGTTTCCGTGTCGATTGGGCCCTTGCTCTACTCGCCGGACGCAGATCACTTTGTGAGCAAGCCCTCTTCCGGTCCGAAAGCCGGCGGTGGCGAAGAGGCCGCTTCGCCCGCCAATCACGGATTCCTCGCCCCACGATCGTCGGTCCAACTTGCACCGCCGAGGTTGCCGGACAACGCCAATCACCTTCTGCCCATCACAGCGACAATTCTGGATGCGCAGGCGCCTCCGATCGTCGCGCCGCAAAACGATCTGGGCCTGCCTTGGATGTCCGACAAAACCAATTCCGCCGGGCCTGGCTCCAATGGCGGTATCGGCGCGGGGAAAGACGGAGGCATGGGAGATCGCGAAGGACCGGGCGGCGGCGAGGGCGGAAGCGAACGAGGGTATTCTCGCGGAGTTACGCCACCAACGTGCGTTGTTTGTCCGTATCCGATTTACACAGATGAAGCCAGACACGTGAAGGTGCAAGGCACGGTAACGCTGCGCGTGCTGGTTGGATCCGACGGAAAAGCGTCGGATATTCGAGTGACGCGGGGCGTTGGCTTCGGATTGGACGAGCGCGCGGCGCAGACTGTCCGCGGCTGGAAATTTAATCCGGCACGCGATGCAAATCGGCGCGCAATTGCGGCGTGGGTTACGATTGAAGCGGTCTTCCGTCTCTTTTGATCGCGTAACGCATTTCTTCTCGTGGCTTGCGGCGCGTCCACTGCGTCATAGTTGTAGCTCACCTCAGCAACGGGTAATTCCTTCTTCCCCTTCCTCCGCGGGCAATCTGCTACGATGAAGCCCATGCGAAGAGCGTTACCGCGTTTCATTTCCGTGCTGAGTTGTGCCTGTTTTCTAGCGCCCGCTACATGGGCGCAACGCGCCACCGGCTCGCTCGACTTTGCGGTGCGCATCACGCCGACAGCGGCGCGCCCGGAGCCGGTGCGGCAGTTCACGTTTTACGTTCTGACCAAGAGCTACGCCGAAATCGTGAAAGAAGTAGAAGGGGAAAACGTAGTTCCGCCGCGAGAGAAATTTATCGAAGGCCTAAAGGTGTCCCCTGAACTGAAGGAGTGGCTGAAAGCGCACGAGATTCTTGATTTGACCCTGCCCGATTTGGACCGCCTGGTCACGCCCGACGACATCATTCATGTGCCTGAATTTCTTCTGGCCTACCAGCATTCCAACAGCGGCGGCGTGACCACTGGAGTTCCCAAGCCGAGATATGCCGACGCCGACAAGACGGCGCACCCGGATCGCTACAACAAGCAACTGCAGGAATACTACGTGGCGCTGAAGAAATTCATACAGAAGAATCCGTCCACGGTAAGCGGAATCGAACTCGAACTCGTCGGTGTGAATCCGCAGCAACAGTGGTTCCAAATTCAAGCCGACCACAGACGGCGCCTACAGCGGTTGGCGCCGGAATTCGCGCAAACCAAATATCTTGCCGCGAAAGCAGACACGGATCTGGACGGCCACGCCTCGGTTTCCGGCCTCGCTCCCGGAGACTACTGGGTTAGCACGCTGAATCTGGATGCCAATGCCGGCGACACCAGGCTCAGTTGGGACGTGCCGGTGGCCATCCGCGCGGGGCAGACTACGCGCATCGAGCTCACCAACCTAAATGCCCGTAGGCCCGCCTCGGCTCCCTAACACGCCGCGTGCATCCCTATGGGCACTCCCCTGCTGTGGATTGGATTCAACGTTTTCATTCTGGCGTGTATCGCGTTGGACTTGGGCGTATTCAACCAGCGCTTGCACAAGGTCAGCTTGCGCGAAGCCGGGTTCTTCAGCTTGCTGTGGGTTGCGCTCTCGATTCTGTTTGGGTTGGGCATAGTGCACTATTCCGGGAAGCAAGCGGGCCTGGAATTCTTCACCGGCTACCTGATTGAAAAGGCTCTTAGCGTCGACAACCTGTTTCTTTTTCTGGTGATCTTCCGCACGTTTGCGGTCGACGCACGCCTCCAGCACCGCATGCTCGAATGGGGCATTTTGGGCGCGCTGGTGATGCGCGGGGCGATGATTCTGGCCGGCGCGGAGCTGATTCAGCGCTTTTCCTGGGTGCTGTATATATTTGGCGCATTTATTGTGTACGCCGGAATTCATATGCTCTTTGTGAAGAAGGAGAAGGTCCACCCGGAGCAAAGCGCCATTTTTCGCTTCGCAAGCAAACATCTCCGTGTAACGCGCGACTATGGGGGAGAACATTTCTTCGCACGCAGCGGCGGGAAGGTTTACGCGACGCCGCTTTTTCTGGTGCTGCTGGTTGTCGAAATCACGGATATCACGCTGGCTATCGATTCCATTCCCGCGATCTTCGGTATCACGCAGGATCCCTTCATCATTTATACCTCCAACGTTTTCGCGATTCTGGGTCTGCGTGCTATGTACTTCCTGCTGGCAGGAGTGCTGTCGCGTTTGCGCTACCTGACCGTGGGGCTGTCGTCCGTTTTGACCTTCATCGGCGCAAAAATGATTGCCCACAAGTGGGTGGACATTCCCGAACACATTTCCTTGCTGGTGGTTGCGGGGATTTTGCTGCTGGCGCTTGCGGCTTCGCTGCTTTTTCCAGTCAGGTCGCGCGCATGACGCAAGAGGTCACGCTTCATCCTTCTTCAAACATCACTTCATCGATGTAGCACCAATACCAGTCTTCGCCCGGCTCGATGGACTGCACGATGGGGTGCTTGGTCCCGCGAAAATGCTTGGTGGCGTGTTTGTTCTTCGAGGAATCGCAACAGCCCACATGGCCGCAGATCTCGCAAAGCCGCAGGTGCACCCAGGTGTCGCCCATTTTCACGCACTCCTCGCAAACATGGGTCTTGGGTTTGAGGTGGCGAATTTGATCGGTGTGCGTGCAGGTCTCCGCCATGGGTTCTCCTCGTGGCTCTATTCGGGAACTTGAATCGGTATGCGTACTGCAAAGCGCGTGTCGCCGGGTACAGAATCCACGGAAACTTGCCCGTGCATGCCGGTGACGATGCGGTAGACGAAGTCGAGCCCCAAACCCGTGCCTTCGCCCACGCCTTTTGTGGTGAAGAATGGCTCAAAGATGCGCGACTTGACGTCAGGAGGAATGCCGGGGCCATCGTCAGCAATCTCCACGAGGATGAAATCGTTTTCGCGGGCGGTGCGGATGCGCAACTTGCCGTTGTCGCCCATGGCGTCGGCGGCGTTGTCGATCAGGTTGGTCCATACTTGGTTGAGCTCGCTGCCATAGGCCATGATTTTCGGCAGGTCTGGCGCGTAGTTGCGAGTCACCGCGATGCCGCGCTTCAGCTTGTGATGCATGATGGTCAGCGTGGTTTCCAGGCTCTTGGTGACGTCCACTTCCTGCAGCTTGGCCTGGTCCATGTAGGAATATTCCTTGATGGCCCTGATGAGGTCGGAGATACGCGTGGTGCTGTGCTCGAGCTCGTCGGCGATGCGCTCCATCTCGAGGAGCGTAGCAAATCGCGTCAGCTCCGGTCCCAGCGATGCGCCCGCTGTGGCGGCGAAGCTTTCGAGCTGGGGATCGGTCAAGTTTGCCTCGGCCAGGAGAGGCGCCAATTTCCACGCGTCGGCGACCTTACGGCCCTCTAGCCAGCCCTGAATGGCTTCTTCGCGTTCCACACGCTCGAATTCATCCTTGAATTGCGCCGGCTTCAGTGCGACGCGAATTTCCTCTTCGCGCTTAGCCAACTGCGCGCAATCATCCGGCCCAATGGTGGAAGAACGACCCACCTGACGCAGGCGAGCAAGGCAATCGCGGAGCGCTCCCGCGGAGCGCCGGGCCGCCGACGATGGATTATTCAATTCGTGGGCCAAACCCGCCGACAGCTTGCCGAGCGCCGCGAGCTTTTCTCGCTCCTGGTTGACCATCGTGAAGGATCTGACGCGATCGGTCAGCACGCCTACCAAGCGCTGCGCGAGGTCAGGCATGCGATGCAACATTTCCGGAAAGTGCTTGGAGTTCATCGCCAGGACGCGCACCGGACGAACGGCGCGCGCAGTCAGGGGCACTATTTTCATTCGTGAGAAGGGCAGGAAGCCGGTTACGGCGGGCGCTTGCGCGGTGTACGTCGGGCCGTCAGCTTCGCCTTCACGCCGTCCGCGTATTTCGCCTTCGAGGAGGACCAACATTGTATCCGCGGGAGAACCTTCGTGAGTTACGACTTCGCCGGCCTCTACTAGCCGCTCTTCGGCGTGGTTGACAAACCATTCGAGGTCAGCGTCTGAAAGGTCCGCGAACGCGGGGACTTTGCGGAGATCCGCGATCAATGCGTCGATGCGGGCCTTACCCGGCATTTCCGTCATGCGTTTCGCCGCCTTTCCGAGTGCGCCATGCAGAGGTTGGAGTCACTGGACCTTGGCCAAATATTGATGCATGAACTGCACGACCACGGCGCCTTCGCCGACGCCGGATGCCACCCGCTTCACTGAACCGTGCCGCACGTCGCCCACGACAAAAACGCCGGGGACGTTGGTCTCCAGCAGTCCGGGGTCGCGGTCGAGGGTCCAGCCTTCGGGCTTTTTTCCATCTTTAAGCAAATCCGGGCCGGACAAAATGAAGCCCCGCTCGTCGCGCTTGATCAAGCCATCGAGCCATTCCGTACGCGGCTGCGCACCGATGAAAATGAACAAGCTGCTGGCCGGCAGCTTCTCGACTTCCGTGGTCACGGCCCGCTGAATCGTGATATCCGAGAGGTGCGTATCGCCATGAACTTCAATCACGCTGGTGTGTGTCCACACTTCAATGTTCGGCGTCTTATCGATCTGCTCGATCAGATAGTGCGACATAGTACTCGCAAGCGAACCGCCGCGCACTAACATGATCACCCTTTGCGCGAATTTCGAGAAATGCATCGCTGCTTGGCCGGCAGAGTTCGCGCCGCCCACGATGTAAACCGTTTCGCCTTTGCAGGCAATGGCTTCCGAGGCTCCGCCGCCATAATAGACGCCCGCGCCCTGAAGTCGCTCTATTCCCGGCACGTCTAGCGCACGCCACTGTACTCCCATGGCTAGCAGCAAAGCGTGGCAGGAGATTTCCGAGCCGTCGGAAAGTTTGATGTGCCGGTAGGGGCCGTCTATGCGGAGGTTTTGCGCCTCTTGCGGAGAAAGAATTTCCACGTCGAAGCGCCGCGCCTGCGCCACCGCGCGGCGCGCTAAATCGCCGCCGCTCAGTCCCGAAGGAAATCCAAGATAATTTTCAATGCGCGAGCTGAGTCCTGCTTGGCCGCCAGGAGCTTCGCGCTCAACAATCACCGTGCGCAATCCTTCCGATGCGCCGTAGACGGCCGCAGCAAGCCCCGCAGGCCCGCCGCCGATGATGGCGAGGTCGTAAAAATTCGTCTGCGCCTTGGTGTGCAGGCCCAGCTTGCTGGCGACTGCGGGAAACGGCGGCTCGGCCAGGCGCTCACCGTCCGGGAAGAGTATGAGCGGCAAAGTTTCTGCCTCCGGGCCCAGGGAATCAAGGAGCCGGCGTACTTCGGGATCCGTGGACGCGACCTCGACGTCGATCCACTGGTACGGCACTTGATTGCGGCCGAGGAAATCGCGCAGCTCATAAGCGCGGGAAGACCATCGCGTGCCCAAAACGCGAATACCCTCGTACAGAGGGCGAAACTGAGCGGTCCAATCATGCAACAGATCATCGAGAGCAGGGAACAGTTTCTCCTCTGGCGGGTCCCAAGGCTTCATCAGGTAGTAGTGCACGCGCGCTTCGTTGATGGCGTCAATCGCAGCGTTCGTATCGGCGTACGCGGTGAGCAGCGCGCGCTTGGCCTGCGGATGAATATCCATCGCTTGCGTGAGAAAGCCTACGCCGTCCATCTGCGGCATGCGTTGGTCGGCTAGAAGAAGCGCCACGGGATTATTGCGGGCTTTGAGCTCGCGAAGAGTGGTGAGCGCGGCGCTGCCGGAGTTGGCGCGCATTACTCGGTAGCGCTCGGCATAATGCCCGCGCAGGTCGCGCTCAATGGCGCGCAACACCTCGGGATCGTCATCCACGGTCAACATCACTGGCTTTGGCATATCGCTTGGGATGAAAAACGAGGCGCTTTGGTTACTTGCTGCCGCGGGCGCTTCGCTTTGGCTTTTGGCCCGGCCCTCACGCTACAATTTCGGGCTATCCATGTCCAGTCCGCTTGCCTCGGCTATCGCTGATCTTTCCTCGAGCGACCCCGTCATGCGCTCCGCGGCCGCGACGGAAATCTATCGCCGCGGCCGGGCCCCGGCGGATCGCGCCGCCTATGCATGGTGGAGCAATCCGGAGTTCGCCCAGCTCTGCGGTGCGAGACATTCCCTTACAGTGGGTTTGGCGGTCAGGCGCGAAACATTCGCGCGCATTCGCGAAGCTAACGGCTTGCCGCCACTGGCGCACGTGCCGCCGGATCAGGACGCCGAAGAATTCGAGCTGCATTTCCCAAACGATATTTCTCTGGATGTGCTAACCACAGCCGACCCCAGCGGGCAAGGGGCCATTGCGCGCTATTTGGCGAAATTTGGAGAAGGCGTACAACAAGTGGAGTTTCGCTGCAAGAATGTGGATCGTGCCACGCAAATACTGAAGGAAAACTTCGGCGTGCAGCCGATCTACCCGCAAACCCGCGCAGGCGCCGGCGGCACGCGCGTCAATTTTTTCCTGATCAGCTCGCTCAATTCCGGCAAGGTCCTGATCGAGCTATATGAAGTATAGTCGCCGCTTTCAGGCCGGTGCAGCGCTCTTCTTTGGTGCCCTTTTGGGGCGAGTGCCCGCGGAATTTGGTTCGCGTGCCAACTCGACCCAAGCGCGCAGTACTTCGCCAACGCTCCAAGCCTGCGCGATACATCCCTTCGGAGCAAACGGCGCGTCACCGTCGAAAATCTCGCCGAGCGTGCCGAGCCCGTAGCGCTGAACCGCGGCCCCCAAGGGCTCGAGAAAGCGCATCGCCGCCACGCGGTCGGCGTAAACCCGATGATGCGCCAGGGCAAAGGAACCGAGCAGCCACGCCCACACCGTTCCCTGGTGATAAGCGGCGTCGCGTTCGCGAGGCCCGCCGCCGTATAGTCCGTGGTAGCCGGCCTCACCCGGTGCGAGA
>WNFJ01234885.1_pt1 | contig 11839 bp, 11 predicted proteins | sample 5400461 | NCBI WGS metagenome assembly WNFJ01 (sample SAMN13153349, study PRJNA577476) | soil metagenome | isolation source: 115 cm saprolite on Douglas fir-dominated hillslope | place: USA:California | collected 2013-09-17
TCATGGCAAATCTCACTGAGATAGTTGCTTTAAGAAATGTACATGCCAAACTTATCAATCGAGAGATTTTGCCGAATCCTGTTGATGCAATTCGAGAGTTTACAGCCGAGGGAATTGAATACTAGAGATTCCCGACGACCCCTTCACGGAGTTTGTGTCAGTAGCAAGATAGCCGCGATGCATGTGAGGTATGTGAAATTCACTTCCGGTTCCGTTAGGCCGAAGTGGACAACCATACCGTGCCCGAAATTCCGGTTCCGCAGATCGTTCAGGGCTGTAAACATAGCGATCACTTCGGGCCGCAACAAACGGTTCTGTTCTATGTGGTTCTTCACCTGGCCGAATGTCTCGTTCGGTCTGTTGTATTTGATTTTGGCTACAGATTCTACTGCATCGAAAATATTTGTGCAGGCGTCCCGGTCGCGCCGAGGACGATCATCATAGGCATCTCTAGCGGCGTTGAAGAGAGCAAGCGCCGGGGCGTATTGCGGAACGTTCAACTCAGTAAACGCTGTATTGATCTGTGCTTGAGCCGCGAGAGGACCGACTCGGTGTAGACGGCCATCTTCGCCCAAGTCCCAAACAACACCGTGCGCTGCTAGAACCCGATTGATGTTAAGTCGGAATACTTCGTGTAGAAGCCCACGCTGAAACTGTTCCCATGCCCAACCGATAATGTCGTAGATTCGAACCCAATCGGCGTTAGCAAGATCACGACCAAGGCGCTGTCGCCATCCGGCTATTGGGTTTCCGGCAGCTTGAACACCGAGCATTTGCTCGATTCCGTAATAAATCAGTTCGTCGTGTACTGCGGCTCCGCCCTGGGGAAGTAGATCGTAGATTACGGCCAAAAGTTCTTGGCGCATCGGGGCAGGCGCGTCATTATCAATGTTTCGAAGAGGAGGAGCATGTCCCTCCTGTTCACCGAAGTGTCGAATTCCGCCCATGTTTTCCTTTCTCAATGAGAGATTATCAAAGAAAGGGAGACACCATGAAACTGACTAAGCCTGAGATCGCAATGCTGAAAGAGGTCTTTGGAATTCGGAATCTACCACGTTCGAGATGGAACGGCGGACTACAAGCAGCGAGAAGCGAAAATAAATGAGATGCAGGCATTGTCACGCAAACTGACGCAGATGGCTAATGAGGCGGAGCCGTGAAATCTTCGCGTCCCAAAGTGGAGCACCCGACTCTTTTCCAGATGGAGAAGGCGTCTAAACTCACAAGTCAGCTAAAGATCGACCGCCCGTATTCTCTACCTGGCATTCTCCTCGGAACTTCCGCTTTCACCGCAAACGGTTGGGAAGGCAGTTTCTATCCCCCTGGCATGCAATCCCGCGATTTCCTTTCTTACTACGCCACTCAATTTGCGACGGTGGAAGTGGACTCGACCTTTTACGGCTGTCCTTCCGCCAGCACGGTTGGCAACTGGTCCGCCCGGACTCCTGACGACTTCATCTTTTCCGTCAAAATTCCGCAGGTCATTACGCATGAAAAAGCACTGGTTGACTGCGACTCTGAATTCGAAGAGTTCGTCAAGACGATGGACATTCTGGGTCCAAAGCTTGGTCCGATGGTCTTTCAGTTTCCGTCGTTCGACCGCTGGAAATTCCCGAAACAAGAAAGTTTTCTAGCGGTGCTGACACCCTTCCTGAAGAAGCTGCCTGCCGATCACAAATTTGTAATCGAGATTCGAAACAAGACCTGGCTCGATGCCAAATTTGTGGACGTGCTCCGGGAGCACAACGTCGCCTTGGCACTGACTGACACATCGTTTATGCGGCGACCGTGGGAGATGAAACAAAAGTTCGATCTGGTTACAGCGGACTTTACTTATGTTCGTTGGCTTGGCGACCGCAAGGGGATTGAGAAGCAGACCACGACGTGGGACAAGACCGTCGTTGACCGCACTAGCGATTTGAAGAATTGGGTTGATCTCCTCAAGGCGATGGTGAACAACAAGAAGATTCGGAAATTATTTGCGTTCGCAAACAACCATTACCAAGGGTATGGGCCAGGGACGGTCAGACTGTTCGTGGACTTGTGGAACAAAAAACAATGAATCACGCCCTCTTCCACCACTGATTTCGTGCGTCTTGCACGTAGAATTGCTGCATGTTTCCACAGTTGTTGCATTTTAATCGTGCCGCGTCGGTATCTGAATTCCAAACTTGGTAACGACCAACTATGCAGTAAAGGCAAGGCTGCTCAACGCGCATGTCTAGTACATGAGCATTTTGTTCTACTCGCATTATCACTCCTTCTGTCGCTCTCACCAGTTCCTCTGCGTTCTGAAAACGATGCGTCGCATCCTGCAAAATAGTCTTGTCCAATAGTTCGTAGACGAAATGCATGTAAGGGTCAGAGCTTTTTGCAATTAAATCATAGTCAGCATCCCGGTGCCTCTCTCGGGCAAATGATCGCCCGCCGAAAATGTAGTAAAGCACTTTTCCAAGGGAATAGCAGTCGCTGGACGCTGTAGGGTCATCGCAACGACCGTCTTCAAGCTCTGGGGCAATGTAGTGACGTGCCCCTACCACCTCAGAGCTGGCCGTAGCCCGCTCCTGCATATCAGTCAAATCCAAACACAGCCCAAAATCACCAACAGCTACGGAGTTATCATTTCTAATGAGGATATTGGGAGGCTTCAAGTCACGATGGATGATTTTCGCATTGTGAGCCGCGCTGACTGCCTCACAAATCTCTCTGAACAAGAGGAGCCTATCCAAAAGACTAAATCCAGAAAGGTCAAATTTGCCGAGATTGCCCTTTTCGCAGTACTCAGCCACATAGAATGGCTCTTCATCATTTGAGGCCACAGCGACAATCTTGAGAATACCGGGATGCGACAGCTTCTTTAGCGCGTTTATTTCTTGGTTGAATCTAACTAGGCGGTTTTTGTTCTTGAGCCGCTTTAGCACATAAAGCTGTTTGTCCACTCCGTCCATTCTTGTCACGCGATATGCCAAGCCCTGTCCACCCTGGTCAAACTGACTCTCAATCTTCCAGTCGCGTACCTTGAATGTCATGGAGGCACATTATAACGGAGACGCAGAAGAAGAGTCGCTTAACACACATCCTTTTTGTGTAAGCCTTCAGAGTTTGACGGCTAGTATCACTTCTTCGATGGGGAAAAGTGCTCTACAATCGAGCGCGACAGTTTTTCTTGAATGTCCGGAATAGGGACAATTTGACAGATATCTTGGTGGGTAATCGTCGCCCCAGCTTCAATGATTACTTTCCACAATTCAAAGGCGGCTCTGTTAAGGCTGCCTACTTCTAATTTCGCTTGGGATGCTGCTCTCCGCAACCAGTTATCAATTGTCGTAGCAGAAAACGCTTTTCCATTTAGTGGCCCGATTTGCTGCATTTGAGTTTCGAGTTCCCTGAGGAAGCCTTCAATCCTTTTGGCAGATATTTCATCGACTGCTTTCTTCATTTCTTCGTACGTCTTTCCTTGAGCGGTCATGGCTGGATTCTCCCGGCAAGAGCTTACTTGTCATTCCTGTGGACGGTCAATGATGGTAAACGCGGCTATCGGACAACTGCCGAATGGAGGCCCAACGTTAGTCAACCTCTTCCTAGACTTGTGACGTAGGTAAAAGTAAGCTGGTTTCTCCTGATTCTCCTACCTATTGATCTCAACTTCCGAGTTCATCATGTCGATCAGCAGGTGCATTGTCCGATTGAAGGACTGCCACAATACCGAACACAGCGTCGAAGTTTACGCAGAATCGTTATACGAAGCCGTGCTTCGCGGATTGAACCGCTTGCAAGATGTGGGATGGGAATCGGATGCGAACGAAACAATAAAGCGAGTCGAGGTTGAAATTCACCAGGAGCCTACACGCCATATTGTCGATGTCCCGAAGCTGTTGAAGTGGATTCAAGAAGACGCCGGGTATCCGGCGCAACAAACTAGGAAAGAAAAATTACGGAAATTGCTCAGCACATAGTAAGGGCATGGGTCGTTCAGTTCTTCTTGATGGACCAAATCACTTCTTCCATGTAAAGACCCTATAGATCAGCAGCGACGCTGCAAGGGCACCGAAGAGCCGAAATGAATCCCCTACAAAATCCAGTCGGCTACTGAGGCCCGCGCGAACTTCATGCACTTCCGTCAAAACGAACCCCGAGAACAACAGCCCCAACACAACAACCTCCATCGAGAGAATCGCTTTCGCGTCAGATTGAACTGTAAAGTGCGACGTGACCATTCGATGAATGAACCACACTATTGCAACGGCGAAGATCAAACTTAGCGATGCAGCCCATCCTTCGTCCATACGCGACCGCCAAAGGCGAGAGAGTCGTCGCTACCGATATGCAATGGCCTGACTTCCTGTCGGTAAGCCCATTCGGTTCTTTACTTTGACCGCGACCAATAGAACCACTTCGAAAGCCAATACAAAGGCTCCTGTATATATGAGGAGTTTTGCAACGAAACCATTCGTGCTGACTGCACGCGACATCAATGCGTACACGACGGCAAATCCACAAATGCCAGCAAGATAAGAGAGTATTTCGCCTCCCCGAATGCGCGCTAGGCGTGTCATTGCACCTCGGACGTCAACAAAGGTGCTTCGAGCAGCTTGATATAATCCAATAGTAAACTCTAAGACGACAAGGGCGAACAATAGGGTTGCCGATGCCATTATCACCCACTTGCCCAGGCGTGCGACCGTGCCAGACCACACTTGGGGGCCAATTAACTTGAGTACGTACTCGAATGTGAATTGAAAAGCGACGACCACACAGATAATCAAAGCATCTCGGACTATGCGAACGAGAATGAGAGATACACTGGGCCGAAACAATCTCTCTGACATTTATCACGAAGGCTAACACTTCGCTGCACGACTCGTCAACACCGTTTTCGGATAAGGAGCCTATTTTTCGCACACGCTGTCGAAGAAGACCGAATCTCGCCAAAGCAAATCCTTTGGGCGTCAATTCCATCGCTAGGCTCGATCCTGATTGAGCAAGCCTATTTCTAGAATTCTTGCGGAATTCGCTGGTAGCAGAATAGACTCTTTCCGACTCAATACGTTACTTCCACTGGAAACAGTCTATGCCAGCCAACCACACAGAAGTTGAAAAGCGTCTTTGGGAAGCCGCCGACGAACTCCGGGCCAACTCCAAGCTGAAATCGTCAGAGTATTCGGTCCCTGTGCTGGGTCTTATCTTTCTGCGCTATGCCGACCAGAAGTTCGCCGACGCAGAAAAGAAACTCACGGCGGGGGGAAGTGGACGCCGGAAGATCGGCAAGACTGACTATCAGGCGCAGGGTGTGCTCTACATACCGGAAAAGGCACGGTTTGCAACACTGCTGAATCTGCCCGAGGGAGTGGACATCGGCAAGGCAATCAACGAGGCGATGAAGGCCATCGAGGCAGAAAACGAAGACCTCAAGGATGTCCTTCCGAAGACATACAACGCTCTGGAAAAAGGCTTGCTGGTATCCCTTCTCAAGAATTTCTCGGCTATCCCCATCACAGAAGGAGATGCTTTCGGAAAGATTTATGAGTACTTCCTCGGGAAGTTTGCTATGGCTGAGGGGCAAAAGGGCGGCGAGTTCTTTACCCCCATCAGCATCGTCAAGTTAATCGTGGAGACCATCGAGCCCTACCACGGACGCATCCTCGACCCAGCCTGTGGATCCGGCGGCATGTTCGTGCAGTCCGCCGCGTTTGTCGGACACCACAAGAAGAATGTCAACGAAATCTCGATCTATGGACAGGAGAAGGTTGCCGAGACCATTCGACTGTGCAAAATGAACCTTGCGGTTCATGGACTCTCAGGTGACATCCGGCAGTCCAACACCTATTACGAAGACCCGCACAAGAGCGTTGGCAAGTTCGACTTCGTGATGGCGAATCCGCCGTTCAACGTGGACAAGGTGGAGAAGGAACGCATCAAGAACGATCCACGGTATCCATTTGAGCTACCGAGAGCAGACAATGCTAATTATCTCTGGATACAGATTTTCTACGGCACACTAAGCGCGACGGGCCGGGCCGGTTTTGTAATGGCCAACTCGGCAGGAGATGCACGCGGCTCGGAACTGGAGATCAGAAAGAAACTCCTTCAATCGCATGCTGTGGACGTGGTGGTCTCCATCGGACCAAATTTCTTTTATACCGTCACACTGCCTTGCACTCTCTGGTTCTTTGATAGAGGAAAAATAAAAACCAAACGAAAAGACACAGTTCTGTTCATTGATATCGACATATCTTCCGGCAGATTGACCGGGCTCACCGTGATTTTACTCCTGAGCAAATCGAGTTCATTTCGAATATCGTTCGGCTCTACCGGGGAGAGGAAGTTGAGACGGAAGCCGGAAGTCAGCAACTCGTGAAAGAAAAGTTTCCCAAACTGCGTTACATCGATGTGCCGGGGCTTTGCAGTGTAGTGGGTCTATCTGAGATCGAGACTCAAGGGTGGAGCTTGAGTCCGGGACGTTTTGTTGGCGTGGCCGAGCGAGCAGCGGATGACTTTGAATTTGCGGTGCGCTTAGAAGAACTCAACGAAGAGTTGGAGGCGCTCAACGTCAAAGCAAGAGAATTTGAATCCACGATCTCTGAGAATGTAGAAAAGTTGTTGGAGAAGTCCATTTGACAAACTCTGCGTGGCGGACGACCACAATTCAAGAATTTGTAGATAGGGGCGAGGCAGAAGTGAAAACAGGCCCTTTCGGTACCCAAATGCATGCAAGTGATTATGTCGAAGAGGGCACACCTGTGATTAACGTTAGGAACATCGGATTCGGTTCCGTTGTGCCGGAGAAGCTTGAGTACATTGGAGAAGAAACAGTTGATCGACTGAAGGGGCATCTACTCCGAACGAACGACATCGTTTTCGGGCGCAAGGGTGCAGTCGAGCGGCATGCGCTGATCCGAGATCAGCAAGATGGTTGGTTCCAAGGCTCTGATTGCCTCAGGTTGAGGATTAACAGTCCCGAACTCTCACCGATGTTCGTTTCATATAGTTTTCTAACACATTCACACCAGAAATGGATGATGAATCAGTGTTCACACGGAGCGACGATGGCATCGCTGAACCAAGCCATCGTCTGTCGCATACCGTTGAGATTTCCTGATTTGAGAACACAGGATACAATCTCAGGGCTTCTTTCCGCTTACGACGACCTGATCGAAAACAACACTCGCCGGATCACAATTCTAGAACAGATAGCGCAGATGATTTACCGGGAGTGGTTTGTGAACTTCCGTTTCCCCGGCCACGAAAAAGTCAGGATGGCGAAATCAGAACTGGGACAAATTCCCCAAGATTGGCGTGTGGAGCGACTGGACAAACTGGCACGAATCACAATGGGGCAATCTCCTCCTTCCGAGTATTACAACACTGAAGGCAAGGGACTTCCCTTTCATCAAGGTGTCACAGATTTCGGGGAATTATTTCCCGAGAACCAGACATATTGCACTCTGGAACAACGAATTGCTGATGCGGGAGACATCCTACTAAGCGTGCGTGCTCCCGTGGGTCGCTTGAATATAACTCTGAGCAAAATTGTGATCGGGAGGGGCCTGTGTGCGCTAAGAAGTCTATTGGGCTGGCAACCTCTGCTCTTCCAGCAACTCACAGATCGATTCCATGAAGAGGATACCATGGGGAGTGGCACAATTTTCAAAGCTGTCACTAAGGAAGACATTTGTGGACTGCCGTTCTTGTGCCCCGAAGCAAGTATAGGTGGGCGGTTCACAGAATTGATAGGTCCGATGTTTGAAGAACTTGAGGTCCTGAGTGCCCAAATTTCTAACCTGCGCCAAACTCATGACCTCCTTTTGCCCAAACTGATTTCCGGTCAGGTTAGCGTCGAGCATCTTGAAACAAAGACTGCCGCCCAAGTCTCATGACCTATCTCGATCCCGACTCCGAAGGCACGCTGGAATCCAATGCTATTGGCTTGTTTGAAGACCTCGGCTGGGAAGCTGCGGATTGCTATCGCGAAACTTTTGGCCCCACCTCTTTATTGGGACGGGAGACATCCGAACAGATCGTTCTAGAGCCGCGACTTCGGGCTGCCTTACTGAAACTCAATCCCGGCATCACCCCGCTGGCTATGGATCTGGCAGTTGAAGAACTCAGTAAAGATCGAAGTGTCCTGAGCCCCGTTCGAGCAAATCAAGAGATTTATCGACTTCTGAGAGATGGAATCAAGGTTTCCATCCGGCGAGATGACGATCAAGAAAGCATCGAAATAGTGCGAGTCGTGGATTGGGACAAACCCGACAACAATGACTTCTTTCTCGCCTCGCAGTTTTGGATTTCAGGTGATTACGGCAGGAAACGGGCAGCCCTCGTCGGCTTCGTAAACGGGTTGCCGCTCGTTTTCCTCGAACTCAAGGCTTCTCACAAGTCTCTGGAAAACGCTTATAAGTACAACCTCTCGGACTATCGCACGACGATCCCGCAAATCTTCTGGCACAACGCCCTAATCATTCTGTCGAATGGCTCCAAAAGCAGAATCGGCAGCATGACTGCTGGTTGGGAGCACTTTGCCGAGTGGAAGAAAATCAATGATGAGGGTGAAGAAGGGATCGTCAGCTTAGAAACGATGATTCGGGGGGTCTGCGAAACTTCGCGGCTGCTCGATTTGGTCGAGAATTTCAACCTCTACAGCGAAGCCGAGGGAGAAACCACCAAACTATTAGCAAAAAACCACCAGTTCCTCGGCGTGAATCGGGCGATTGAGGCAACGGAGCATATCAAGAAGAACCAAGGCAAGCTCGGCGTGTTTTGGCATACGCAGGGGTCTGGCAAGAGCTTCTCAATGGTCTTCTTCTCACAGAAGGTATTGCGAAAACTCCCCGGCAATTGGACATTTCTAATCGTGACGGATCGGGACGACCTCGACGGTCAAATCTACCGAAATTTTGCCTCGACAGGCGCGGTACTGGAAGACGAGAAAAGCGTTCGAGCACAGAGTGCAGAGCACCTCAAGACGCTTTTGAATGCAGAAGACCACCGCTACCTTTTCACTCTGATTCAAAAGTTTCGTACCGAAGAGGGTGAGACCTATCCGAAGCTGTCGGACAGGTCGGACATCATCGTCATCACCGACGAGGCGCACCGGAGCCAGTATGACCAGTTCGCCCTGAACATGCGGAATGCCTTGCCGAATGCTGCGTTCATCGGCTTCACCGGAACCCCACTGATGGCTGGCGAAGAACGGACGAAGCAGGTTTTCGGCGATTACGTCTCGATCTACAACTTCAAGCAATCCATTGATGACGGGAATACCGTTCCTCTTTATTACGAGAACCGCATTCCTGAACTTCAACTTACGAACCCGAATCTCACCGAGGACATGGCAGAGATTGTTGATAATGCCGAACTCGATGAAGACCAGCAGCGCAAGTTGGAGCGAGACTTCGCCAAAGAATATCAACTCATTACGCGGGAAGACCGTCTGGAGCGAATAGCGGAGGACATCGTTGCCCACTTCATGGGGCGGGGCGAACTGGCTAAGGCGATGGTCATCTCGATTGATAAAGCCACCACTGTCAGGATGCACGACAAAGTACAGAAGCACTGGAAGTCCGCGATAGCTCGGTTGCAGAAGGAACTGGCTGCCGCTGACCCGGCGGATACACCCGAGTTAGAAAAACGTCTGCAATTCTTTCAAGAAACCGATATGGCTGTGGTCGTCTCCCAGTCCCAGAACGAGATAGAAGAGTTCAAGAAAAAGGGTCTGGACATCGCAACGCACCGGAAGAGGATGGTCAAAGAAGACCTTGAGAAGCGGTTCAAGAAATCAGACGACCTGCTGCGAATCGTTTTTGTTTGTGCGATGTGGATTACCGGATTCGACGTGCCTTCTTGCTCCACCATCTATCTCGACAAGCCGATGAAGAATCACACGCTGATGCAGACCATCGCACGGGCAAACCGAGTGTGGAGAGAGAAACAGAATGGCTTGATTGTTGATTACGTCGGAATCTTTCGAAACCTTCAGAAGGCGTTGGCGATCTATGGGACGACCAAAGGCGGAGCCAAGCAGGGCGACTTGCCGATCAAGGATAAGCTCGAACTCGTCAAGCTGCTCCGACAAGCGATTCAGGAGACGATTGTATTCTGTCGAGATCGCGGTGTGGATGTAGAAGCAATCAGAGATTCCAGCGGGTTCCAGAGAGAAAAGCTGAAGGACGACACGGTCGCAACCTTCGTCATTGATGACAAGACCCGACGAAGATTTATGGAGTCGGCAGGCCATGTGGAAAAGCTATTTAAGTCTCTGCTGCCCGACCCCGCCGCGAATGAATTCGGAGCGATCAGAAAGGTGATCTCGGTCATTGCAGAGAAAATTCGCTCGGAAATACCTCCAGCGGATATATCGGAGGTAATGGAGCAGGTCGAGGAACTTCTCGACAAATCCGTTTCGACAGAGGGATACGTGATCCGGCCATCAGCGACAGCGCAAAACTACATCGATCTGAGCAAAATTGATTTTGAGGCGTTGCGACAGAAGTTTGAAAAAGGCAGAAAGCCTATCGAGGTGCAGAAGCTCAGAGGCCAGATTGCCCAAAAGCTCGTTCGAATGGTCAGGTTGAACCGTACCCGAATGAACTTTTTGGAAGAATTCCAGAAGATGATAGACGAATACAACTCGGGTGCGTCCAATCTCGAAACCTTATTCGAGCGTCTGATGTCCTTCACAAAGAGGCTATCCGACGAGGAGAAACGAGGGATTGCTGAACAACTGACTGAAGAAGAGTTAGTGATCTTCGATTTGCTGACTAAGCCGGATATGAAGCTCTCAAAGGCTGAAGAGCGCGACGTGAAGAAGGTTGCGAAGGAGCTACTTGAAACGCTGAAAAAGGAAAAGCTCGTCTTGGATTGGAAGAAGCGTCAGACGACGAGGGCGTCCGTCCGCTACACAGTTGAGACGGTCCTTGACCACCTGCCGAGGGCGTATACGCCGCAAATCTACGAGCAAAAGTGTGAGCAGGTCTACCAGCACGTTTTCGATTCATACGCGGGACAAACTAGCAGCATCTATGTGAACTGACCGCAGAAGAACATGAGCACAGAAAAGGCCATACGAAAGGCGCGGCAAGAGCGAAGAGCCGCGTAAGCATCCGCAAGACGCGAATGGCAAGCAGGATCGACGTAGCCAAGTTCTGAAGGACCGTGCTGTTACGGAAAAGGATTTTGCCAGCCGTCGTAAGGCATCGAGCACAGTCTAAAACCTGAGACAAAAAGGCCGCTCGTTTCTTACCTATCGATCTATCGCGCTCCTGGAACATGATTCGTGAGATAACTGGCCGATGGAGTTATGGCTTATAAGTCTTTCTTAATCACCTTCCCAGGCAGTACGCTGGATCGCGCGTATGCATTCAGTATCGATCTAATAAATTACGCGCGCACTATGCCAGGTGTTCAGGTCCAATGGCGTGACGTGGATTCCGTTATGTTAAGGCTTGAGTCTGCTGATTCTGCGATTGGCGTTGCGAAGATGATTGCAGGGCTACTCGAACGCGACCGTGAGACGCGTATACAAATTAAGCTTTTCGGAGGCGAAAGAACGATTGAACTAAGTGGTCAAAATCCCGGAGATGCGGCCAAAGTGATCCATCAATTTCTCGCAGAGGCCATTGAACTTGCCCGCGAGTCCGGCGAGTCTCATTTTAAGAAACAGTCAAAGCCACCACCAGCAGCAGCATCTCCGGCAGCGGCACCAGCGGGGGAACTAGAGGACCTAGCAGATTGGGCAGAACTACAGGGACCAGCTTCGGCACCAGAGGCACCAGAGGAACGCAAGGCGACGGAAGTTCCACATAAAGGTGCATATGCCATCACACAAATCTTCTACGCA
>WNFJ01034837.1_pt4 | contig 11838 bp, 8 predicted proteins | sample 5400461 | NCBI WGS metagenome assembly WNFJ01 (sample SAMN13153349, study PRJNA577476) | soil metagenome | isolation source: 115 cm saprolite on Douglas fir-dominated hillslope | place: USA:California | collected 2013-09-17
GGCACGCTGCTGGCCAGCCCGTCGCCCGCCCGGGCGGACGGCATCACCGTGACGCCGACGACGGCGCTGCTGTACACGTTCACCCAGTTCAGCGTCAGCGGGGCGGTCAACCTCAGCGGGCCGAGCGATGGATTCGTCCAGGTGACCTTCGACGGGGCCAACTTGGGCAGCTTCCCGAACGACCTGGACAACGGCACCTTCAATCTCACGTTCACCCTTCCGCTGCACGACGTCGACGGTCAGCCAGTCATCCCGGGGGTGCGGCCCGCACACCGTGACTGTGACGACAGAAGTGGACGGGGGCACCGGTTCCGTGGTGGGCACGGCGGTGATCAATATCGGCTGCGCGCGCATCGCGGTCAGCCCCAACGCCGTAGGCAATCAGCAGCTGCCGGCCACCTTCCAGGTCACGCCGCAGAACTTCCCCTCGTCTGACGGCTTCACCCTCACGGTCGACGGCACGCCACAGGCATTCACCACCACCGCGGGCGGCGGCCTGGACTTCACGTCCTCGCCATCTTGCGGAACGCACCAGGTGACTCTGTCCCAGACATTCAACGAGCAGGTCATCTCCGCGACCGCGCAAATCACCGTGCTGTGCCCGCAGATCACGCTGACCCCGGCGGCGGTCCCGCTGGCCAGCCAGCCCGCCACGGTGCTGGTGACCGGCGGCCAGTTCCATCCCAACCAGCCGGTCACGATCTCGCTGAACGGCGCGAGCGTGGGCTCGACCGTGACCGATGAAACCGGGAGCTTCAGCCTGCCTATCACCGCAACGCACCTCAACTGTGCCGCGCACCAGGTCACAGCCAGCGAGCAGGCCACCCAGGGCGGCCCGGCGTTCCTGTTTAGCGCGAGCGCCCCACTACAGGTGACAGGGTGCAAGCAGGCCCTGGCCATAGACCCCGCGGTGATCCAGCGTGGCGAGCTCACGCATGTCACCGGAACGGGTTTCGCGCCCGGCATCCCGGTGACCCTGACCTGGCAGCTTCCCGGCAGCGGCCGGCCGCTGCTCGGCACGCTGACGGTCACCGCGGGCACGGACGGCACCATCACCGCCTTCTTCCTGGTGATGCCGGGCGACCTGCTCGGCGCCAGGCAACTCGTCGCCACCCAGGGCGCCGCCACCCAAGGCGGCATCAAGCTCACCGCCGACGCGCTGGTCGGGCCCGGACCCATGCAGCCGACGTCCGGCGGCCATCTCGTCTACCGCCGCTAGCTGTATTTTCCCGCTCGCCTCCGGGCGCTTAGCGCGCCGCCTTCCCTCGTCGCTCGTCGCTCGTTCCTCGCTCCTCGCTCCTCAGTCCAGGCGGCGCCGCGCCCCTTTGGCTCGCTCGGGTGCCGCTCCTCAGTCCAGGCAGCGCCGCGCCCCCTTTGGCTCGCGGGGGCGGGAGGCGTGCGAGCTCAGATCCACCCGTTCCGGACCGCGCAGGCCACAGCCTGGGTCCGGTTGCGCACGTTGAGCCGCATCGTCAGATCCTGGATCACGTTCTTGATGGTGCGCTCGGAGTAGGCGAGCCGGATCGCCACCTCGCGGGTGGACAGCCCGTCCGCGATTAACCCGAGGACATCGCGCTCGCGGCCGGTGAGCCCGGCGAAGGACAGGCCACGGGGCGTGAGCAGGTTGCGGCTCAGCTGGCCAACGTGGTCGAGGAGGTGGCGGACAAGCTCAGGCGGCAGGTCCCCGTTGCCCGCGGCAGCCATCTGGATGGCCCGGACAAGCCGGTCGGCGGTGGCCTCGCACCGGCTCAGAACGCCGCAGACGCCCGATTCCACCAGGCAGACCAGCGCGCTCGGGTCAACCCGGCCGATGATCAGCACTATCGGCAGGCCGCCGTCCGCGTGCAGCGCCTTCAGCCAGCGCAGGCTGTCTTCATCCGTACTGTCCAGGATGGCGAGCAGCACGGCTGGCCGCACGCCCGCGCCGGCGATCACTACCTCGGGCCGATGCCTCAGTTGTCCGAGGACACCGATCTCTGAGATGGGATCAAGCGTATTCACCCTGATCGGGACGGGCTCGTTCACGCGTCCCCCTGCCACTGCCTCCGCGCCCCTGCCGGGCCGCCTGACGGGTGTCGCTTGCATCGATGGATCCCTATCGCACGGGGTGAACTCCGGTGACGGTCACCGCCCTTAACACAGAAACGCTAGACCGGTACAGTCCGGTTCAACACCGGCCCGGGCTCAGGCGTCGTGTCCGTTTTGTCTGGTCAGCACCTGGGCGGCCGCGATGAGTTCCAGGAGATCGGTGATCTTGCGGGGATCACGTCCAGTGAGTTCGGTGATGCGCCCAGGCGGTAGCGGAGCGAGTTCGGGTGCAAGGACATCGCACTGGCCGTGGCGGCGACGCTGAGGTCGGCCTCGACGAACGCGTGCAGTGTCGCGCGCACAACCGGGTCGGCGAGCGCCCGGCGGATGGCATCGGGGACGAGCTCGGCCAGGACGACCACATGGCTGTGGGTGGGGTCGAGCCCTAGGCCGATCGCGCGCCAGGTCAGTTCCGGCCCCGGCTGGGACCCGGCCCTGAGCAGGGCGTCGACGAGCTCGCGCCGACCCGCTTCGAGTTCGGCGAGGTCACCTTGGACGGCTTCGACATAGGCGTCGGCCATCGCCGCGGTGGTGGCAATGTTGTAGTCGAACGTCCTGGCCGTCAGCTCCAGCGCCGCACCTCGCGACCGCGTCAGGGCCGGCCTCCGCTGCGATGGCGGCGGAGATGACCTTGGACATGACGAGGGAGCCTCTTCCGACTGACTGGTTAGTTGAAGCCAAGCACAGGAGGAGAGAGGCTGTCAACTATTCGTTTAGTTAGGTAAGGTGCAGGCATGGTGGGCGACGCCCAGGCGACACAACGGCGGCTGCTGGAGGCGGCCACGCAGGAGTTCGCCGCACGCGGGATCGCCGGGGCCCGCGTGGACCGCATCGCCGCGGCCGCCAAGTCCAACAAGGCGCAGATTTACCACTACTTCGGGAGCAAGGACCAGCTGTTCGACGCGGTGTTCAACGCCATGGTCGTGGAGACCCTGCGCGAGGTGCCCATCGACGTAGCCGACTTGCCCGGGTACGCCGGCCGGCTATTCGACGGCTACCAGCGGAACCCGCAGATCGCGCGGCTGGCCACCTGGTACCGACTCGAGCGGGCCGGCACCGACGCACCGCTGGAGATGGTCGTGAAGAGCAACCGCGACAAGGTCGAGGCGATCTCGCGGGCTCAGCGGTCGGGAGAGCTGCCGTCCCATTTCGCGGCCGCCGACCTGCTGGCCCTGGTTCTAGCGCTCGCCGCCCTGTGGGACTCCGCCACGCCGGAGTTCGCCGAACTGACCAGCACGTACACGGCGGCGCGCCAGCGGCGTGTCGTCACCGACGCCGTCGCCGCGGTGCTCGCGAGATAGCCCGGGGGGCGGCCCATGACCAGAGTGCAGGACGGCATCGACCGGTTTCGCCGGCCCGAATACCGGCGCCTGCTCGCGGCCGCCCGGCGCTCGCTGGAACACACCGGCGGTGACCTGAGCCGCAGCGTGGCCGTCGCGAGCCCCAGCGAGGCCGAGCGCAAGGCGATCATCAACGTGACCGGGCACTACCGGCTCCCGGTGGCCGGCCGGGTCAGCGTGCGCCTGGCCGATCTCGACGAAGCCGCCCGCGAGGCCACCGGCCTGACCCTCGGTGACCTGCTGGCCGAGTTCGGCGACCTGGGACGGCGCGAGGGCTGAGGCGAAGACCCGCGGCGCCAATTCGCTTACGGTCCGCCAGTCCGGCCCATAAGGGCCAGATGCCTTGAATCCTGGCTCCCGTTAGCTACACGGCAAACTGGGCAATTGCCAGGATGCGCGCAAAGCTCCTCGGAAACAGGGGATAGCACCGACAACCGCTAGCAAATAGGCGCTCTTCCTGCCATCTGGCTTGAATTCATGACATAGCCAGATGGCAGGTGCGCGGATCATTTTCCAAGAGTGCCTTTGTCATTACCAGGTCTTGACGGCAGCTCCGATATTGATAAGGGTTAGGCCTGGAAGGCGGACCCCGCTGATCTTGCCTTGACCGCCACCTTTAGAGCCTTTGACGGCTGGGGGGACCAGTGTATTACTCTGCCAGTTTGGCGAGCCTGACCGCCTTTTCCGCTGCGGCCAGTTTGCCCCATTCCAGCGCCTTCTGGCTTGTCGCGCGGGTTCTGCTTGATTCGGCGGGAGGGTTGTTCGGCCTATACCTCGCGGTCATGATCGGCTTGTTGCTGATCGGCGGGGCCATGCGGTTGGGCCGGCGCGTCGCTGACCGCTCGTCGGAGCAGTCCGCGTGAGAGCTGGCCTCCGGTCCCCCGCGGCCCGGGCGGCGCGCGCCACCCGCTGGGTATTCGTCGTCACCGCGATGCTGGCGCTCGGCGCGGGCGTGCTGAGCCGGCCGGCTGCCGCGGGCGTGCTGAGCCCGTCCGCGGCAACCGGCCGCGCCGCGAGTCATGCGGTGATCCGGATCGCCCCGGCGCTGCACCCGGCATTCCGCGTGGACGTCTCCCGCTATCCCCAGGTGGGGCTGGTCGTCACGGTTCCGCAGCCCAGCGGACCGGCCCTGACGAGGCCCGACTTCACGGTGATGGTGGGCGCCACACCAGTCCGACCCAGGCTTCGCCTCCTGTCACCCGGGGACATCCAGCTGGCGCTCGCACCGGACACGCACGGCGCGGCCGCGCTCCTCGCCGCGGAGCGGGCCGCGGCCGCCCGCTTCCTGGTCACCTTGCCGCACGGCGCGCAGACCGGCATCGTCGATCCAAGCCGCGCGATACTGGCCGGCGGGCTGACGGCCGACCCTACGGCGTCGGTCGCCCGAATCGCCGCGCCGGCTCGCGGCGCGCCGCAATCAGCGGCGGCGCGGCTGACCGCGGCGCTGTCCGCGTTCTCGCGCGGCGCGCGGGTTCGCCGCACGGTGGTCCTGGTCGTCAACACCGACGAGCCGCTTGACCGGGCGGCGGAACGCCGTTTTCGCCAGCAGCTCGCCGCGAGCGGCACGGCCCTGTATGTGCTGGACGCTTCCCCGCATGGGTCGGCGGCCTACGACGCACTCGCGGCCGGCAGCGGCGGCTTCGCCGCCCGGCTGCGCGCCCCGGCCAGTTGGGGCACCGGGCTCAGCCAGATCCTCACCGACCTGGGAGATCAGTATTACCTGAGCTTTGCCGACCCAGCTCCGCTGCCCGGCCTGGCCCGCATCGTCGTGGCCACCCCGATGGGTGACCGGCGCAGCGTCGCGCGGCTGCCGGCCGCCAATCCGGTCGCGCCGCGGCCCGCCCCGCCGCAGCCCCACCTCGTGCGGGCTCCCCAGGACTGGCCGCTGGTGTGGCTTGGCATCCTGCTGATCGTCCTCATCCTGTGCTACGGGCTCGGCATGCTCGCCGCGTCACGGTGGGACCCGCGACGGCTGGCCGCTGCTCGCCGCACGCCCGCTCCGGACGGTTCGGCCCACCGCAGTCCCCCGCGTGATCTGTTTTTCGTGTTCCTGCTGCCCTGCCTGAACGAGGAGAAGGTCATCTGGGGCAGCCTGCAGCGGCTGCTGTCGATACCCACCGGCAACTTCGCTGTCCTGGTGATCGACGACGGCTCGGACGACGACACCGTCGGGGTCGTCTCCAGCGTCCTGGGGGAACGGGCGTGGCTGCTGCGGCGAACGGCGCCGAACGCGCGGCAGGGCAAGGGCGAGGCGCTCAACGCCGCCATCGGCCACCTGACCGGCAGCGGGCTGCTCGACGAGCACGACCCGGGCAACGTCATCGTCGTGGTGGTCGACGCCGATGGGCGGCTCGACCCGCAGGCCATCACCGAGGTGAGCCCGTACTTCGCCGACCCCACGGTAGGCGCGGTGCAAATCGGCGTCCGCATCAACAACCGCACCGCCAGCCGGCTGGCGCGCATGCAAGACATGGAATTCGTCATCTACACGGAAGTCTTCCAACGCGGCCGACGCCACCTGGGCAGCGTGGGCCTGGGCGGCAACGGGCAGTTCATGCGGCTTTCCGCGCTGCGCTCGCTGGGGCCAGCCCCGTGGACCCGGAGCCTGACCGAGGACCTCGACCTCGGCATCCGGCTGCTAGCCGCTGGCTGGCGCAACGAATACTGCCCCGCCGCCGCCGTGCACCAGCAAGGCGTTGTCCAGCTGCGGCGGCTGATCCGGCAGCGCTCCCGCTGGTTCCAGGGTCACCTGCAGTCCTGGAAGCTGATCCCGGCGGTCCTGCGCAGCGCCCCGCGCCGCGCCCGCGCGGATCTGCTGTACCACCTGTCCAGCCCGGCCATCTTGCTCATCGCCTCCCTGCTGTCGGCCTCCTTCCTGGTCGCCGTGGCCAACTACGCGGTCCTCGCCGCCCGCGGCCAGGACCCGTTCGGCTGGTGGCTCGCCTCCACCTACGCGCTGACCTTCGGGCCCGCCCTCATGTTCAGCGTCGTGTACTGGACCCGGGAACGGCACAGCGGCGTGCCCATGATCAAGATCGCCGGGTTCGCCCACCTGTACGTCTGCTACACCCTCATGTGGTACGCGGCCGGCTGGTGGGCCGTCGGCCGGACCGTGCGCCGCCGCACCAGCTGGGCCAAGACCGACCGAGTGGCGGAAGCGCCGGTCCCGGTGCCGACCCTGGCTGGCGTGCCTGCGGCGGGGGCTGGCGTGCCTGCGGCGGGGGCTGGCGTGCCTGCGGCGGGGGCTGGCATGCCTGCGGCGGGGGCTGGCGTGCCTGCGGCGGACGGGGCGCAGCCCGTCCTGGCTGGTGCCGGTGCCCAGGCCGGATTCGCAGACGCCCCAGCGCCGGCCGCCAGCCCTCTGGCCACGTCCCCTTTTCCGGCGCCGGCCGCCAGCCCCCCGGCCACGTCCCATGCCCCGGCGCCGACCGCGAGCCCTCCGGCCACGCCCCCTTTCCCAGCGCTCGCCCCGGACATGCGCACCGACCGGCCGCGTGGGCCCGGCAAGCGGGGACGCGCCGGACACAAGCGCCTCCGGGCACTCCCGCTCGCGGGCGTAACGGTGCTCGCCTGCGCGGCCCTGGGCACGGTCACGCTCTCCCCCGGCCGGGAAAGCCAATCGCAGTGGTTCTCGGTCTTCAACGGTTACGGCACGACCTCAGTGACCGGGTCTGGCGCGCAGCAGGTCATCACCCTGTCACCCGGGCGTGCAGTTACCCGGGCCGATACCCACGCCGCCCTGGTCCTCAGCAAAACCTGGTACGAGGACTTCGTCGCCATTACGCAGGTTTGGACCGTGCGCCAGCTCCGGCGCGGCACCGCCGGGCGCCCGAACCCGTGGGAAGTCGGCTGGGTGGTATGGCACTACACCTCAAACCAGCGTTTCTACGCACTGACCCTGGAGCCGACCGGATGGGTCCTGTCGAAACAGGACCCGGCATTTCGAGGCGGTGAGCGGTTCCTCGCCTCCGGGCAATTCCCGCGGTTCCGGGTCGGCGCCACGCACGACGTGGGAATTGTCCAGATCGGCAACGAGATCGCCGTCTCCGCTGACGGGCACCGGCTCGCGCAGTTCACCGATACGCAGCGGCCCTACCTGAGCGGCGCATTCGGTGTCTACTCCGAAGATTCCGTGGCCCGTTTCTGGCGCATCCGGCTGAACCCGCTGCCCGGCAGCCAAGCGCCATCCCCGCCCGCGCATCAGCGCACCCCGAGCCCCGCTGGACCCCGTCGGCCAACCCACCATCCGCTGAGTCAGGTCATCCGAGAGGGAAGCAACACATGACACGTTCGGCAAGGTCCGTCGTCACGGCGGCACCTGCACCGGCCGGAAGCGGTGAAGGTCGCGCCGCTGATCCGGGCTCTGGCGCAGTCCCCCGTGTTCACGCCGATGGTCGCGGTCACGGCGCAGCACCGCTCCATGCTCGACCAGGTCAACGATGTCTTCGATATCAAGCCCGAATTCGACTTGGATATCCACCGCCCCGGGCAGACGCTCACCGCCATCACGACGCGCGCGCTGCACGGCGTGCAGGCGGTGCTGGCTGAGCAGCGCCCGGACGCGGTCGTGGTGCAAGGCGACACGACCACGGTCTTCGCCGCCGCGCTCGCGGCCTTCTATGAGCAGATCCCGGTGGTGCACCTGGAGGCGGGCCTGCGCACCGGCAATCCCTATTCGCCCTATCCCGAGGAGATCAACCGCAGGCTGGCCACCCGGCTCACGGCGTTGCACCTGGCCCCTACCGCGACGAGCAAATCCAACCTGCTGGCCGAGAACGTCGACCCAGCCAAGGTCGTCGTGACCGGGAACACCGTCATCGACGCCCTGCTCTGGGCCGTTGAACGCCAGTTCGACTATGGCGAGCCGGCTCTCGCCGACCTGGACGCCACCACCAAGCCGGTGCTGCTGGTCACCGCGCACCGACGGGAGTCGTGGGGTGCCCCGTTGCGCACGGTAGGCCGCGCGCTGGCCCGTATCGCCCACGCGCACCGGGCCTTGCGGGTGGTGTTCCCCATCCACCGCAACCCGGTGGTCAGGGACGCGATTCTGCCCGCCATCCGGGATCTGCCGAACGTGACGGTGACCGAACCGCTGCCCTACGGCGGATTCGCCCGGCTGATGAACCGGGCCAGCGTCATCCTCACCGACAGCGGCGGGGTACAGGAGGAGGGCCCCAGCCTCGGCAAGCCGGTGCTGGTCATGCGGGACACCACCGAACGGCCCGAGGCGGTGCTGGCCGGGACGGTCCGGCTGGTCGGCACCGATGAGGACCTCATCGTGGACACGGTCGGCCGCCTGCTCACCGATCCGGCCGCGTACACGGCGATGGCCAACGCGGTCAACCCCTATGGGGACGGACGGGCCGCGCAGCGGGCTGTCGCCGCGCTCGCACATCACTTCCGCCTGGGCCCGGCTCCTGATGAGTTTCAGGCCGCACCGGAAGGCCCCGCCCGGGCGCGGCCCGAGCCGGGCCGCCGCCCACCCCATACCCGCAATAGTCCCCGTGCGGCGCTTCCCGCCGTGACCGCGTGAGAAGCCCCGGCAACCGCCAATCACCAACAGCCCCCAGGAGGAAGGACCCAGAGGACATGCGCCACTATCGTGCTCTGGCCGCGGCCGTCGCCGCGGTCACTCTCGCCGCGCCGCTGGCCACCGCGAACATGCCGGCCAGCGCCGCGCAGAAGCAACCACCTGCCGCCGCCCGCCAGCCGGGCCACAGGCTCAGCGTTAGCCAGGTGGACACCCCAAGCCTGCCCGCGCCGCCGCTGCCCGGCCACGGGCGGCCGGTCCAGCGGTCCGGCTACAGGCCGCCGACCGGGCTGGTGAGGCGGCACCCCGGGACGGCCGCCGCGACCGGCGGGGTCCCCGCGTTCCCGGCCGTGGCCCTGGCCAAGACGGCGTCCCCGGTGACCGCGGCCAGTGCCGTGGCGGCTGTCCCCGCCCGGGGGGTGACCTGGGGCAGCAGCGGGTCGGCCAGCACGCTGGTTGTCTACGACAGCACCAACAGCTACGGATGGCTCGGCGAGCTCTATGCCATCGCGGCCGGCAATCTGGCCGGCCATTTCGGCAAGGTGACCGCTGAGCCGGTGGTCAGCTACGTCCCCGGCCAGCTGAGCAACTACACGGCCACCATCTACATCGGCTCCACCTACAACGAGCCGATCCCCACCGCCTTCCTCAACGATGTCCTGGCCACCACGCAACCGGTGATCTGGGCCGCGGATAACGTCTGGCAGCTGTCCGGTGCCGAGGGCAGCCCGGCCGATCAGGCCTTCAAGGCGAAATATGGCTGGGATCCGTCAAACTCCTATTTCGACACCACCGACAACCCCCTGACGATGTCCTACAAGGGCCAGACCTTCAGCCGCAACGCGAACAGCGGCGCGCAGGTCCTGGCCCCGAGCATCACCAACCCGGCAGCGGTGACGGTGCTGGCCCAGGCCAACTGCACCAACGGGGGCACACCCGTGAACTGCGCGCCGATCGCCCAGACCACTGGCACCAGCTTCCCCTGGGCGATCCGGTCGGCCAACCTGACCTATGTCGGGGAGGTCCCGTTCTCCTACATGTCGGAGTCCGACCGTTACGTCGCGTTCTCTGATCTGTTGTTCCCCGCGCTCGCGCCATCCGCGACGCCGTCCCATCTGGGACTCGTCCGCCTGGAGGATGTCAACCCGACGACGGACCCGGCGATCCTTATGCAGATCGCCGACTACCTATCCAGCCAAAACGTTCCGTTCAGCGTCAATGTCATTCCCCAGTACACCGATCCCAACGGCTTTTACAACGGCGGCATGCCGCGGACCGTCACGCTGGCTCAGGCGCCGTCTCTGGTGGCGGCCTTGAAGTACGTCCAGTCCAAGGGCGGCACCCTCATCGATGAGGGCTACACCCACCAGTACTCGAACGTCGCCAATCCTTATGACGGGGTGAGCGGTGATGACGCCGAGTTCTACCGTGCGCGATGCGCGACCACGCCGACCCCGCCGTACACCTTCGAGGCGCCCTGCCAGAACTCCGACTCCGTCATCTGGACTGGTCCGCTGCCCGGCGACTCAAGCGGCTGGGCGACCGGGCGCGCCCTCGCCGGGAGCCTGGTGTTCACGCTGGCGGGTCTCGGCACGCCGAAAATCTGGGTAACGCCGCACTATTTCGCGTCCGCGGCGGACTACGCCGGCATCGACAGCATCTTCAAGATCCGGTACGAGCGGGAGATCTTCGCCAGCGGCCAGCTGGGCGGCCAGCCGCTGAACTACAGCCGCATCTTCGGCCAGTTTTTCCCGTACCAGGTCCATGACGCGTACGGCGAGCAGATCATCCCGGAGAACCTGGGTGACTACGAGCCAGTCTCGGTGAACAACAACCCGCCGCGGCTACCAGCGGATCTCGTCCATAACGCACAGCTGAACCTGGCCGTCACGCAGGGCGTGGCCAGTTTCTTCTTCGACCCGAACGAGCCGTTCAGCGTCCTGCAGCAGGTCGTGACCGGAATCAAGGCCCTGGGCTACACCTTCACCAGCCCGACCAGCCTCCCCGGCTGAACCGCCCGCGCCGCGCCCGCGCCGCCGTCGTCTGGCGGCGCGGGCGCGGCAGGCCTGAGTTTGCGGACGGTAACTGCTGCCACGACAGATTCCGTTCACAGAGGTACCGCAGATCATCTAGAGGGCCAGATGGCGGCCTCGGCCCGGAATCCGTTCCCCAGCGCTCCCCACAGTGGCTTGCTCGTGTAGGGCAGGCCGTCCTCCGTGAAGTACCACCAGAAGTATCCGCCGACGAAGTAGGGAAGCTTGACCGAAAGACCGTAGTAGTAGTGAATCAGCGAATCCGCGCTGGCCACGGTGTTCGTGGTCACGGGATTCCTCAGGCCGATCTCGCCGAAGCCCAGCAGCGCGTTCGGGTACAGGGCGTGCAGTTGCTGGAAGTAGGCCGTCCACGTGGCAGCGCTCGGCCTGATGCCGTTGCAGTCGGTCTCGTAGTAGGACAGGAGGACGTAGCTGAGGCCGTTCCTGACCGTGGCCGGAACGTACGTGCGGGAGAAGGCGAGCGGGTCCAGTTCGGCCGACCCGTTACCGCATCCAGCGTTGTAGTACAGGGTCAGGGCGGTGCGCTTCCCCGCGGCGGTCACATCGTTGTAGGCGGCGGTAAGCTTCGCTTCGACGCTTGGGTAGCTCCCCGTCCAGTTCCCGTTTACCTCGTTGCCGATCTCCCACAGGTCGACTTTGCTCCCGAGGGCCGCCAGGTAGGAATTTACCCGCGTGCTGTAGGCCGCAGTGCTGATGCTGGTCGAATCGGAGGAGTCGAGCAACTCCCCCATGAGGTAGCTCACCGGCTGCAGGGTGTTGACGGCGGACGTGTAATACCCGGCAGGCTCGTTGACGTCGAAGTAGATGCGCGTCGTCGGCGCATATG
>WNFJ01191019.1_pt1 | contig 11838 bp, 20 predicted proteins | sample 5400461 | NCBI WGS metagenome assembly WNFJ01 (sample SAMN13153349, study PRJNA577476) | soil metagenome | isolation source: 115 cm saprolite on Douglas fir-dominated hillslope | place: USA:California | collected 2013-09-17
CCGAAAAGGTCGGAAGAAAATGGCGGTGAAGTCCAAATCACCGGCATTGGCGGATTGTCCGCAAAGACGGGGAGTCTGCGTACAGGTCATGACGCGGACCCCTAAGAAGCCAAACTCCGCTTTACGGAAAGTCGCCAAAGTTCGGTTGACCAACGGATACGAGGTCATTGCTTACATTCCGGGTGAAGGTCACAACTTACAGGAGCACTCCATCGTTTTGGTACGAGGAGGTCGCGTGAAAGATCTTCCCGGTGTCCGTTATCACATCGTTCGTGGTACGTTAGATAGCCTGGGAGTTGATGGTCGCAGGCGGAGCCGCTCAAAGTACGGAGCCAAACGTCCCAAGCAGGGCTCGGAGGCGGCAGCAGCCAAAGGTAAAAAGAAATAATTTCTATGTCCCGACGTCGCAGAGTCATTCATAAGGAAGTGAAGGTCGATAGCCGCTATGCTAGCCCGGTCGTAGCCCGTCTAATCGATACGGTCATGCGGAGCGGGCAGAAGTCACTGGCCGAGCGGATCGTGTACGAAGCAATCGAAAGAAGCCGGGAAGGCTCCGATGCGGTCGATCCTCTCGACTCCTTGCACAAGGCGCTGGACAACTCGAAACCACGTCTCGAAGTGAAGTCACGTCGTGTCGGTGGCGCCACTTATCAAGTTCCGATCGAGGTCTCCTCTGATCGGCAAATCTCTTTAGCAATGCGGTGGTTGGTTAGTTATGCAAAAAATCGCCGCGGCACGATGACCGATAATCTTGCGGCAGAAATAAAGGACGCTGCGGCTGGGCCAGGGCAACGTTATCAAGAAGCGAGACGACACCCACAAAATGGCTCAGGCTAATCGGGCCTTTGCCCATTTCCGCTGGTAAAGCATATGTCTACACCCGTTTTAGATAAGGCTAAGGCCATGGCGAATCCAAATTCTCCCGATCGTGCCTATCCTCTGGAGCGCACGCGCAATATCGGGATTAGCGCGCACATTGACGCTGGGAAAACGACACTGACTGAGCGGATTCTGTTTTATACCGGTATGATTCACCGAATCGGTGAAGTACATGAGGGTACGACGGTTACCGACTGGATGGAGCAGGAGCGCGAACGCGGCATCACTATTACGTCGGCGGCCACTACCTGCTTTTGGAATCAGCGGAAGGAAGAGGGTGTGTTCAAACTGTTCGAAAACCAAAAGCAGCGGGTGAATATCATCGACACTCCCGGGCACGTGGACTTTACCGCAGAGGTGGAGCGTTCGTTGCGCGTGTTGGATGGGGCAATCCTGGTGTTCGACAGCGTTGCTGGCGTGCAGCCGCAAACCGAAACGGTCTGGCGTCAGGCCAACAAATATCAGGTCCCGCGTATCTGCTTTGTTAATAAGATGGACCGCGTTGGCGCGAACTTTGAGAACGTCGTCAAAGAGATACGCACGAAACTTGGCGGTAACGCCTGGCCCGTCTTGATCCCGCTTGGTAAGGAAGATCAGCTCCGAGGCCAACTTGATGTCATTAATAAGAAGGCGATTCTCTATTCCGACAACGATTTGTTGGGTTCGACCTACGAAATCGCCGATGTCCCGGCGGAGTACAAAGAACTGGTCGACAATGCGTACGCGGATCTGATCGAGCAAGTAGCGAATCTCGACGATGAGGTAGGGACTCTCTATCTAGAGGAAAAGCCGGTCACTCCGAAGGAGTTGAAAGCTGGCATTCGGCGGCTGACGATCACTAATCAATTTATTCCGGTTGCGGGTGGATCTGCTTTCAAGAACAAGGGCGTACAATACTTGGTCGATGCGGTCGTGGACTATCTGCCAAGTCCGATCGACATCCTGCCGGCCAAAGGCATCGATCCGGATACGAACGAGCCGAAAGAAGCCGTCACGGATGACAACGGCAACTTCTGCTCTTTGGCATTTAAGTTGTGGAGTGATCCGTTCGTCGGGAAGCTTGTTTTTTTCCGGGTTTATTCGGGCAAATTGTCCAAGGGTGACACGGTCTACAATCCACGTACGACCAAGCGGGAACGGATTAGCCGACTCATTCAGATTCAGGCCGATAAGCGAGAAGACATCGACACCTGCTATTCAGGGGATATCGCCGCTATCGTTGGCATTAGAAATATCACGACCGGCGATACACTCTGCGACGAAGATTTTCCGATCCTGTTGGAACCGCCGTCCTTCCCTGATCCGGTCATCTCGATGGCGATTGAGCCGAAAACGAAATTGGACCAGGAAAAAATGGCGACCGCTTTACAGCGATTGGCCGAAGAGGATCCGACTTTCCGAGTCTATACCAACGAGGATACCGGACAAACGATCATCGCGGGAATGGGCGAGCTGCATCTTGAGATTATCCGAGATCGCATGCTCCGGGAATTTAAGGTGGATGCCAATGCCGGAAAACCGCAAATCGCTTACCGCGAGACGATTACAAAGAACGCCGTTGGTGAAGGTAAGTTGATCAAGCAGTCCGGTGGTCGCGGACAATATGGTCACGTCATTGTAAACGTAGAACCGCGTGAGCGCGGAAAAGGAATCGAGATCGAGAACAAGATCGTGGGTGGCACCATTCCGAAGGAGTACATTCCGGCGGTTAAGAAAGGCATCGAAGAGGCGGTGCTAAACGGTATCGTCGGAGGCTACCCGGTAATCGATCTTCATGTCGATATCGTAGACGGTTCATATCACGACGTCGATTCGAACGAACTCGCCTTCAAACTGGCTGCGATTTTCGCGATGAAAGACGCTTTTAAGAAGGCCACCTCCATCCTTCTGGAACCAATCATGAAGGTAGAGTGTGTGACCCCGGACGAGTATCAGGGCGACATCATGGGCGACCTTAATCGGCGCCGGGGACGCATCATCAACATGGAAACGAAGAATCTCGCGACCTTGGTTCATGCGGAGGTGCCACTCGCAGAAATGTTTGGTTACGCTACCGCAATTCGTTCGCTCTCCAAGGGACGCGCCTCGTACTCAATGGAACCTTCTCACTTCGAACCGGTTCCGGCACCGATCGTAGCCGCGGTGCTCGATCAGAAAGGAACTTAATATGGCAAACGGTCAACGCATTCGCATCCGGCTGAAGGGCTACGATTTTCGTATGCTCGATCAATCGGCGAGAGAAATTGTAGAAACGGCTAAACGCACCGGAGCAAAAGTGGCTGGTCCGATCCCTTTGCCGACAAAGATTGAAAAATTCACGGTGAATCGTTCGCCGCACGTCGACAAGAAGTCGATGGATCAGTTCGAAATGCGAACCCACAAACGGTTGCTGGATATTATCGAACCGACGGCGAAGACTGTGGATGAGCTGCGCAAGCTCAATCTCCCGGCAGGGGTTGATATCACCATCAAAATCTAACGACGGAACCGCTGCTCCATGAAAGTAGGACTTTTAGGAAAGAAGATTGGGATGACGCGCGTTTATGACGCGACCGGGAAGGCGACGCCAGTCACTGTGATTGAAGCCGGCGGTAACTCCCTGCTGCAGACCAAAACGGCAGAGAAAGACGGATATCAGGCGATCCAGGTCGGGTTCGACACCCAAAAGGAATCTCGCCTACCCAAACCGCTCCTTGGCCATTTCAAGAAGGCGGAGGCTGAACCGAAGAAATTCGTGCGAGAGTTTAGACTTCCTGATGGGACTCAGGTCGAAGGCGAGCTCAATTTGGCTGTCACCCAATTTGAGGCCGGACAATTTGTTGATGTTGTCGGCCGGTCCAAAGGAAAAGGCTTTCAAGGCGTGGTAAAGAAGCACGGCTTCGCCGGGCAACCGGCCGCGCATGGTTCCAAGACGCACCGGCGAAACGGAGCAATCGGAAACCGATCTACTCCCGGTCGTGTTTGGAAGAACATGGGAATGCCGGGTCACCTCGGTGATGATCGAGTTACCGTTCAAAATCTTCGAATTGTCCAGGTCCGAGCCGAGGACAATGTCATCTTGGTCGGCGGAGCGGTCCCAGGCGCTAACGGCAGCTACGTCGTTGTGCGTCCGGCAAAGAAGAAGCCTGAGATTATTGGGGCTAAATGATCATGAGTGCAACCGTCTTAACAGTTTCTGACGCCAAGAAAGCAAATATCTCTGTGATCGAAAATGGGCGGGGAACGCAAGCCGTCCATGATGTGGTCGTGGCCATGCGGGCAAACCGCCGCAGCGGTTCAGCCAATACCAGGACCAAAGCCGAGGTAGTCGCTTCCGGTAAGAAGCCCTGGCGACAAAAGGGAACTGGCCGCGCCCGCGCCGGTTATACTGCGTCGCCGATCTGGACAGGTGGTGGGGTCGTTTTTGGTCCGAAGCCAAGAGACTATTCGAAGAAAGTTCCAAAGTCGGTGAAGCGTTTGGCTTTTCTCAAAGCGCTTAGTTCGCGAATCATCGATGGCGACGTGCTGGTCGCTGACTCCGTGGCGGTGAGCGAGCCGAAAACGAAAGCATTTATCAAGCTGCTTCGTTCGCACACGGAAGAAGAAAAAGTGTTGGTCATCGCAACCGATTTTGATGCCGGCACTTACAAGGCGGCGCGAAACGTTCAACCTGTGCTTTTGAATACGCCGGCGGAAGTCAATACCGAGCAGTTGTTGGCGTTCAAAAAGATCATCGTGACCAAAGAGGCTCTTACGAAGCTGGCAGAGAGGTTGGCATGAACGAACCGACACACATCATTTCAACGATCCGGCTCACGGAGAAAGCGAGTTTATTGGGGGAAAGACACAATCAATACGTATTCCGTGTCGATCCCAAGGCCAATAAACTTCAGATCAAACAGGCGATCGAGCAGCTTTTGGGCAAGAAGGTAATCCGGGTAAACACCTGTCAATACGCCGGCAAAAAGAAGCGCGAACGCCGGGCTGATTTTGGCCGTCGGCCGCATTGGAAGAAGGCGATCGTGACCCTGGCTGAGGGAGAGAAGATCGATCTCGCTTAGGAGGACTAAAAAATGGCACTCAAGAATTTTCGCCCATTAACGCCGACGCAGCGTTTTAAGCAGACCCCGGGCTTCGATGAGATAACCAAAGATCGGCCGGAGAAATCTCTGCTTGAGCCAAAAAAGCGGACAGGTGGTAGGAACAACCATGGCCGTCTGACGTCTCGCCACATCGGAGGAGGGCACAAACAGAAGTACCGAATCGTCGATTTCAAAAGAAAGGTCCGGGACGTTGAGGCTACGGTCGAAGGAATCGAGTACGATCCAAATCGGTCTGCCCGGATCGCCCTCTTGAATTACGGAAATGGTCAAAAGGCGTACATCCTTGCGCCAAACGGCCTGAGAGTTGGCGCGAAAGTGGTAGCCGGTGAAACAGCGCCTCCAGAAGTTGGGAATGCTCTTCCTTTGAGGACCATCCCCTTGGGAACGGTCATCCACAACGTCGAAATCATTCCCGGCCGCGGGGGGCAGGTGGCGAGGAGTGCGGGACAGCAGGCCGTCCTGAACAACCGGGAAGGCGGCTACGCGTTGGTTCGATTGCCATCTGGCGAAATTCGCCGGATCAACGAGAACGCCTACGCAACCGTCGGGCAGGTCGGTAACACTGATCATATGAACGTCTCGAGCGGGAAGGCAGGCCGTACTCGTTGGCTTGGACGTCGCTCAAGCGTGCGCGGCATGGCGATGAACCCGATCGACCATCCGATGGGTGGTGGTCAGGGCAAAAGTAAAGGTGGCGGCGGCCGGCACCATCCGGTGAGCCCTTGGGGCCAACTGGCCAAAGGGTTCAAGACTCGCCGGAAACATAAACCAAGCGACGCGTTTATTGTCGAGCGACGCAAGAAGAAGGCCAAAAAGAAATAAGTTATGGGTAGATCACTTAAGAAGGGCCCGTTCGTCGACCCGAAGCTGCTGGAGAAAATCGATAAAATGAACAAAGGCGCTGCGAAAAAGCCGATCAAGACCTGGTCGCGCCGATCGATGGTCACGCCTGATTTCGTGGGACATACGTTCTTGGTCCACAACGGCAAGATTTTTAATTCCGTCTTCGTGACGGAAAACATGGTGGGACACAAACTGGGAGAATTTTCTCTAACTCGCTCGCCAGTTTAAGAAACACGGCGCACATACCGCAAAGGTGGCGAAGTAAGAAAGAGATCGGCAAACATGCAAGTAACCTCGACCTATCGGTATGCTCGTATTTCGGCTTTCAAAGCGCGCGAAGTGACTCGCGCGATCCAGGGCCGATCTGCTTCGGACGCTCTGGATCTACTGACCTTCAGCCCGAAAAAGGCCGCGCTCTTGGTAAAGAAGACCCTGAAGAGTGCGATCGCGAACGCCGAAAATAACGCTTCCCTTAAGGTCGATACGTTGCTGATTAAAGAGGCGGTGGTCGGGGAGGGGCCGACCTACAAGCGATTTCGTGCTCGCGCTAGAGGTAGCGCAAGCCCGCTGCGTAAGCGCACCAGCCACATCCGAATTATTCTGTCAGATGATATCGGATCTGATGGACGCAAGAAGTCGGCAGAGGATGCGGGCGATGTCGCTTCAGCCGAATCAGCCAACGCGCCAAAGGCCAGGCAGCAAAAACCGTCTGCTGCTCGGGGTAAGAGCAAAGGGACGCCAAGAGCTCAGGTGAAGAAGAAGGACACCGAAGGAGCCGAAGCGAAGGCAGAAAAGAAGGCAGAGAAGAAGCCGACGAAAAACAAAGATTGATTTTATGGGACAAAAAGTTAACCCCATTGGTTTCCGGCTCGCGCTTAATAAAGACTGGCGATCTCGTTGGTATGCTTCGAGCAAGGAATTTCCTGAGTTCCTCCACACCGATTTGCGTGTTCGGCGCTTTGTGAAGCAGAAGCTGGCCCTTGCTGCGGTGTCAAAGGTCTTGATTGAACGTGCGTGGAACAGCATTCGCGTCACTATTCATACGGCACGTCCCGGGATTGTGATTGGTCGCCGCGGAGCTGAGATCGAACGGATGACCGAGGAGATCACGCGCATGTCTGGTGGAAAGCAGGTCAAAATTGACATCCAGGAAATCAAGACTCCTGAACTCGATGCGCAGTTAGTTGCAGAAAATGTCGCACTCCAAATCGAACGCCGCATTTCGTTCCGACGAGCAATGAAAAAGGCGGTCCAAACGACCAAAGACTTTGGTGCGCTTGGCATTAAAATCCGCTGCTCCGGTCGTCTGGGCGGGGGCGAGATTTCGCGCGCTGAATGGTACCGCGACGGCAAGATCCCTCTGCATACCCTCCGCACGCCGATCGACTACGGATTTGCTGAAGCAAACACCGTCTATGGCAAAATCGGAGTGAAGTGTTGGATTTGTAAGGTAGAAACGGCTGCAGATCGCGACCAGAAGAAAGATGCCAAACCCGACGGGGCCGCTCCAGAACCTAGAGTTTAGATAGGAAGTTCTTATGCCTTTGATGCCGAAAAGAGTGAAGTACCGGAAAACCCAGCGCGGAAGCCGCGCCGGAAGTGCTTCTCGGAACGTCGCGATCGCCTTTGGTGAATATGCGCTGCAAACCTTGGAGCGCGCCTGGATTACGAATATTCAGATCGAAGCGGCGCGCGTTGCGTTAACCCGCAACATGAAAAGAAAAGGGAAGCTTTGGATAAAGATCTTTCCGGACAAATCGGTGACAGCGCGGCCGCCCGAAACTCGAATGGGTAAAGGAAAAGGCAATCCGGAACATTGGGTGGCGACAGTACGACCTGGTAACATAATTTTTGAACTCGATGGAGTGACGGAAAGTGTAGCGCGTGAATCTCTGAGATTGGCTGCCACGAAGTTGCCGGTGCGAACCCGGTTTATCGCCCGGCCGCACGCGGTAGCCGGGTAATCGGCGAGCACGGGGATCGAAATGAAAATAAAGGAACTTCGCGAACTAAGTAATGATGAGTTAATCTCCAGACGCCGAGAATTGCGTAAGGAGACATTCAATCTCCGGCTCCAGCAACAGGCTGGAAGCATTGAGAAACCGAGCGTGCTTCGCTTCCATCGCCGCGAAGTAGCGCGCATCGAAACCATTTTAAGCGAGCGAACGCAAAAGACCGCTGCCTAAGCGGGCGCTGGCTGGTTGAGGAAATAGTAAAATGAATCAAGAGACTGTGCATTCTGAAGGTACTGCCACGGCGCCTGCTCCGCAGACGCAGCAGTCTGAACTTCCGAAGCGGCATCTTCGGAAAACTCGGGTCGGCCAAGTCGTATCCAACAAAATGGATAAGACGATCGTCGTCGCCGTTATTCGTCGGGTGCCCCATCCTAAGTTTGGTAAGATAGTCAAACGAACCAAAAAGCTTTACGCGCACGACGCTACCAATCAGTGCGCCATGGGAGACCTGGTTCGAGTGGAAGAAACGAAGCCGGTAAGCCGTTTGAAGCGCTGGCAATTGGTCGAGGTGCTCAAACATTAGAGGGACGACGAGATGATTCAACTTCGATCAAGACTTGATGTGGCCGATAACACGGGCGCCCGTATGGCCACGATGATTGGCGTGATTGGCAAGGCAGCTTTGTACGCATCGATCGGCGACGTGATCACTTGTAACGTCAAAGAAGCTGCAGCCAACGGGACGGTCAAAAAGGGCGAGGTGGTTCGGGCGGTAGTTGTGCGCACGAAACAACCGGTCAAACGGGACGACGGTTCTTACCTTCGTTTTGACAACAACGCGATTGTGATCATCGACAAAGATCAAAATCCACGGGGTACCCGAATCTTTGGACCAGTGGCTCGTGAATTGCGCGAAAGGAACTTCATGAAAATCATTTCGCTCGCTCCGGAGGTGCTATGAGCAGATTGAAATTTCATGTCAAAAAGGGAGACGATGTCGAGGTGGTTTCCGGTAACCATCGGGGTGCGGCGGGAAAGATCCTTCAGGTTTTACCAAAAAAACAACAAGTGTTGATCGAAGGCGTTCGCATCATCAAAAAGACGGTCCGGAAATCCCAAGACCATCCCAATGGCGCGGTAATCAATCGGGAAGGGCCGATCCATATCTCGAATGTAAAGATTTTGGAAAAAAAGACGGCTAAACGAACAAAGAAGGCCAAGGCGGAGTAAACGATGGAAGCCGAATTGTTTAAGGAATACAAGGAACGAGTAGTGCCGGCTTTGCGCGAGCGCCTTGGGTACAAGAACTTGTATCAGGTGCCGCGAGTCGAGAAAGTAGTCATCAATACCTGCATCTCTACGCACTCGAGTGATGTGAAACAGGGTCTGGAAGACGCGAAAGCCGAGTTGGCCTTGATAACGGGACAACGGCCAGCCGAGACGCGTTCCAAAAAGAGCATTTCGAACTTCAAGCTCCGAAAGGACCAACCGATTGGAGCGAAGGTTACATTGCGGGGAGCGCATATGTATGAGTTCGGGAGCGCATATGTATGAGTTCTTACAGAGATTTATCAAGATGTCTCTGCCGCGCATTCGAGATTTTCGGGGCGTTTCGCCGCGCGCGTTTGATGGTCGAGGAAACTATACCCTGGGCGTGTCGGATCAGTCTATCTTCCCGGAGGTAGAGCTAGACAGAATTAAGCGTAACATCGGTTTTGACATCACGATCGTCACCACCGCTAAAACGAATGAGGAAGCGAAAGCACTTCTGACCGAATTGGGAGTTCCTTTCAGCGACCGGATCCAATCGCGGATTTTCTCACGCGGCTTCGCAACGCTTCTCGCTCACATCGGTCGGACGTGACGGTCTCCTATTCTCGGATGAAGGAGCAGATTACTCGGATCCTGAAACAGGAAGGCTATATCACCGATTTCGAAGTTGATAACACGACGACGCCGGCAGTGCTCAAATTGACGATGAAATTTGTCAATCGGACGCCGGCATTGACTGGTGTTAAACGAGTGAGTCGTCCTGGTCTGCGCAAATACGTCGGGTCCAAAGATGTGCCGCGGGTTTTGGGCGGAATGGGCGTGGCGATCATCTCTTCCTCTCGTGGACTGTTAACTGGACGCGACGCAAAACGTGAAAATGTGGGCGGCGAATTGCTGGCCGTGATTTGGTAGGGAGGAATACAAATGTCGCGAATCGGTAAAAAGAGCGTATTGCTTCCAGAGAAGGTGAAACTGGACATTTCTCAATCCGGCGACGTCACGGTCGAAGGCCCGAAGGGAAAGCTCGAATGGACCCTACCCAGGCAGATTAAACTGCGGGTCGAGGGGAAAGAGGTGAGGCTTGAGCGCTCAGAAGAAGCTCGTAGCATTCGAGCCCTGCACGGGCTTTCTCGCAGCCTGGTTCAAAATATGGTAACCGGAGTCAGTGAAGGCTATCAAAAAGAATTAGAAATTCACGGGGTAGGCTTCCGTGCTCAAGTGCAAGGTAAGAATCTGAACCTGAACTTGGGTTATTCTCATCCGGTGGTATTCAATATACCTGAAGGAATAAAGATCACTGTGCAGGAGAATACCAAACTTTTGATCGAAGGGATTGATAAGCAGAAGGTCGGGCAGGTTGCCGCGGACATTCGGGCTTATTATCCGCCCGAACCGTACAAAGGTAAGGGGATTCGCTACGTCGGTGAGCAAATCCTGCGAAAAGAAGGAAAAACGGTTCAATAGGCAACCGAGAGCGATACGATGGCGACTATTAATCGAGTTAGAATCAGGCATCAGCGGATTCGCAAGCGGCTGTTGGGCACCAGCGAACGACCACGCCTAAGCGTACATTTCTCCGGACAACACATTTACGCGCAGATTATCGATGATGTTCTCGGTAAGACCTTAGCGGCTGCGTCGACCGTAGAAGAAAGTTTTCGCAGTGACCGACGCGGATACGCTAACGTCTCGATGGCAGAGAAGGTTGGCTCATTGGTGGCGGAAAGAAGCTTACAGAAAAATGTCAAGGCGGTCGTCTTTGATCGAGGAGGATTTACTTATCACGGAAAAGTGAAAGCCTTAGCCGATGCAGCCCGATCGGCCGGATTGAAATTCTAAATATATATGGCATACGAAGGCAGAAATCGCCGCAACGACAATGCGGAGCGCAATCAGCCCAAGAGTGATACCACTGAGAAGGTGGTTTTTATCAACCGCTGCGCGAAAGTAGTGAAGGGTGGTCGCCGGTTTAGCTTCAGTGCGCTGATTGTAGCAGGCGACCACAAAGGTCGGGTTGGGTACGGATTTGGTAAAGCAAACGAAGTGTCGGAAGCGATCCGGAAAGCTTCGGAAGCGGCTCGCAAGGCGATGGTGCCAGTCGCGATCCATGAAAATACTATTCCGCACGAAGTTATCGGCGAGTTCGGCGGAGGCCGGGTCTTACTGCGACCGGCGTCACCGGGAACCGGTTTGATCGCGGGAGGTGGCGTTCGTGCGGTAGTGGAAGCTGCTGGTATTCGCGACGTTTTAGCGAAATCTTTGGGTTCCAGCAATCACGCCAATGTCGTGAAAGCGACCATGGAGGCTCTTTTGGCGTTGCGGCAGCGTCAGGAAATTTTGAAGCTTCGTGGAAAAGATGGTTCCCATTAATTGGTGGCTCCCTGAAGTCATCATCAATTGCTTCTGGAAAGCGGTGTTATGCAATTAAACAATTTGAAGCCTCGCCCAGGGGCGAAGCATCGGGTTAAGCGCCTTGGCTGCGGCGAGAGTTCCGGGCATGGCAAAACAAGCGGAAAAGGCCACAAGGGCCAGAAAGCGCGATCTGGCGGCAGTATTCGACTCGGTTTTGAAGGTGGCCAGATGCCTTTAATTCGACGTCTTCCCAAACGGGGTTTTAACAACGCGGCCTTTAAAACGCAGTACGCACTGATTAATCTGGATGAGCTGGAAGTTTTTGAGGCAGGTTCCCAGATCAACGAGCAATTTTTGCGGGAAAAAGGGCTAATCAACGGCAAAATCGATGGGGTGAAGATACTTGGTCGCGGCGAGCTGACCAAAAAACTGACGGTCGAAGCCGATAAGTTCAG
>WNFJ01631771.1_pt1 | contig 11838 bp, 15 predicted proteins | sample 5400461 | NCBI WGS metagenome assembly WNFJ01 (sample SAMN13153349, study PRJNA577476) | soil metagenome | isolation source: 115 cm saprolite on Douglas fir-dominated hillslope | place: USA:California | collected 2013-09-17
GCTGCTCAGGTTGTCGCGCCGGGAGGCGTGGTGGAAGGACACCGAGATCTTGATGCTGCGCCATCAGCTCGCTGTCGCGCAGCGTGAGCGGCCTCGGGTGCATGCGCGGTTGACGTGGCCGGACCGGGCGTGGCTGGCCTTGCTGGCCGGGACGCTGCCCTTCGCGCACCTGGCCGGGATGCGGCTGATCGTGACTCCGGGCACCATCGTGCGGTGGCATCGCGACATCGTCTGCCGCCGCTGGGCGCGTATGTCGCGCCAGAGCCGGTCAGGCCGCCCGGCGACGCGCCGTAATGTCCGGTCGGTGGTGCTACGGCTGGCCCGGGAGAACGAGTCGTGGGGTTACCGCCGGATCCACGGCGAGCTGACCGGGCTCGGCATCACCGTGGCGCCATCGACGGTGTGGCAGATCCTCAAGAGCGCCGGGATCAACCGGGCTCCGCGCCGGGATGGCCCGAGCTGGGCGGAGTTCCTTCGGTCCCTGGCGCAGGGGATCCTGGCGCTGGACTTCTTCACCGCCGACCTGCTCAACGGCGCCAAGGTGTATGTCCTGGCCGTCATCGAGCACGGCACCCGCCGCATCCGGATCCTCGGCGCCACCGATCACCCGGCCCAGTCCTGGGTGGTGCAGCAGGCACGGAACCTGCTCATGGACCTGGAAGACACAGGGACTCGGGTCAAGTTCGTCCTGCACGACAGGGACTCCAGCTTCACCGCCACCTTCGACGCGGTGTTCCAGGCCGCCGGCGTCAGGGTGATCCGCTCCGCGGTCCAGGCGCCGCGGATGAATTCGATCATGGAGCGGTGGATCGGCAGCTGCCGCCGAGAGCTGCTGGACCGGACCCTTATCTGGAGTCAGCGGCACCTGATGACCGTCCTGCGCGAGTACGAGGACTTCTACAACAACCACCGGCCGCACCGGTCCCTGAATCAGGCAGCGCCGCTCCGCCCGCTGCCAGATGGAGTGGCCGACCTGGACCATTTCCTGGTCCAGCGGCGTGACCGCGCCAGTGGCGTGATTCATGAATATCGCCTGATGGCATAGGTTTCGGCACCCACAGGTTACATGCGCGGGTTGCCACGGTGACTTGACCACGCTCCGTGACCGGCGCAAGCCTGCTGAGCAGACATTGCGAGCGCCGACGGGCCCAGTATGACGGCGTTGAGGCTAGGTTCGCGAGCTTCGTGACAGGACCCACCACCTGCAGATGCTCAAGGATCTCGGACGTACCTCATCGCGGCATGAGAGTGCACCGATGGACTTGCCTACCGGAACCCATTCTGGGCGACCAAATTGTCATAGGCGGTTGATTCTAAGTGAATAGAGAACCCGGCTATCTGGCGGCATCTCACGGAATGCTCCAAATTCTCGCCGTTGGACCATTTGCTCAAAACGGCCTTTTCCTTCATCGCCCAACGCTACAAAATGAATGTACATGATTCCTTGGCCTGGAATCACGTTTGTTGCCATCCATGTGCCGTCAGGTAGTAAGCGAACATCCGGATTTTGTACATAGTACTGCCGGTATGAGTCCTCCAGTATTACTCGCACCGTGCCCGGCTCACCTGAGTATCGTCCCTCGATCGTCAACGGCAGATCAGAAGCCGTGACCGTGCTTCGATCTTCCAGAGTATCGACGAAGAAGCTGATTTCAGTGCTGCCCTCAGGGACGCTAGTCTTGTTCTCCGTTGGAAGTGCCGACCGGGGGAGCGCCTCGAGTAGGTTTGCCCTTAGAGTCGTATATGCGCGGTGGTTCGGCGAATCCGGCTGGACTATAGTAAAATGATCGCCAGGTATGACCCCGGTCCGTGGGAATACACTCTTGGCCGATGCAGGTGTCACTACATTATCGGACTCACCAGCATATGCGATTATCGGAATCCGACACTGATCGGACGAGACGTGAGCCGCATGTACAACACGGTTTAGGACAACCTTCAGCGCATCATTGACCGCCTCATTGATCGGTCGGAGTTCCCTCTCCTGCGGATGTCTCCAGAGCTTCATACCGCGCCTGACGATCATAAAGAGTTCAGATCCTGAGTTTGGGCAGGCAAACATTACGATGCGGCGAATTCGCTCCAGATCGTGACCACATCCATCTCCAAGCATTCGCGCCAGGTAGCGTTGAATGACAAGTCCACCCTGACTATGAGATACAAGAATGAGTCCTGTATAGGAAGATGTCTCAACCTCAAGATATGTGCGAAAATTATCTGCGATGACGTTGTAATCAGGGATCCGCTTGAGGGGACTCCAACGGATTTTGGGTGACGAATACTCGAAGTGGAGAACTTCAAAGCCCTCCAGTGCCGGGTCTGCGGCAATCAACTGGTCGAAGTGGCGCCAGGTGCTCGCTGAGGAAAAGAGTCCATGCACGAAGACAGCTGCAAACTTCGACACCGCCATGATGTGAGCTCCCAGAACCCCGACCATCCCACTCAGACAACGACCTCTTGCCCTCGAAGCCAAGCTTATCGTCATCGACGAGCCTCATGAACCGCTTTGCCGACGAATGGCAGGGCCACTCCAAGAAACACACCGTTCCAGCGAACGTCGCTTGCTGGAACGTCCTCGTCTCGGCATGTCAGAGCAGGTGAGTCGCCTGACGCTACCCACCTGCTCATCGGCATTATGTGGGTGACCTTCGGTCACCTGCGCCCTTCGGGCCACATAATGCCTGATCATGCGGGTGATCGAGGCGCAGTGTTCTTGGTCTTGGCGCCTCACGATCACCTCGCATATCAAGCATGTGCGGCCGCCCCCAAAGCGCCTGCGGCGGCTCGCTGACCCGCAGGACGACCTGATATGGACGGTTGCCGACGCTACGGAACTCGATCTTGCGGCCGCTCCTAACGGATATGTCGCTTGTCCACTGACCTCACTCAGCGGCTACGGAGCGTGACACGTCTGTCGCCGGTGGGGGCTCGGCCCGCTGGCTGACAAGCCCGTGAGCGATTGACATCGCGGCTCAGAGGTGGGTGTGAGCGCTCTCGCGGTAGCTGTGTTCGGGCGGATGCGAGGTTGCCGCAATCATCTGCGGCTGGTTGCCTTGATCCGTGATCGGCATGGACAGCACACCCGTGCAGCTCGTGTGCGCCGCCTTCTCGCTGACAGCCACCTCTGGGGCCTCGATGACGGAATTGACGCGCGGCGCGGCGGGACGGATCTGGCGGCTGGATCTGGGTACGGATCGGTACGCGGTCAAGGAGCTGTTCCTCGAGTCTGACGAGGAGTCGGTACGCCGGGAAGTGGCGTTCACGGCGCACCTGCAGGCTGCCGGGATCCGGCTGCCCGCCAGCGTGCCGGGCAGCGACGGGCGCTTCCTCGTCCCGCTGGCCGGGGACGCCGGTGCTAGCTGGCTGCGGCTCTACCAGTGGATCGACGGTGGACCCGCTGACCCGGCAGACCCAGGGCTTGCGACCCGGCTCGGCGACATCCTCGGCAGGCTGCATGCGCATGCACTGCCGGCACAGGGTGCGCCCGACCCGTGGTATGAGACGGTTCCGGGGCGGGCGACCTGGGATCAGCTCGCTGATGCCGCCCGCGCGCAAGGAGCAAGCTGGGGCCCGGCGCTGGCCGGGCGCGCCGACCTGCTGGCAGGCCTGGCAGATCTGGTGACTCCCGCGGCCCGCGACCAGCTAGTGACCTGCCACTGCGATCTGCACCCCGACAACGTGCTGGTCGACGGCACAGGCGACCTGGTTCTGCTCGACTGGGACGACGCCGGGCCCGCCTGCCCGGATCGGGAGCTGGCCGGGGTCCTGGTGTTCTGGCATGTCGATGACGGCGGCCAGGCCGATGACGCCGCGGTCGCGCGCACCCTCGCCGCCTATCAGGCCGCGGGCGGGCCCGGCCGCCTTCGCGACGAGCGGTCGTTCGGCATGTACATCGCGGGCAGGCTGAACTTCCTGCACCACCAGGCCAGCGTGGCCCTGGACCCTGCCGCCGCCCCCGAGCACCGCCAATCCGCCGCCAGCGAGGTCTCGGACACACTCGGCCGGCTTCCCACAGTCAGGCTGATCAGCCACCTGATCAGCGTCGCCGCCACGGCCTACGGCTGAACCAGCAGGCGATACCCAGGCCGTGCCGCCGGCAGCGTGCACATGAGGTTCGGCCCGGCGGCCTGCACCAGTCGGACGGACCCCAGAAGCAGACCAGCAGCCGCGTCGCGGGTTACGCAGAATACCCAGATCTGCACGGCTAGCGTCTTGACTGGAATCCAACTGACGGCCACGCAGATCGGCGGCTCCGTCACCGGTGCCTCACCACAGATAGGCCACGGACTGTGCGCGGGGACGTCCCCCGGCGGCCCTGCGGCAAGGTCGTGCCAGCGGACGCCCGCGGCGGCTGGCCGATGGTAGCGGCCTCGGTGGCCGGCTACCGGGAAGGGACGGCGAGTGCTTCGGGGTGGTCCCGGCGGTAGTGCTCGGTCAGGACCTGGCTGAGATTGCCGGGCCGGTAGGCGACGGTGCGGTGGCAGAGCTGGCAGCGGGTGACCGGAAGATAGGTAACGGCCACAGGGAAGCGGCGGGAACTTGACTTGCTCATCATGTCTATGATGCCAGGCCCGCCGGAGCGATCTTGCCTTCTACAACACGCGCTCATCGCGGCATGACCGGACGATCACGCCCAACGCCGACGATGCATAAACATACGGCCCAGCCGCCTGGCTGCTCGGCTGCGGTCGTGATCGCCGACGGCGCGGGGCTCTTGATAACCGCGCGCCGAGCCGCCGATCGGCGCGCCCACGGCCTCTGCGCGGCCCCTCGGTTATGGCGCGCCGATCAGGGTGATCGGTGCGGACTAGGAGCTGCCTTGCGGTCGTCCGGCAACGTCTGTCATCATGTTCAGATGATCAGTAGAAAGGCGGTTGTCACCGTCCTCATCTGGTGAGCGCGGTGCGAGGTTCGGCGCGAGTGCGTGCGAACGGTTCCTTTCAGTCCGTCAGCATTCGATCAGCTGACACTCCAGTGGCCAGCACAGCAGAGAAGATGCTGCAAGCGGTCATTCTCCGGGACGATTGGCTGAGCGCTGGGTTGTCTGCGGAACCGTCGGACCGAGCGGCAGCCGCGGCAGCGGTCGCCAGGCTCTATCAGCTGGCAGGCGAGCCAGTGCCCAATTTCGAATGGGTTCCGTCGCCTGCCGCCGCAATCGGGATCGTCCGCGGAGATCGGGAAAGGTTCCCGCGGATCCGGATGCGGGCAGCTGACGAGAAACGTGGCGCCTGGCCGGTGGCGACGAGGCTGGCCTCGCTGCTGTCGCGCCTGCGGAGCCGTCTGGACTCACGCGCTCACCTGAGCACCGGGACCTCATGGGTCCGCCCGGGCGTCGCGAACGCCCTGACGTACGCCCCGGAAGACGCGGTTCTGTCCGGCATCAGCCCCGGCGATGTCTTTGAGGCTGCTGTTTACCTGTGCCTGCGCGCGTCGCTTCACGACGCGATAGCCGCCCCGCTTCGGGCCGCGCTCGCAGCAGCCGAAGGCGACGCCGACAACATCGACGGCGGCGCGATCGGATTCGCCTGGTACGGCCAGCACGACGCCTACTGGGTTGCCCGCTATGACATCCGGCAGGTCGCTGGCATGGGCGGCGGCTATTGCCCGTCCGACCAGCATGAGCTGAGCCTATGGGCCACGCTCGCCCGGTCGACGGGTTGGTGGTGGCCTGGCGAGGAGCTATGCGTCATGGCTGAGCGGCCGGTCGCGGTTCATACCGAACCATTGGCCGCCAGCCACCACGGTGAACTGCGCCTGCACAATGAGGACGGCCCCGCGATCGCGTTCGGCGACGGTTACGGGATCCATGTCCTGCACGGCACGGCCGTGCCGGAGTGGGTGCTCACCGGCCCGTCCGTCGACCTGATCAGGCGTGAGCCCAATGTTGAGGTCCGGCGAAGCGCCATCGAGCGGATCGGATGGGACAACTACATCCGGCAAGCTGACCTGTCGCTCGTCGCCACCTGCCCGGACCCCGGGAACCCCGACGCCTCTCTCCGCCTCTACGACGACCTGGCCGACGGCCACGGCCACCAGGGACAGGTACTGCTCGTCATGAACGGCACGCCCGAACCGGACGGGCGCCGCCGCCGTTACGGCCTCAACGTCCCTGCCATCTTCGATAACCCGGTGGACGCCGCTGCCTGGACCTACGGCGTCACGGCAAGCCAGTACGCCCAGCTCGCCCGCCGCACCTGAGCCGCGCCCCAGAACAAGCCCGCCAGTCCCCAGCTACTCCCAGACTCACACAGGTGATGCACCCATGACCATGACTCTTACCCTCGGTGACCTCACGGCACGCACCGGCCTCGACGTCCTCGGCCACCTTGAGCGGGAGATGACCATCCCGGTCATCAACGGACCGCAGGCACAAGGCGACCTGATCGTCATCCCGCTCGATTTCCTGGCCGACATCACCACCGCGTGCGGCGCGCACTGGCGCGACGTTCCCGGCACGGGGATCGACGTGCTCCGCGCGGCGGCTGCCGGGAACCCGCACACCCTGGTCGCAGATCCCGGCACCTGCCGATGGACAACCGGCGTCCGCGACCCGACCGGCCTCGCGCTTGGCGCGCTCACCGCCACCAGCGTCGCCTATCTCGTGCACCCAGAGCACGGCGCCAGCGGCATCGCGCCGGGCAGCTACGTGATCCGCCGCCAGCGTGAGCGCAGCGGCCGCCTGGGCCAGGACCGCCGTTATCAGTTCATCGTCGACTGACCCCCGGATGGTGAATGGCGCACCCGAGCCGCTAACGCGCCAAGCGCGCTCACCTCCTCGACTCCTGGCAAGCCGAACTGCAGCGTTAACCGCATAATTAGGCGTCGGCTGGTTCCTGACAGCGACACCCGCATCGGCTACGGAGCTGGCAATCTGGGCGCCGGTAGCGCTCGGCCACGAGCAGCTGTTCATGTCCTACGCCTCCGAGCAGCCGTTCCATCCCGACCTTGGGCTGCTGGCCGCCGGATCCTCAGCAGGGAGATGCGACTACGAGAAGCTTCGGGAAGTGACCTGGCGTGATGTCCGGAGCCGCCTTAGCTCGGGGTTCTCGTTGTCTGCTGGGGCCTCGGCTGGCCCAGTTTCGGGGTCTCAGCGTTAGTCCCCGGAGGTGCCCGATGGCCATCACAATCCCATCCGCCGCGCTCGTCCGGCTCGCGCCGGTGTTCACGAACACCGGGCGTCTGGCATTAGCCGGGTTCCTGGCCGGGTACATCGGCCTGACCCGGCAGGCGTATGAGCTGGACCTGCGGTAGTTCGCCAGTTTGTGCCAGCAGCACCAGCTGCGCCTGTTCAGGGCCCGCCGGGCCGATATCGAGTTTTTCGCCCGCGATCTGGAAGCCCGCGGCCGGGCCCGCGCAACCATCACCCGCCGCCTCTGCACGATCGCCGGGTTCTACAGCTACGCCGTCGAGGAAGAACTCCTCGACCATTCACCCGCCGCGCCTGTGCGTCGGCCACGGCTGGATTATGAGTCGCATGCGGTCGGCCTGGACCGCACGAGCTCGGCGCACTGCTGGTTGTGCCGGTCTCGGCCCGCCGGCGGAGCATGCGCTGATCTCGTTGCTCGCCCTCAACGGGCTACGGGTCTCCCAAGCAACCGGCGCCGACATCGAGGCCTTGGGTATCGAGCGCGGGCACCGCACCCTCGTAATCACGCGCAAGGGCGGCAAGGTGGTCACCATCCCGCTCGAACCGCGCACCGCCCGGGCGATCGACCTGGCCATCGGCGAGCGCACTGAAGGGCCCATCTTCCTGGCCGCCGGCGGGCGGCGCCGGGACTGGCACGGCGCGGGGCGGATCGTGTGCGCCGGGTTGCCCGCCAGGCCGGGATCGCCAAGCCGATCGGACCCACACGCTGCGCCACGCATTCATCACAAAGGCCCTGGATGCCGGGGTTCCTCTGCGAGATGTGCAGGAGGCCGCCTCCCACGCTGATCCGCGCACCACAATGAGGTACGACCGCGCCCGGACCTCGCTGGACCGCCACGCCACCTACATTGTCGCCGCCTATGTCGCCGGAGCTGCCCGGCAGTCGGCAGGTGGGCCATCCGCCTGGTCACGCACTGGCCAGGCGGATGGCCACCATTAAGCCGATATCACTGATCGTGACATCAAAGGCGCTCGCGAGCCGCCGATATGGACGCGATTGGCGGTCTGGCCGGGCCGTGACAGTCGCGCCAATACGGATCGATCTGTGCGGATGAGATGGCGCGCAGCTCAGCCTTCCTTGTCGCCTCGGACGGCGGTCACCTGACTGGGCGTTGAGGTCCAGCTGGCGAGCGGGTTCAGCGCGCCGGTCAACGAACTGCTCGCTCACCGTGATCGCCGCGAGACGATCAACGAGCCATCCCGGTTACGGCTGCGGCAACCGTGGGTGATCTCGGTGAGCCACCCCGCCGGGCATGTCCTGGGACATCACCGCGGGCATGTGGCGCCGCCTATTGCAGCGACATCTCCCACTCGTGCAGATCGCCGGCTTCGGCCGCGCGCTGCAGCGGGTCCATCGTGCCGGCCGTCTTATCCGCGCCGAACACCGGACTGCGCCAGCCGCACGTACAGACCGCCTGCACGCCGCCCTCGCCCGCCTCGCGGATCGTGGTGTGATGCTCGGCAGCCATCGTATGCCTTACAGGTGAATGACCGGGCAGCTCACCGTCCGTTTCACGCCGTCGAGCGCCTGGACCTGGGAGGTCACCAGCTTGCCCAGCTCGTCGATGTCGTGCGCCTGCGCCCGCGCGATGACGTCGTAAGGCCCGGCCACGCTCACCGCCTCCAAGACGCCCGGCACGTCCCGCAGCGCCGCCGTCACCATGGCTGCCGTGCCGACGTCGGTCTGGATCAGAATGTACGCGGCGATCACGTGACACCCACTCAACCCTCTGGGACTATTCAACCGCTCTTGCGGTCATGAGTCATCTCGCACCCAGGCCGCAGCCGGCCGCCAGGGCGTGGACGCGCGCGGTGGCCGCTGCCGCCCCGGATTTCGCCGAGACCGATCCCGGCGTGCCGGGCAGGCTCGAGGTCGGGGACGGGCTTGCGGACGGGGAGTAGAAGCCCGGGGGCGGCGCCTGGGTGCGGCATCCCCGCTGCCGATTCTTGCATTCTGGTCACGCCAGGTGACGAACAGCGCCCGGACTGGAATGCTTGCATTTGGCGGCAGGTCCATGCGAGGTGCGGGCCGGACGCCGGGAGATGCTCGTGATCAGGCTGGTGTGCACCATCGCGCGCCACTGGACGGTGGCCGCCGAGGGCCACCACGTGCGGTGCTCGCAGTGCGGCACGATCGCGGGCCCGTTCGAAGGCTCGCCCCTGTGGGTCTCGGCGATCGCGCAGCTCGCTCGCGACTACGGTGACACGCCCTCGGGGTTCCGGTGCCCCGGCTGCGGACGGGACGGCCCGCTCAGACCCGGCGAGGTGCTGGCCAATGACACGGTCGTGGCCTGCCGGCACCGGTGGATCTGCCGGCACAGCTGGACAGCCCCGGGTGCTGTGGCGGCCGTGACCTGCCCGCGGTGCGGCACGGTTCAGCCCGGACCGGACGCGCGGCGCATGTCGGCTCAGCTTGCCCGGTGGCTCGGGCAGTAGTCTCGCCCCGGCCACGGTGATGCCCAGGTCCCTGGAAATCTGGGTGTTCTGTGCGCGGTTTCGGATGGGGCGAGTCGGCTAGTAGTGGCTGGCCCGCGTGTGGGTCAGGATGTGGTTGCCGGGTATCAGGCGCTTGACGCACGTGGCGTTCCTTCCGCCTGTCTGAGCGGAGCTCAGCAATGTCCTGGCGCGGTTGGCTGTTGGCCGTGACCAGCTCCTGAGCCTGCGGTGGCAGCAGCTCGGTGTGGAAGCTCGTGAAGAAGATCCGCTCAGCGAGCGCACTGACTTCGCGCCGTCGCCAATGAGCACGACGCCCGGCTGTAGGCGACGCTTGGGATCGGGGTGGCGCTGGCGCCATAGCGCTGCTCGCTGTCGCCCCACCGCGCCGCGGTCACCGCGGCGCGGTGGAGGGATCAGCATTGTGTCCCCTCTGGGCGGCGAGCAGGCCGATTCCTTTGCGGTGCCTGGGTCTCGCTACCCGAAGCGCTGAGATCAGCCGGCCGCCGACGGGACGCGCTCGGTCACGACGGCGTATAGCCGTGGCACCGAATGCCGCACCAGCTGCGTCTGGGCCTGCGGGCTGCGCATGATCTGCTCGAGCTTGGGCAAGAACGCCTGCGCGGCCATCTGGTCACAGAACTCCAGATCGATGAGCACCTCGTTCGGCTCGGTGACGCTGCGGCTCACTCGGTAGGACTGCACGCCCTGCTCGGCACGGAACCGCTCGTACTTGTCGAAGTTCGCCTTCCAGGTGTCGAAGTCCTGGACGGTGTTCTCGATGTGAACGGTGGTCATTGTCCCCTCCTCGGATCGGTGGAAGACCAGACTGCGCCGAAGACACACGCCGTCCTATCCCTGATCCGGGGGATTTCCGCCGCCCTATGCTGGGCCGGTGGCTGCTGCGCAGGAACTGGCCGACCGGGCCGGGGCCGTGTGCCGCCGGCCGCTGCCGGCCAAGGCACTGCGCGAGGAGCTCGTCGCGCTGGTGCGCCGGGCCGTCCCGTTCGGCGGGTACAACTTCCCGCTCACTGATCCAGTGTCTCGCGTGGGCACCTCGCCGCTGGCCGACGTGCCCGGCCTTGCCTGGCCGCGGCTGCCCACGTTGATCTGCTCCCGGTATCTCACTCCGTACTGCCGCTGGGATCACGTGCCCGAGGCGGGAATGGCTGCAACCTCACTGATGCACGAGACGGGCGGGCACCGCGACCGGTCACTGCTGTGGCGCGACGTGCAAAGCCAGCTCGGGGTCAGCGATACCGCCATCGTCGTGTTCGCCGACAGGCACGGCTGCTGGGGCGTGCTCGACCTGTGGCGTTACGACGGCGGATCGTTCACGACCGGCGAACTGCGCCTGCTCGCCACGCTCGCCCGCCCGGTGACGGCCGGACTGCGCGCGGCCATCGCCCGCACCTTCGCCGATCCAGGACGGCACCTGTATCCCATCGGGCCCGCGGTCGTGGTACTCGGCCCCGACTTGCACGTGAGGAGCCAGACCGAGGCGGCGGCCGATGCGCTGCTGCGCCTGAACCCGCCTGATGAGCCGATGGCGCCGATCCCGGCCGCGGCGTACAACATCGCCGCCGCCCTCATCGCGCAGGAGCACGGCATGCCTATCGGCCCGCCCTGGTCGCGGATAACACCTGGGCGGCAGCCGCTGGGTGACGGTCAAAGCGTCGCGACTGGGCACCGACATCGCCGTGTCGATCGAGCCGAGCACCGCCGGAGACCGCCTGGACATCTACGCCCGGGCCTGCGGGCTGACGCGACGCGAATCCGAAGTCCTCGCGCTGCTGTGCGAGGGCCTCGACACCCGCCAGATCGCCGAGCAGATAGTGGTGTCCGAGCACACCGCCAGCGACCACCTCAAAGCCATCCTCACCAAGACCGGAGCCCGCACCCGGCAGCTCCTCCTTGCCCGCGGACTAGGCACCCGGTAACGGCGCTCAGGCCCGTAGAAGGATCGGCCTGTGGGACGGTCCCTGCGCGGCCGCTGAACACCGTGCGACAGCCCGCGTCGCCAACGGCACGAACCTTCTGGCCGAACCTGACGAAGACAGCCTGTACGCGCAAGCAGAGCTGGCTCATCTGCGCTTGTTGTGCCTCACAGGTCAAGGTATCGAGAGGCACGCCGATTCGGCGCTCGGGAGCGGTTCCCTGAATGGTGTGTCCGGCGCGCTGCCTCGCTGCGGTGACCGGGAGTAAGCGTGCTGGCCGCCTTACCGTTGGCTTGTAATCACCGCTGGGGCCCGGCGATG
>WNFJ01229830.1_pt2 | contig 11835 bp, 15 predicted proteins | sample 5400461 | NCBI WGS metagenome assembly WNFJ01 (sample SAMN13153349, study PRJNA577476) | soil metagenome | isolation source: 115 cm saprolite on Douglas fir-dominated hillslope | place: USA:California | collected 2013-09-17
GTCGACTGCCCGAACCGGGGCCCCGTCTTCGTACCCGCCAACGCAGCCCGCATCGGTTCGCAATCGCGAGAGCGCAGCCGTGAGCTTCGAGCTGGTTGGCAGAGCTGAGCGCGCTGCGACGGGTGCTCCGCGGACGGGCGCGGAGGGGACGGCGGCGCAGCCGTCATCCCCTCGCCGTTCTTCCCAACGCTATTTCATCGTGCCTAGAGTCTGCTACACCGTGAAACAAACCAGTTCACGGGCACGTCCCAGTGGTCGTGCACTTGACCAGATCTGCTACCAAGTTCGCGACATTGGGGGTCCCCCACCCCGAAGCATTATCCCAACCCGGTCCCGCGTTGAAGCCGACGGGTGTGCCCACCAACGTATTGTTGCCCACGATGATATCGTGGAAGTCGGAGCTGTACCTTCCCGACTGCGCCAGCGCGTACAACCCGGGATTGATGAAACCCAGGGGACCGTGGTTAGCCTGATTGGCGAGCGCGACAATCGCGGCCCATTGCGGCGAGCCCGCGCTGGTGCCACCGACGATGTAGAACCCCCCGCCGTTCACCGCCGCGTTGTAGGAGATGTCGGGGGTGGCACGCGCGCTCATGCCCAAGGACGCCTGATAGGGAGGCACCCCAAACAGCAGACTCGGTGCCCCGCCGCCGGCTGCCCCAAATGCGGGCTCGTTCCAGACTTCTTCTCCGCCGTAGACCCCTTTGCACTTGGTCTCACCGCAGCTGGCGAGGCCTCCAGGATAGGGATTGCCTTGGGTACCCCCGACCGCGGTGACCAGAGGATCGGAGGAGGGGAACAGGGCGTTCGGAGTGGCGAAGCCGTTCGTGGCGCCGAAGTCCCCGGCGGAGGCGAGCACCGTAATCCCGGCCGCCTGCGCCGCCAGGTAGTTCTGGTGCGCCTGCAGGATCTGGGCGTTGTTGTTGTGGACGACGATTTCCGGGATGCCGAAGCTTTGCGACATGACACTGCCAGGGTACCGCTGGATGGCGAGGGCTTCGGCGACGTTGAGGGCATTACCGGAGCTCGTGGACGCCACGACGAGGACAATATTCGCGCCCGGGGCCATCGCATGGGCGTATTCTACGTCCAAACTCGTCTCGATGCTCCATCCCACTTCGTTGTGAAAGGTGTCGTTCGGATTGAAAACGGGACAGCCGCCGTCGGGGCACAAGATAGTGAAGGAGGGCGGTGCCGGTATGTGGAAAGCGCCGTCGAAGACCGCCAGGTCGTTCGCGATGGTGGGGCTGCCGAAAGCGTCGACGATCAGGATGGTCTGGCCGGTCCCATCCGGGGTCTGGGGGAAATTGTATGCCGCGCGGATGAAGCTCGGGGGATAGCAAATCAGCGGTCCGCTCGAGGTGCGGCAGAACGGGAGCGCGTCGGGGATGACGGTGCCGGGACTCACCGCGACGTGAGGCGGATTCACGATGTACTCAAAGTCGCCTGAACCCGGACTGGCCAAGCTGGCCCTGGGCGAGAGAGGCCCCGAGAGTCCGTCCGAGCGGGACTCACAGGCCGCGAACAGCAGTGCCGCGAACGGAACCAGCATTCGGACGAAAGCTCTAGTCGATCGACGCATGGACCCTCCCACACGAAGCGAAGACCGTCCCCAGCGCGGAAACGTCAGCGGGAGGGACAGCCCCCTGGTCTACCGGCCGAGAAACGTGCGGCATGCCGCGATAGCGCGCAACCGCAATACCTAGGGAGGGAGACGGCCGCGACGCCGCGAGGCGTCGACCGCCCTCCGGGCCTATCAGGCGAGCCCGCCCGACTTCGGTCCATCCTTTCTTCTGACTTAACTTGAACGGGGCACTGGCTAATAACTCGCGACGGAAACTCCACAGGATCTTGCTATGACCTTCAAGCCCGCGACTTGGTACCCGATCGCCGTCGTGCTGAGCGTCCTCAACCTGGTCGGAGTCGGGTTCGCGGCAGCTGGGCCGGCTGGGCCGGCCCAGCCGTGGCATGCCGCGGCTCACGCGGCGCTCGCCGTGGCGTTCGGGTTATGGGCCCAGCGCCTACGGCAGGCTCGCGGCAGAAGCGAGCCCCGGAGTCGGCTCGAAGCGCCCGAAGCGCTCGAAGCCCTCCAAGCGCTCGAAGACGAGGTGAGCAAGCTGCGACAGGAGCTGAGCGAGACGCAGGAACGCCTGGACTTCGTCGAACGGCTGCTGGCGCAAGGACCGGAAGCGCGCCGAGTGGGCCCGCAGCGCTAGATCTAGATAGCGCTACATCCAGATGAGGAAAGCAAGGTTCCTAACTCCCTCTCCTTAGCAATGGCCAGGGGCAGAATCGAACTGCCGACACGCGGATTTTCAGTTCCGACCCGCCGCGCTGTCTGTCCGGCACCACCGGCCACCATCGGACACTAAGCGTTACTGTGCTCGCACTTCGGCCGCCGCCTCTGGCGGATGTTGTGCCTCGTGGTCGGCGCTTGTGTCCGGTGGTCCGGGGGACAACGGGGGGACATAAGCATCCGCGTTCTCACGAGCAGCAGGGCGTCCGGCGAGATGCGACGATGACCGTGCCTACTGAGCCGACGCTTGCAAGATGGGGGACGAGTCCCCGGCTGCACAATCGTGCGGGCGGCGCGTCGCCACGGTCCGGCGACGGAGGCGAGGGGTCCACCTCCCTCCCCTCGCCTCCCACGCCCGGGCTTTAGTGCCCGATCGGACGCGTCTGGGGCAACGCCTTGCCGATCGCCGTCGCCGCGGCGGTGCACTCGGGGTGGCCGAACCCGCTGGGGCTCACCCCGTTCGTGAAGTCGTAGATGATGTTGTCGTCCTTGCCGCCGTCCGCCACGCCGGCCGGCACGTGGTCGAGCTGGAGGTTGAAGCGTACCTTCCACGCGATGTTGTGATCCGCGCAGGAGGCGTCTCCGCTCACGCCGAGGCCGCCGACGAGCGTCCCATCGGCATTGTACAGCGCCACGCCGCCGCCGAACACGTTGGTCCCTCCGATGCGCTTCCCCACCATGAAGTCCTTCGGGGTACCGTAGTCGGCCGCATCACCGCCAAAGGCGACGTCATCGTTGGTCGGGTTGGCTTCCTGCAGCCCGAACAGGGTGCCGCCGGGCTGGGTGGCGGCATAGAGGTTGGCCGTCGAAAGAGCGAGATGCGGCAGGCTGAACGCGTTCGCGGTGTTCGCCTTTTGGGCGGCGATCACCCGGCTCCCCGGCCACTGGTCGGTGGCCGTGGCTCCCGTGAACACAACGGCCACCACGAGGCCGCTCCGATCCACGACCGCGGCCCACATGTCCAGATTGAAGCCGCCGTTGGCCTCGCCCCGGGCCTCGACGAGCGCCGCCTTTAGCTGATCGAAGCCGGCGACGCGACTTAGACTCAGGTCGACGGTGGGAAGCCCACTGATGTTGTTGTCGCTGCATGCCGCCACCGCGACAACACCGCACGCGGCGACGCCCAGGCGCACGGCCTTGTGGGAGAAGGGATGGAGACTGAGCATGAGCGGATCCTCCGGGCAGTAGGGTGACGTAAAAGGACCCGGGTCTGGACGGCTTCGGGGATCGGAGTGGCGTCGGAGCAGAGGCGTCAGGCGAACGCGAGGAGGCCGTTCTCGGGCCGGGCGACGAAAATGGCGCCCAGTTTGAGGGGCCGCAACAACGGCGCGTTGTGTGCCTCGACGCAAGAGAAGTATACGTCGAGGCGCATGGCCTGCCTGGTTGGCCGCCCGACTGAACCAGTCGGACACAGCTTTGACACGGTACGGGTTGGCGGCGCCGGTCGCGCGCAGTCGCAAGCCGCTGGCGTCGCGCGCGTTGTGAGAATGGCCAGGGGCAGAATCGAACTGCCGACACGCGGATTTTCAGTCCGCTGCTCTACCAACTGAGCTACCTGGCCAAGCTATGCAGGAGAAGAACTTAGCGGCCCGAGTGGTGCGGTGGGAGTGCTGTTTTGCCGTATGCTTTGCCCCTCCTTAATCTGAGAGGTCACGCCAGACTCTGCGACCGGAGTGGCGCGGAGTGTTCGCGCTGTTTGTCCCGGCCCGGTTTGGCAGGCGAGTAACCCGGCTGATACCTTCCCGCCCATGCCACACCCCGAGTTCCCCAACCTCACGGTGCTCGATCACCCGCTGATCCAGCACAAGCTGACGATCCTGCGCGACAAGACGACCACCACGCGCGATTTCAAACAGCTCGTGAACGAGATCGCGATGCTCATGGCCTACGAGGTGACGAAGGATCTGGCGCTCGAGCCGGTCGTGGTGGAGACCCCGCTCGAGCGGATGCAGGGTGTCCGGGTGGCCGGCAAGAAGCTCGCGCTGGTGCCGATCCTCCGCGCGGGGCTCGGGATGGTCGAAGGGATCGCCCAGCTCATTCCGTCGGCGCGCGTGGGGCACATCGGCATCTACCGCGAGCACGACACGCTCGAGCCGGTGGACTACTACTTCAAGATTCCCTCGGGCGAAGAAGCGCGGGATTTCTTCCTGCTCGACCCAATGCTCGCGACCGGAGGCTCTGCGGTCGATGCCGTGAGCGCCCTCAAGCACGCTGGCGCTCAACGCATCCGGTTCCTGAGCCTCGTGGCGGCGCCGGAGGGAGTGCGCCGCATGCTGGCGGCGCATCGCGACGTGCCTATCTTCGCGGCCGCCCTGGACCGCGAGCTGAACGACCACGGCTACATCCTCCCGGGCCTCGGTGACGCGGGCGACCGCCTGTTCGGGACGCGATGATCAGTTGACAGTTACCGTCATATCGGTATGTTGTGACGTAATCAGTCACAATAAGAACATGTGACGGAAAATGGCCAAGTCCTATATTGCCCTCATCGCTGACGCCACTGCGTCGCGCCGGCTGCCCCCGCGCGGCCGTGCCCGGCTGCAGGCCGATGCCCGGGCGGCGTTGGGGGAGCTCAATCGCCGCTACCGGCCCGTCCTCGCCGCCCGCTTCGCCGTGACCCTGGGCGACGAGCTGCAGGGTCTGCTCACCACGACCCGGGCGGTGTGGGACATCACCCATCACATCCGAGCGCGGCTTCCCGCCGTCGACTGGGTCGTGGCGTGGGGCCGCGGCCCCATCAGCACGCCGCTGGCGGCGACCGCCCCCGAGATCGACGGCCCCTGCTTTCACGCGGCCCGTGCGGCCCTGGACCGCGCCAAGCGGGTCCGGCAGGTGTTCACATTCGGGGGGTTTCCCACGGCCGTGGAGCCGCTCGCCGCCTACTACGCCGCGCTGTACTGGAGTTGGACGGCGCGGCAGCGCCGCGCCGCCGCGCTGCTGCGCCTGGGCTCGCCGGCGGAGACGGCCGCGCGTCTCGGGATCGACCGCAGCGCCGTTTCGCATCTGGCGCGCCGCATGGCCTGGCCGCTCGTGGCCGCGGGGGATAAGATGTTCCGGGCCCTTCTGGAGACTGCGTGAATCCCCTCTTCGTCGTGCCGCTGCTCGCCTACACGATCGCCGCGACGCTCTGGCCGGCCCAGGTGGACGGCCGCCGCCGCGCCGCCACCCTGCTCTTTGGCGAGGCGGTGGTGATCGTCGTCGCGCTGGTCGCCGGCACGCTGCTGGCCCGGTTGGCCCAGCCCAGTGCCGACGGCCTGTGGTGGGGTCGCGTCGGGTTGCTCGCCGCCGCCTACCTCTATGTCGGCGGCCGCGGCGTCGTCCTGGTCCGGAGCGTGCTCGAGCTGCCGACGCTCCAGATGCGACGCGATGAGGATCGCACGGCCGGGGCGATCGAGATCGCGCGCGGCCGCGCCATCGGCGCCCTGGAGCGCACCCTGGCGTTCACCCTCGTCCTGCTGGGCCAATACAACGCCGTGGGCTGGATCATCGCGGCCAAGTCTCTGGCGCGGTTCCGGGCCTTGGGAGACCGCGAGTTCGCCGAATACTTCCTGATCGGGACTCTCGCCTCGTTTCTCCTCGCGCTCGTCGTCGGCCTGGGCGTGCGCTTTCTCCTCAAGCTCGGCTAAGCCCCCTCGGCGCAACCCTTTCCGCGCCTGCTGTGTCACAGGAGTAACCGCGACTGCCGTTCCGGAGCCGGGTGGACGAACACGAGCTGATCGGTCGAGTCCGCGCCGGGGACGGCGCCGCTGAGCGCGCGCTGTACGACGCGCAGGTGGACCGCGTGTTCCGCCTTGCCTATCGCTTTACGGGCGACGACGAGCTGGCGCGGGATTGCACGCAGGACACGTTCATCCGAGCCTTCGAGCGGCTGGCCTCCTTCCGGGGTGAGGCGAAGTTTTCCACCTGGCTGCACGCCATCGCCACCTCGGTGGCGTTGAACGCCTTGCGCAGGGTGAAACGGTTCCGGCGGCGCGAGACCGATCTCGACGCTGCGACCGGGCTGCCGGCCTCGGGCGGGACGGCGGAGCCGGATTTGAAGCGACGCCTGGCGCGGGCCATCGACGAGCTCCCAAACGGCTACCGCGCGGTGTTTGTGATGCACGACGTCGAGGGCTACACGCATGTGGAGATCGGCGCCGCCCTGGGGATCGAGGCCGGGACCTCGAAGGCGCAGCTGTCCCGCGCGCGGGCCAAGCTGCGCGAGGCCCTCGCCGACTTCGTAGGAGAGTGGGTGTCATGATGCAAGACGGTTGGGAACGATGGCTGCAGGACGCGGCGCAGGACTATCACCGCCCGCCCGAGACGCCGCGCGAGGAACTGTGGCGGCGCATCGCGGCGGCGCGCGCGGCCCGGCGACGCGCCGTGGCGGGCCAGCCGTGGCTTCGCTGGGGTGCGGGGATCGCCGCGGTGCTGGCGCTGGGCATCGGGATCGGTCGCTGGACGGCGCGCCGTCCCCTGCCGGCCTCACTCGCCGCCGGATCGCGAGGCACGACGGGCGATCCAGTGTCATTGCCGTACCGGCTCGTGGCGGCGCAGTATCTGACCCGCACCGAGGCGCTCCTCACGGGCTTCCGCTCCGAAGCACGCGCGGGCCAACCCGACCCGCGGTTCGCGACGCAGGCGCGCGATCTCCTCACCACGACGCGTCTGATGCTCGATTCCCCCGCGGCGCGAGATCCCCGGCTCAAGAGCCTGCTCGATGATCTGGAGCTGGTGCTGGCGCAGATCGCCCGGCTCCCGGCGTCGGGCGCCGGGGACGACGTACAGTTGATCAACCAAGGATTGGAACGACGGAGCGTGCTGCTGCGGCTGCGGACGGCGAACCCCGCCGGCTCGGGCCCCGTGGGCACGCAGGGAGCATTGTGATGCACAGCCTGCAGCTGGTCTTCGCAGCCGCCCTCGCCATGCAGCAGCCGGTCGTACCGTGGGCGGTCGCGCCCGTGCTCGCCCGCGCCCGGGCGGCCCTCGCTGCCGCGCAGCCGGCCCTCGCCGCGCTCACGGCCACGGCGCCACAGCGGGAGGCGCTCGCCGTACTCGACGGGGTCGCGGTGCTCGACGCGGTGGGTGCCGTCACGGCGGTGACAGCGATGGCCGGACTTCACTCGGGCGACGAGCCGATCGCACAGGATCCGACCGATTCGCTGTGGCGCGCGGCGCGCGGCGCGCTCAATCGCGGTGACTATACCAGCGCGGCGAACCTCTATGGCGACCTCATGCGTCGCTACCCGAGCTCCACCCGCGCGGCCGACGCCCTCTATTGGGCCGCCTTCGCACTGTATAAGACGGACGACGCCGCCAACCTCGACCGCGCCCGCAGCCTGCTCGTGACGCAAGAGCGCCGCTATCCCAAGGCCGCCACGCTGCGCGACGGTGACGCCTTACTGGCACGCATCCAGACGGCCCTCGCGAAACAGGGAGACCAACAGGCGGCCATCTGGCTCGCCCAGCAGGCGCAGCGAGCGCGGGGGGCCGATACCACGCCCACTCATGGCTGCGTCAGCGGGGACGAGGACGACGACCTGCGGCTCGCCGCGCTCAACGGCTTGTTGCAGATGGACGCCGCGAACGCCGTGCCGATCCTGCGCCAGGTGCTGGCCCGCCGCGACGCGTGCTCCCAGCCCCTGCGACGCAAGGCGGTGTTCCTCGTCTCCCAGAAGCACACGAGCGAAACCGAGGACATCCTGCTCGATGTCGTGCAGCACGATCCCGACTCGGAATGCCGCGAGCAGGCGGTGTTCTGGCTGTCGCAGGTGTCGACCGAGCGGGCGGTGAACATGCTCGACTCGATCCTGCGCGGCAGCGGCGACGGGGCGCTGCGCGACAAGGCGATCTTCGCGTTGTCCCAGCAGCACAGTCCGCGGGCGGGCGACATCCTGCGCCGCTACGCCGAGAACCCGAACGCCCCCTCGGACGCCCGGGAGAAGGCGATCTTCTGGTTGGGCCAGCAGCACTCGAGCGAGAACGCCGCGTTCTTGCGGGGCTTGTACGCTCAGCTCGGCGATGCCGACTTGAAGGACAAGGTGCTGTTCTCGCTGTCCCAAATGGGGGGCGCGGACAACGGCCGCTGGCTCATGGAGATCGCGCTGAACGAGCACGAGCGGATCGAGCAGCGGAAAAAGGCCCTCTTCTGGGCTGGCCAGCGCGAAGCGGACCTCGCCCAACTCACCGCGCTGTACGACCGGGTGCAGAACAGCGAGATGAAGGAACAGTTGATTTTCGTCTATGCCCAGCGCCACGAAGCGGCGGCGGTCGACAAACTGCTCGACATCGCGAAGCGCGAGCAGGACAAGGAGCTACGCAAGAAGGCGATCTTCTGGCTGGGCCAGTCCCACGATCCTCGGGCGGGGCAGTTCCTGTTGGAGATCATCAACCAATGATCGCGCGTGCAGTGCTGGGCCTCCTGGTCGTTGGGGCCTCGGTCGCCGCGCAGCACGTCGGGGAGCGCATCGCCACCATCCCGGCCGGCACGGTGCACTTCACGTTTGCGGCGCGCCCGGGGGTGTGCGGCAGCGGGCGTTCGGTGTTCACCCACGAGGGCCGCCACGCCGACACTTGGGAGCGAGAAGGCGGCGGCCCGGAAGTCGCCTACGACTGCGAACCGGGCCCGGTGCGCGTGTCGCTCACGGTGCGCCACGCGACGGTGCAGGCGGTGCGCACCTACGTCGGCGGACGCTGGGTGAGCCCGCCTCCGGGCGTTGCCGTGACCGACTTGGGCGCCGTCGCCCCGCGCGACGCCGTGGACTTCCTGCTGGCGTTCGCTGCCAGGGACTCGGGCCCCGCCGGGCAGGAAGCGATCCTCCCCGCGACCCTCGCGGACTCCGTGACCGTATGGCCGGCGTTGCTCAAGCTCGCGCGCGACGAGCGCGTGAGGCGGCGCACCCGGCGCCAGGCGGTGTTCTGGCTCGGTCAGGCGGCCGAGGACGCGGCGACGGGAGGTCTCGTCGACCTGATGAGCGACGCCGCGGCCGACCGGGACCTGAAGGAGCAAGCGGTCTTCGGCCTGTCGCAGCGGCCTCGCGACGAGGGCATCCCCGCGCTGATCCGTCTGGCGCGCAGTCACCCCGACCGCGCCGTGCGGCGCCAGGCCGTGTTTTGGCTGGGGCAGTCCGACGATCCGCGCGCCCTCGCGTTGTTCGAAGAGCTCCTCCTGACCGCGCCCTGATCGTTCCCGCCGGGGCGTCCGGCGCCGCGCGCGGTGCGGCGGCCTGCGCCATCTCCTACTCCGCCATCTCTATATTTGCCGCATGCCTTTCTGGACGCTGCGGCGCAAGCTCGGGGCGGCCGGGGCGCTGGCAGTCGTACTGGCGTTCGCCTGGGCGGCCGTCGTGGTCGCCGTGGCGCTCGCCGCCGCCCGCGACCAGGCCACGACCGCCGACGCCATCGCCGTGCTGGGCGCCGCGCAGTACAACGGGCGCCCCTCACCGGTGTTCCGAGCGCGGCTCGACCACGCCGCTACGTTGTACCAGCGCGGCCTCGCGGCGGTCGTGCTCGTCACCGGCGGCGTGGGGGCGGGCGACACGCTCAGCGAATCGGAAGTGGGCCGCCGCTATCTGCTGAAGGCGGGCTTGCCCGACAGCGCCGTGGTCGCCCTCCCCGCGGCCACGAGCACCCGGGCCTCGATCGACGGCGTGGCGCGGTGGTTCTCCGGCCGCGACAGCCGCCGCGTGCTGCTCGTCTCCGACGGCTTCCACATGCTGCGGCTGCAGATCCTCGCGACGCGGCTCGGCCTGGTGCCGTTCACCTCGCCCGCGCCCAACTCCCCCATTCGCTCGAACCCCCGCCGCAACGCGACCTACTTCCTGGTCGAGGGTCTCAAGGTGCCCGTCACCTGGGTCTTCAACCGCTGAGGCGTAGTCATGCAACTCGCCAGCCGCCGGATTTACACGGGCCGAGTGGTGCGGCTCGACGTGGATACGGTGCGATTCCCCGACGGGTCCACGGGAGAACTGGAGGTGATCCGCCATCCCGGCGCGGCCGCAGTGGTCCCCTGCGCCTCCGATCCCGCGGGGAAGGACCCGACCATCCTCCTCCTCAAGCAGTACCGCTACGCCACGGGCGGCGTGCTGTGGGAGGTGCCGGCCGGCACGCTCGGCCCGGGAGAGGACCCGGCCGCCTGCGCTCGGCGAGAGCTCGCCGAGGAGACCGGGGTCACGGCGAGCGAGCTGCGGCCGCTGACCTCGATCTGGACGACGCCCGGGTTCACGGACGAGGTGATCTATCTGTACCTGGCCACCGGGCTCAGCCCGGGCACCCCGGCGCGCGAGCGCGACGAGTTCATCGAAGTCGAAGCACAACCGCTGTCCCGCGTGCTGGCGCGGATCCGCGACGGGGAAATCCGCGACGCTAAGACGATGGTCGCCATCCTCTATCTGGCGGGGTTTACCCTCGGGTTGTAGTGTTGCGGTGTCACCTGGGGCGGACGCCGGCGTAGCCGCGGCGCCGGGCCTCGGGGAACAAGGTCTTGCACCGCCGGGGCTTACGAATGCAGTGTGACGGGTACGGTTCGTGCTGTGTCCTCATTAGTGGAGGAGGGTGGGCCGTAGTGCGAGGAGGGTGGGCCGTCGGATAGCCGTAGGGTAGAGGGATTGGCCCTCGCCATGTCGTACCGTTCGATCTGAAACGACGGAGCCGCGCTATGCGAGTGACCCTGAACCAGACCGGCGACGCCGCAGTGAGCGCCCGTGCGCTCGAGCGGCGTGTGCTCCACGAGCTCGACGACGGCCGGCTCGTGCGCGAGCATCTCGTCGGAGACCCGCAGGCGTTCGGCACGCTCGTCGACCGCTATCAGACCCGCCTGCTCAACTTCATCAACCGGACCATCGGAGACCGGGAGCGGGCCGAGGACCTCGTGCAAGAGGTCTTCATCCGCGTGTTCCGCCATCTGCACCGGTTTGACCAGACCAAGAAGTTCTCGACCTGGATCTATACGATCGCCTCGAACCTGGCCAAGAACGAACTGCGCAACCGCAGTCGCAACCCCCTGGTGCTGTTCCAGACCATCAAGAAGCACTGGGAGGCCGACCACCGGCCGCTGCAATTCGAAGACGCGACCGCGCGGCCGGACGACTTGTACCGCAAGCGCTATCTCAAGGAAGCCGTCGATCAATGCGTGGGTCAATTGCCCACCCACCATCGCGCCGTGTTCGTGCTGCGCGAGCTGGAGGGGAAGAGCTACGCGGAGATCGCCGAGATCACAGGCTGCAACCTGGGTACGGTGAAGAGCCGGCTCAATCGCGCCCGCAACAGCTTCGCCCACCTCATCGGGCCGCTGCTCGAGTAGCCGGCCGCCGCCCCGGTCCCCCGACCGGGAACCCTCGCCCACTGGCACGGTAGAACAGGTCCGTGATGACGTGCGCCGGTTTCCTCGATCGCTACACGGATTTCCGCGACGGCCTGATCACCGTCCCCCGGGAGCTCCAGCGTTGCGAGCGCCACCTCGCCCTGTGCGCCGCGTGCCGCCGCTACGACGCCGCGGTGCGGCGCGGCGTGCTCGCGCTGCAGACGGCGGAGCGGATCGAGCCGTCGCCCGCCTTCCGGCG
>WNFJ01199379.1_pt1 | contig 11834 bp, 9 predicted proteins | sample 5400461 | NCBI WGS metagenome assembly WNFJ01 (sample SAMN13153349, study PRJNA577476) | soil metagenome | isolation source: 115 cm saprolite on Douglas fir-dominated hillslope | place: USA:California | collected 2013-09-17
GTTGCGCCAAACAACCCGGTGTTCAGTCGACCAGAAGCTTTGAAGCACGGGGGAAAATACTGTTGAAGGTATTCACCTGACTGACATTGCCAAGGGTATGCCTGACAGTCCTGAACGACTCGGGATTTTCATTGCACCATGCGGTGCGGTAACCGATTCGCAGAGTTCCTCGGTGGCTTAAAGGAAAGGACAAGGCAGCAGGCAGCAGGAAACTGTTTTGTCTGTTGGAAAGAAAGAGAGCTCATGTCTTCAGAAATCGTGGCTGAAGGAGGGAGCAATTGGACCGAGACTCCACCCATGAGCCTACCGCTCAGGCATGCGATTGGGGAGGTGGTTGAGCGCCAGAAATGGCTTGACAAGCTGGCCAACCCGGTTCAGAACTGACTTCTCGCCCTCTTTGGTCAACCTGGGCAACCCAACCGCAAAATGAAGGATATGCTCAATGGAACCTGGCTTGGGCATTCTTTACACCCGGTATTGACCGACGTACTCCTTGGTGCCTGGGGCGGCACACTGCTGCTCGACCTTGTGTGGCTCAGCAATGAAGATGAGAGTATCGCGCGTGGCTCAGACCTCTCATTGTTGCTCGGCCTACTGGGTGCGACTGGCGCGGCGGTGATGGGTGTGACCGAGTGGAGCGATTTGGATGGGACAGACCGCCGCGTCGGTTTCCTGCACGGGCCGCTCAACAGTGGCATAGCTCTCCTGAACCTTGCGGCGTTGGTGTTGCGGGTTACAGGCAAGCGCCGTGTGGGCGTTGCCCTCTCGACAACCGGCTACCTGGCGTCGCTCTTCTCCGCTTACTTGGGCGGGGAGCTGGTCTTCGACAAAGGAGTTGGGGTGAACCATGTGGCCTGGGAGGGAGGCTCTGACGACTTTGTCTCGGTCATGAACGAGCAAGACCTGGTCGAGGGGAAGCTGACGCGCGTTGATGTCTCTGGCATCCCAGCTGTATTGCTGAAACAGGGCCAGGCCATCTATGCGATTGGTGCTACCTGTACGCATCTGGCCGGGCCTTGGACGAAGGCACTGTGGAAGATGGGGTCGTGCAGTGCCCCTGGCACGGGTCACGCTTCTGCATGCGTGATGGGAGCGTGGTGAATGGTCTGGCTGTCTACGCCGCGCCTACATTCGCGGCCCGCCTGCGCAACGGCAAGGTCGAGTTGCGTCGTCTTGACCACGCTTAGGGGCCATAATGCTCATCTCCACATCCGTGCAAAGACCAGGTGATTGCTCATGAGCAAGAGCTATGCTGCTTGTCCCAGGCAGATCGAGCCGATTTGCTGCGTCCTTCCATCATCGTAGGCGTCGTTTCTCGTGCCAGCGTTTCTTGTCAGGTGTCTCTTGGAACAGTTCTTCGTTTTGTGGGATCATTCAGAGAGGAGTCATCCATGAGCAGTTCTTCCACGCAGTCATCCCTCCCCAACCGCTGGGGACTCGCTATCGCCGCCTTCCTCATGCAGCTCGCTCTAGGTTCCGTCTACGCCTGGAGCGTCTTTCTCAAGCCTGTGATCGCCGTGTATCATGTGAGCAGGCTGCAGGCTAACCTCACCTTCAGTATTGTGCTGCTCGCCCTGGGCGTGACTGCCGGTTTCGGCGGCTACTTGAATAACCGCTTCGGACCCCGCGTTATTGCCACTCTCGGCGGCATTCTGTACGGACTCGGTGTCCTGCTGGCAGCATTTGCGGCGCCGAACATCTTCATCCTGTATCTTACCTTCGGCATTATCGGTGGGATCGGCATTGGCCTGGGCTATATCGTGGCACTCGCGATGCTCATCAAGTGGTTCCCTGATCGGCGAGGGTTCATCACCGGCTTAGCCGTAGCGGGCTTTGGGGCCGGCGCTCTCATCACGTCACCGGTTGCTGCGACATTGATTACGTCTGTCGGGCTGGGAATGACCTTCCTTTACCTGGGTATCGCCTATCTGGTGGTGATCGTCATCGTGGCGCAGTTTTTCCGCAGCGCTCCGGAGGGTTATGCCCCCGCCGGCTGGACCCCTACAGCCCGACAACAGACAGATCGTTCCAGGCGCGAGTATACCCTGCCAGAGGCGTTGCGCCTGCCAAGATGGTACGTCCTGTGGCTCATCCTCGCGTTGAACGTCACCGCTGGTGCCGCGCTGATTTCAGTGGCCTCGCCCCTGGCACAGAAGTTCACCGGCGTCGGTGCAGTGACGGCTGCGCTGCTTGTCAGCGTTATTGGAATTTTCAATGGCGCGGGGCGCTTGTTCTGGGGCTGGCTCTCTGATGGCATTGGTCGCCCGTTCGCCTTCCTGAGCATATTCCTCATTCAGGCGATCGTCTTCGCCATCTTGCCATCGATTACCAACTTTGCCGTGCTTCTCATTCCAGTAGCCATCATTGCGCTCTGTTACGGTGGGGGCTTCGGCACCATGCCGGCCTTTGCCGCCGACTTCTTCGGGCCCAAAAATGCGGGAACCATTTACGGTGCCATGCTCACCGCGTGGAGTGCAGGCGGTATTGTTGGCCCGATCCTGATTGCAAGCTTCGGGACGACGACAAATCCGGACTATGCGACGCCACTCTACATCATCGCCGGTATCATGCTGGTGAGCGCAGCTTTGCCCCTAATTGCTCGCGCACTTGCACGGCGGCGAGGTGACATCGTCGAGGTCGCTGCAGGCTCAGCCGGGACTGCCAGGTAGCCAGCGATGCACCCAGGTATGATGGAGGAGGCAGGTGGAATCCTCTCACCTGCCTCCTCCATCACCAATGCTCCCCTGGACAGCCAATGGATGAAGATGTGCTACAGAGTCGTTGCGGGAGATGCGAACGTCTCCTGACCTCGACGGTGTTTATCTTGTGAAGAGAGGGAAGTAATCTATGAGAGAACGTACATTTCTGCCCGTACTACCCGGCTCAGTACAGTCCGCCGTGTCACAGGTCCTGGGGGTTGGCTCTCGGGTACAGCCCTTCAGCGTCGAGAGTGTCGAGAAGGCCCCGCGCATTCGCGATGCGAAAGTAGTACACAGCGTGTGCCCCTACTGCGCGGTGGGCTGCAGCCTGAACGTCTACGTCAAAGATGGTCGGGTGATCGACATCGAGGGCGACCCCAACAGCCCCATCAATCACGGAACGCTGTGCCCTAAAGGGTCGGCGACTTTCCAGTACACGGTCAATCCCAGTCGTCTGACGCAGACCCTGTACCGCGCTCCCTACAGCGATCGCTGGGAGGTCAAATCGCTCGATTGGGCGATGGAGCAGATCGCGCAGCGTTTGAAGAAGACACGCGACGAGACCTTTGTGGAGCGGCTGCCCGATGGACGCGAGGTCAACCACACGCTGGGAATTGCTTCACTGGGCGGGGCGACGCTGGACGTTGAAGAGAACTATCTGATGAAGAAGCTTCTCACCGGCGGTCTGGGTATCGTCTCGATTGAAAACCAGGCCCGTATCTGACACAGTTCTACGGTACCCGGTCTGGGTACTTCACTGGGACGTGGCGGAGCCACCACTTTTCCACAGGACCTTGTCAATAGCGATGCCATTCTGATCATGGGCAGCAATATGGCAGAGGCGCATCCCATCGCGTTCGCTAACGTGGTGAAGGCGAAGGAACAGGGAGCCAAAGTCATACATGTTGACCCGCACTATTCGCGCACGTCCGCGCTGGCAAACCTGTATGTGCCGACACGAGCGGGCAGCGATATCGTCTTCCTCGGCGCGATCATTGGCCACATCCTGGAGCATAAGGGCTACTTCCACGAGTACGTGGTCAATTATACGAACGCGGCCACACTGGTACGCGAAGATTTCAAGGACACCGAAGAGTTGGATGGACTGTTCTCAGGCTTCGATCCCGGTACTGAGACCTATACCGATCAAAGTAGCTGGGATTACGAACGCGACAAAGACGGCAGCCCGCTGACTGACCCATCGCTGCAACATCCACGCTGCGTGTTCCAGGTGATGCGCCGCCATTTCGCGCGCTACACGCCGGAGATGGTGGAAGAGGTCTGCGGCGTGTCACGCGAGCAATGGCTGCAGGTGGCGCAGACACTGATCGACAATTCGGGGCGCGAGCGCACGAGCGCGATTTGTTACGCGGTCGGTTGGACACAGCAATCGAAAGGTGTGCAGATTATCCGCGCTGCAGCCATACTGCAACTGCTGCTTGGCAATATCGGTCGTCCCGGCGGCGGTATCATGGCGCTGCGCGGTCATGCCTCGATCCAGGGGTCGACGGATGTACCAACGCTGTATGATCTGCTGGCGGGTTATATGCCGCAGCCTGCGGCGATCCTATCACTGCAGCCGCACTCCGAAAATTCGCCGAATGCCACGACGTGGGGCGAGAAGCATGATGCACCCTCTCATGCCCAATCGCAGCAGACTTTACCGGAATATATCGATTCGTCCGGGCAGAAGCTGGGCTGGTGGTCAAACTTGCCGGCTTACATGCGCAGCTTGCTACAAGCCTGGTATGGAGATGCTGCCAACGAAGAAGAGGGCAATCGCAGCTACCGCCTGATCCCCAAGATGACCGGGGATCACTCGCACCTGGCGACGAGCTATACGATGCTGGACGGAAAGGTCAAGGGCTACCTGCTCTTCGGGCAGAACCCGGCAGCAGGCAGCACGAACGCGCGCATGCAACGCAAGGCGTTGGAGCAACTGGACTGGATGGTGGTGCGGGACCTGTACGAGGTCGAGTCGGCGGCCTTCTGGTATAAGCAGCCGGGCTACGGGCCGAAGAGCGAAGCCGTCGATTCGAGCAAGATCAAGACCGAAATCTTCCTCTTGCCCGCCGCCGCCTCAACGGAGAAAGAGGGCAGTTTTACCAATACGCAGCGTATGCTCCAGTGGCGCGATAAGGCGGTTGACCCGCCCGGGGATGCACGTTCCGATCTCTGGTTTGTCTATCACCTCGGCAAACGCCTCAAAGAACTCTACGCCGAGAGCGAAGAGTGGCGGGACCAGGGCCTACAGGCCCTGACGTGGGAGTATGACCGTGAGAGGCCGGAAGAGGGATCACGGATTCTCGACGAGCCGGACGCGCTGCTCGTGCTGAAAGAGATCAACGGCTACTATACGCGCCCACGCGGTCAGGACGGCACGCATGACAGTTCGTCACAGAGCTGGACACTGCGCAATGCTCCCCATGTGCCAAACTTCACGGTACTCAAAAGCGACGGTAGCACAGCCTGTGGCTCGTGGATTTATAGCGGAGTCTATCCTGAACCGGGCAAAAACCGCGCGGCCTCGCGCAACCCGGAGGGACGCACCTTCCCGGGATGGGGCTATGCGTGGCCTGCCAATCGGCGCACCCTGTATAATCGTGCCTCGGCCGACCCACAGGGTCATCCCTGGTCGGAACGAAAGAAGTACGTCTGGTGGGACGAGGCCGAGAAGATATGGACGGGCTACGACGTCCCAGACTTCCCGGTGAGCAAGCCGCCCGACTTTCGACCTGAACCCGGCGCAGTCGGCATGGACGCACACTCCGGCACCGACCCGTTTATCATGAAGCCGGATGGCAAGGGCTGGCTCTTCGTGCCCAAAGGGCTGAAGGATGGGCCGTTACCCACGCACTACGAAGCGGCAGAGTCACCCGTGCAAAACGCGCTCTACCACCAGCAAAGCAACCCTGCGGCGAAGTACTTCCGGGACCGGCCAGATAATCGCCTCTCGCCGGTCGGTGATCCGCATTATCCCATCGTGATTACCACCTACCGGCTGACCGAACATCATGTCAGCGGACCGATGACCCGCTGGATGCCCTGGCTGAACGCGCTGCAGCCGTCGCTCTTTGCTGAAATCAGTCCGGAGCTGGCGGCAGAGCGCAAGATTCGACACGGCGATTGGGTGATTGTCAGCACGCCGCGTGGCGAAATCGAAGCAAGAGCGATGGTGACACGGCGCCTGCGCCCACTCCATGTCTCCGGTCGCGTCGTCCACCAGATCGGTCTGCCGTTCCACTGGGGTTTCCAGGGCAAGAGCACAGGCAGCATCACCAACGACCTGGCCCACATGGTGCTGGAGCCAAACGTGAGCATCGAAGAGGCCAAGGCCTTTACCTGCAACATTCGCCCCGGCAGGGTGCCGTGAGGAAGGAGGATACAATGGCGGTTGAACCTTCTCAACGCGATAGCAGCGACCTTCGCCCGCTACAGGCCGTGCTTGGGACGCTGGTGGGCAATAGAATGCCGCCGCTGCCCCGGCAGGCTGCCATGGGTTTTTTCACGGATACGAGTCTGTGTATCGGGTGCAAAGCCTGTGAGGTGGCCTGCAAACAGTGGAACCAACTGCCAGCTGGTGAAGCAAACTGGACGGGGTCAAGCTACGACAATACGGGGCAACTGAACGCGACGACCTGGCGACATGTGCAATTTATCGAGCATATCGGGCGGCGCGAGCGCGGACTGAACGGGTATAATGGCATACGCTCCGCTATCGACGCGCACATTGCCCGGGCGAGAAGTGAAGGACTTATCCCATTCAATCCGCCTGGAACGGCCCTGCCATTCTTCAATACGGATCGCTGGTTGATGTCGAGCGACGTGTGCAAGCACTGCGCCAACGCGCCTTGCCAGGAAGCGTGTCCGACGGGCGCGATTATCCGCACGGAGTTCGATACGGTCTATGTGCAGCAGGACATTTGCAACGGCTGCGGGTACTGCGTGGTGGCCTGTCCGTACGGAGTGATTGCGCGAGACGAACGGGGCGATCACACGGCGCACAAATGCACGCTGTGCTATGATCGCATGAAGGACGGTATCGAGCCAGCCTGCGCCAAAGCCTGCCCGACCGCTTCGATTCAATTTGGCGAAGTGGAAATGCTGAAGGCGCACGCCCGCGAGCGACTGGGTCTTTTGCATGCGCGCGGCGTGAAAGAGGCGCGGCTGTATGGCGTGGATGACGACGTACTCGAAGGGGGCCTCAATTCCAGCTTTCTGCTGCTGGACGAACCAGAAGTGTACAATCTGCCGGCCAATCCCCCGCGTCCCTCGAATAACGTGGTTCCGGCGTCATTGTGGACGATCCTGGCAGTCATGATACTGGGGTTGTTCAGTATTATTTTCTTCAGAGGAGAGTGAGGGAGCGCACTTTATGGAGCAAAATCGACTACCACGTGCGCGACAGGAGAACCTGTCGCCATCTATTCTCGTAGAACGATTGGCAACGCTTACAACGGGCTATACGCCTGACCTGGAACAAGAGCTTGAGGAGGAGCCGAGCTATTATGATTATCCCGTGCTGAAAGCGCCAACCTGGGGCTGGGAAATCATCTGGTACTTCTTCTTTGGCGGACTGGCGGCGGGCTGCTATGTGATTGCCAGCATTGCCTCGCTCTTCGGAACAAAAGAAGATCGAGTAGTCGCGCGTACAGGCTATTATCTTTCGTTACTGGCGCTCCTGCCATGCCCTCCACTGCTCATCAAAGACCTGGGCAGGCCGGAGCGATTTTTGCACATGCTGCGCATATTCAAGGTTAAATCGCCCATGTCGATGGGCACGTGGGGGCTGGTCAGTTTCTCACTCTTTAGCGGTCTGACGGCGACGAACCAGGCAGCGCATGATGGCATCTTGGGACGCTGGTGGGGCGCGCGCCTGCTGGCTACTCTGCCACAACGTTTACTAGCGTTGCCAGGCACACTGCTGGGCTTCTTTCTCGGCGGCTATACCGGTGTACTGCTAGCGGCAACCAGCGTGCCATTGTGGTCGCGCAGCAAGACACTGGGAGCGGTCTTCGTCACCTCGGCGCTATCGACCAGTGCGGCCTTGATCTCACTCGTGCTGCGCATCAGCGGCGCCCCTGCCCGCACACTGCATAAACTGGAACGCCTGGAATGGGCTGCCCTGCTAGTCGAGATGACCGGGCTACTCACCTTTTTGCGGGGGTCGGGACGCGCCGCTCGCCCACTGGTAGGAACCGCGCCCGCCGAGCATGGGCGCACTTTCTGGGGTGTTGTTTTCGGCGGCGGACTGGCTCTGCCCTGGCTGCTCCAGTCGTTCTCATTATTGAGTGGGCGACGCACACATAAAAAGGGCAAGGGGAGAGGCATTGTTGTTTCGTTGCTGGTGCTGCTGGGCGGCTACTTCCTGCGGCGCACGATGATCGAGGCCGGGCGTGAGTCAAGCAAGGATGCGCGCACGACGTTGTGGAACGCTAAAAGATAGGGTATTCAGGCAATACATGCTTGATGCAGAACCGGATTATGAGTGGTTAGCCGCTCGATTCCTATGAGATTTCTAAGAGCGACGAGCGGATATCCCTCATAAGCTGCCCATTTCGACATCCCTCATTCCATCGTTGGACGAGATAGTCTTTGTAGGGTCCGATGAGCGGCTTACGTCCGGGACGAATACCTGCGTTTTCTTGGGTTGGCATCGAATTATGACCTGCAAAACCTCCTCTAGCCTACCCTCAGTGGATGTGAGAGATTCTCTTTTGCACGCAGATGCACATTGGTTTTTCTAACCCCGCTTTTCACCCGCAAAAGTACTGTTCGATACGCCTCGATACCTCCTCACTGATCGTAGAAAGCGGCGTCAGCCGGCAAGACCGCCAGCGGATCAGCAAGCTGCGCCAATGGTTGCCGGCCAGGTACTACACATGCGAAGCCGCGGGGGCCGAGATCAAGACCCCGATCGCCCACTGCCCGTCCGGGCGGCGATAGAGCGCCCCAGACGATGAATGGGAGCAAGTAGGCTGTTGGGTGGTCACGGGAGACAGGGGCATTGGCGGCCTTCCACACGCAGGTCTGCCAACCACTCTCCGGCGCCTCGCGCTGACGAGTGAGCAGGCGGCCGGCCTAGCCTTTGGCACGAACTTTTTACACGCGTACCAAGAGCAAGTAGGCGCATCCTCAGCGATACGGGCATCGAACGCCTGCTGCGCCATCAGGTGCTCAGGACATCCACTGTACCCAACGTCTGCCTGCCGGACTGGATCACCGAGTGCCCCGTATTGATCTCCACCAGGCCATACGCCTCCCAACAGGGCGATCTTCTACAGGTATGGTCCATCATCCTCTTCTTTGCTAGTCCCTGACGCCGGGACTACGGCTGGTGCATTAGCTAAAGCTTCGTAACTCGAAGAGAACAAGTAGTCTCCTTTATATTGATTATATTTATATATGATTTCTTCCAGTTCAATTCAGAGTTATTTTTGTGCAAGATATGACATTTTCATGTCATATCTTGCACAAAAATAATGTATATAGTACTAAGGTAATATTGCCTTGAAAAATATAAATAATAGAGGTTACAATAAAATCACCTATAAGTTAGCCTTCTTTTGGGGAGGGAACTACTCTGCTAGCATCAAAGGCAAAGGGTAATCCCTGGCCGAGTCATGTCGTCGCGTCGATTTTACTGACCGACGCGACTGTCATTAAGGCCACTTTAGAAGTAGTCTGTATAAGTTTCCATGTACCATAGATGCATCCATTTGGAGGAAAAGGAAGTGGAAAGATCACCGCTTTTTATCCTGTATCGTGACGGATCTCGTCGCTTGTGTGAGATTCGCTGGGATTTTGAGAACCGTGCCCCAGAACAACGCACCAGAGAAGAGCAATCCCTCTTGTTGCAACTGGGGCCGAGCCTCGTTGCTGTCAACGTGTGGCTCTCGGCGCTAGGCGCCGACAGCGGCTACTCCTTCGGTACCATCTACGAATATGCGAAAGTACTCTTGTACACTCTCACCTGGCTTGCCCAAAAACCTGTACAATTACAAACGGGATATTCTGTTGAGCTGTCGCTCTTTTCACTTGGCCGAACTGACATGCGTGCGCTCTTTGCCTGGCTTGATATCCCGGCTTCGGCTCCGGGCGTACGCCAGATACTCTGCAAGACGGGTAAACTACCTTCAGGCTATCGCGGGCGGCAGTTGTCTGCCGCAACGCGGAACTTTCGCTTAGCGGCGCTTTCAACGTTTTATGACTGGCTCATTGCGGAATATGTTCCTGATAGCGCCCCGGTAAACCCTCCTCATTCTCATCCTTTGGGACGCCCCGAGCGCCTCCTATCGCCACAACAATTGAGGCAGCAACCAGACAGGTTGTTGCCCCGGAGCATATCTCACATACAACAGCCTTCCAAACTGTTGCGCCGCCGCCAGAATACACCTCCTCCACAGGCACTCAGTCTTGCGGAACTGCAAATGGTCTTCGATGCTGTTCCCCTTGTCAGTTTTGGTCGCAACACCGCCAATCGTAACGGCGCACTTATAAGGCTTCTATTCTGGGGAATGCTGCGGGAATCCGAGCTTGTTGGAGCAACCTGGGAGGCCATCAATGGTCAGGTATTGCAGGTATACGGAAAAGGACGCAAGTACCGGTTCGTGCCGATAGTTGAATCAGGCACGTGGACATACCTCAACACCTATACCAACGAACTGAGACTCCCCCTCCAACAGCGTTTCCACGGACCCCTCCTGCGTCAGCTGGACCATGAGGACGTACCGTTAACAAAACACTCCATCGAGCATCTGATAATGCAGTCAAAGGCTCATTTTGGCGCAGCGACACCGGCCTTTGACGCAGAACAACAGCGCCTGCGTTTTTCTCTCAGTAAGAAGTTACACAGCCACATTTTTCGTGCGACCGGAGCCACTTTTATGGCGGCAGCAGGGATGGACATCGTCCGGCTTTCCCTTCTCATGGGCCATGCAAGCCCAGAGACGACCCAGCGCTATTACCTCGCAGCCGAACAGATGAATCTTCCTCTCGAAGTGCAAAAGATTTGCCTGCGAATTCAGGAAGCATGTGATTCCCCTCCATCCGCTTCTACAACTGTTCATTCTCCATTCGGCTGGTATGAACAAAAAGGATATATTCTCACCGGAAAGGAAAGCCATGGCCCGCGCAATTCAATCTAAGGTTGAGGATGATCAGCCGTCCTGCACGGCATTTACGCCGTTTCCCACAACTCCGCGGGTACCGGACAACGACCTGTACGCGCTCATCACTGATTTTTTCACGTGGTTGGAAGTAGATTGGCGGCTTACCACTTTTCCCCCAGAAACACCTTTGCCTGCTTTCCCGCAACCAATCGCGCTCGCAGAGGAAGTGTATACGGTAAAAGATCTCGCTTCCCTGTACGAATATAATCACGAACATGTCCGTAAACTCCTTCAAGCTCAAAGGATCTCCCCACTGGCAGGCGGCAAAGGAGGAAAGCAAGCGATCTACAGGAAGTCGGATCTTGCATCGCTGATTAAACGACGGGAATGGAAACGAATATGTGATACTCTAAGTCACTGGTGGCTTCGTTTTTTCCCCCCAGCATGTGAAAATTGCTGGACCTGTCAAAGACCCGATATGACTCCTCTCGCGCGTCGACTCAACTGTGGGCGGAGCGTTACCCTTAGCTCACTGCGGTCTGTCGCTACGAACTTTCTGGAAGAGGTTTATTTTCTGGGCGGAGTCGCAGCATGGTGGCGCACGCATGGTGTCCCCATATGGACAAGGCAAACTCGCGCTGGCTGGGGAATCATACTCATCTACCTGCTTGACCGTCGGCTGATACACCTGTCTGACGATGAGCTGCTTCAACTTGAACCCGTTTGCAGCAGGGACGGTCATGATCTCACCCGTCTCTGGCGGAATCGTTGCCCTGAAGAGTATGAACAGTTTCAACAGGCCATAAAAGCAGCGAATTACAGAAATGCCGATACGAAAGCGCGAGCAGAGATGATAATAAGCCTGCTCGTCTTACTCAAGTATGGGCTTAGCAGTATCGCCGAGCTCGGACGCGCGCTCTCTTCTGAAGAGATCCAACAGGTCTGTAGTGAAGGCCTTCTTGTCACACACCATCTTGGTTACGGCTTCTATTTGCCATACCCGCTTACAGCTGACATTCGTGTC
>WNFJ01690852.1_pt1 | contig 11834 bp, 11 predicted proteins | sample 5400461 | NCBI WGS metagenome assembly WNFJ01 (sample SAMN13153349, study PRJNA577476) | soil metagenome | isolation source: 115 cm saprolite on Douglas fir-dominated hillslope | place: USA:California | collected 2013-09-17
CTTCAAACGGCTGTATCGCACGCGCCCCCCGGCACTTTTCCGAACCTTCCTGCCCACCTACCATGGGGCGCGTCCGATACAGCACTAGCGTTTCTGGCCCGAAGTCCCTGTCTCTGGTGGTAGGGGATTCTATGTTGGAAACTGTATCGCAGGTAGCAAAAGTGTTCTACTCTATACAGACTCGATCATTCCTCCAATGAGACAATTTGGCGCATGAGTATGAAAATCAATTCTCGTGAAAAGGATGGCGCGGTCATTCTCGACATGACTGGGCGCTTGGTACTCGGCGAAGACACGCTTTTGCTGCGGGAACAGGTTCGCGCCTTGATCTCCAAAGGGCACAAAAAGATCCTGCTCAACCTGCAGGCTGTGCCCTACATAGACAGCTCCGGTCTCGGGGAGCTCGTCAGCGCTTTTACCGCAGTGCGCCGGGAGGGGGGAGATCTCAAACTCCTGAACCTGGGACCAAAAGTTCACGGCCTCTTACAGATCACCAAGCTTTATACCGTGTTCGAGGTGTATCAGGACGAGAAAGTGGCGATTTGCTCTTTTCTTGGCGAACAGAAATTAATGGTTTCGTGATCACTTCCGAGTGGGCGACGAGGACTAAGCCGCTGGAGCAGCCGACGCTACGCGTGGATAAGCCCAAAGTTTGGATAGCTGACATGGTGTGGGTCACAGAGAAAGGAGACTCCTGGACCCCATTTACGCAAGATGATGCTGGAGGAACTTCAGCGTCGCAATTACTCTGAGATCACTACACGCAATTACCCGCGGGTCGTAGCCGACTTTGCCAAGTATTTTAGTAAACCTCCCGACAAGCTAGGGTCCAACGGACTTCGAACCTAGCGAGGTTCGTGGGGACAGGGTCTTCGCTACCTGAGGCGCAGCGGTGGATAACGTAAAGCGAGTTCGAAGCTGAACTGCGACCGCATACAACGCGCGCTTTCTTGGACATTGCGGCCACGATCCGCTACCGCGCCAGGAAGTCGAATCGCTGCTAGGGTATCCGGGGCTCTGGGGAGAGGTTTATGGAGGAGCCGGCCTTCGAGCTGGCCAGACGAATGGCGCAGGAACAACTAAGTCGCCGCGAAGCCGGCGTGTTGCCGGGCAGCACGGTCGGCAATTTCCGCGTGCTGGAGAAACTCGGCACCGGCGGCATGGGCGTAGTGTACAAGGCCCAGGATCTCAAGCTTCGGCGCAGAGTAGCTCTGAAGTTCCTCCCTCACTATCTGGTCTGTGACCCTAACGCGCTGGAACGCTTTCGACGCGAAGCTCGTGCAGCTTCCTCTCTAAACCACCCCAACATCTGCACCATTCATGACATCGGCGAGTACGAGGGCAGGCCTTTCCTGGTGATGGAGCTGTTGGAAGGCAGCGCTCTGAATCATCTGATCGGCGGCAAGCCACTGGAAATGGAAAAAGTTTTGACCATCGCCAGCGATATTGCCGACGCGCTGAAAGCAGCACATACCCAAGGCATCATCCATCGCGACATCAAGCCCGCCAACATCTTCGTAGTCGACGATGGGCGCGCCAAGGTTCTGGACTTCGGACTGGCCAAGATGATGCCGGAACAGCTGCTGGCGGCGGGAGCAGCCGGCGCCACGACCATAGGGGAGCTTTCGACGCAAATCGCAATGACCGCGGCCGGGGTACCGCTGGGCACGTTTGCTTACATGTCGCCGGAGCAAGCCCGGGGGAAAGAGCTGGATGCCCGCACCGATCTCTTTTCTTTCGGGGCGACGCTCTACGAGATGGCCACCGGGACGCATCCCTTCGGCGGCAGGACCACGGCGGAGATCTTTGATGGAATCCTGAACCGGGCGCCCACGCCAGCCAGGGACCTCAACCCTAAAGTTCCGCCCCAGATGCAGGAGATCATCGACAAGTGCCTGGAGAAAGACCCGCGCCTGCGTTATCAGAGTGCAGCCGAGATTAGCACAGATCTGCATCGGCTCAGGCGCGCCGCTGATCCCGCTCGCGCCGCCAGGCAAGGGCCCCCGGCACCCAGCGTCATTGTCCCGGACGCGGATTCAGTCTGGCACAAGGTGATCTCAAACGCACCCAAACTGAGTGTACGACGAATCTGGCCTTGGGTTGCGGTGGTAGCTGGAATTTCGTTGGTAGGCCTGTATCTCGTGCGCACGCGCGCTCCGGAAACGTCAGAGCAAGTTCGGTTAGCGGTCTTGCCGATGCAGATCACCGCCTGCGACCCCGTCGAGGTCAGTGGGGTCTTGTACGATGTATCTGATCGTCTTAGAACACTTCCGCACAGCAGGCTCGTGGTGATCCCGGTATCTGAGGCCATTAAGAATGACGTAGCCGATCCTAAGATGGCGGGCGCGCGGCTCGGTGCCACCCATGTCCTCCAGACTGGCGTGGGTTGCGCCGGGGGCAAGCTGTCCCTCACGGCAACGGTTTTCGACTCGAAAAGCATGGTGAAGGTGAAGGATCTCTTGGGCGAATACACCAAGGGAACCCTGAGCCAGATGAGCACAGCGTTAGTGGGGACCGTAACCGCCGCATTCAGGGTGCGCCCGGAGCAGTTTCGCGGGGCGGTTGCGTCCTCCGCTTATCCATACTACGCACAAGGTATTTTCTTGAACCGTCGCGACAATCGAAGCAGCGATATCGCCATCCCCCTGTTCGAGAAGGCCATTGAACTCGACGGAAAGTCCCCGTTACCGTACGTGGGTCTCACGGAAGCCTATCTGATTAAGTACGGTGCCACCGGAGACGGACAATGGCTGGAAAAGGCCCGGCGGACCTTGAGCGACGCGAACAGCAGAAATCCAGACTCAGCTATGGTGCATTTTGAAGCCGGTGAACTGAGCCGTGCCGCGGGATGGTATGACAACGCTGTCGACAGCTACCGGCGCGCGCTCCAACAGGAGCCTCAGAACGGAGTTATCTGGGATCGTCTGGCGCGCACCTACCAATTGATGCCCGGCCGACAAGCGGAGGCTGCACAAGCGTTTGAGAAGGCCGTGGAGCTGCAGCCCAGCTACTTCGAGCCGTACCTCGACTTTGGAACCTTCTACTTTGGGTTAGGCAACTACTCTGAAGCCGAAGCGCAGTTACAACGTGCCATCGAGTTGGCACCTGAAGGGCGACAATTGGCGAGGGGACATGCCAGCCTTTGTGGAGTGTACGCCGAGATGGGCAGGTACAATGATGCCGAGTCGCAATGCCGGGGGGCCCTGGAGTTCGCGCCATCAGCGCCTGCTTATAACAATCTGGGGGCCATGCTGGCATATCTCGGCCGCGACGGAGAAGCTGTTATCCAATACGAAAAGGCCATCGCTTTAGGTCCGCCCAGGCCCTGGTATTACCAGAATGCCGGCGATTCATCCCGGCGCCTTGGCCATTCTGTCGCCGCAGCTTCAGCGTATACGAAAGGCAGGGAGCTCGCAGAAAATCTTCTCATGCAAAATCCCAGCGACGCGTATACGCGGTCCTTCGTCGGCTACTTTGCCGCCCGTCTGGGAGATCGGAGAGCCGCAGAGAACGACATCGCTCAGGCCACTCGCTTCAACCCTGAGGATATCAGGGTGCTTCGCATCGAGGTCTTGACTTACGTGGCTTTGAACGAGCAGGAAAAAGCGCTTGCGTTGCTCGACAGAGCGGCACCTGCGTTGCTGCGCGGACTGGACCGTCACCCCGACATGCAAAAGTTTCGGCTTAACCCACGGTTTCAACAACTGATTACCGAGGCCAGAAATTAAGATTAGGGACAGAAAAGGAGAGGACTATCATGCAACAGCACACGGTTGTAATCACTCTTGACGCAGCAGGAAATCCCGTTCCGCTCAGCGCTGACGGAACCCACGTCGAAACTACTCGCCGGACCAAAAGGGGTGACCAGATTCAGTGGAAAACCTCGCCTGGCACGGTCTTTGTCGACTTTCAACCAACGACCCCATTTCAAGACGGGTCGAAGGGGGACGAGACCTTCCGGGCTCTCTCTGCTGAGGGCTCGTTTACCTACCACTGTACGGTCATCACTCCGGACAAACAAAGACATGGATGGCCCGACAACCAAAATGGCGGAGGGACCGTAGAAGTAGGCGGCTAATAGCCAAATCCCGCGCACTGCTTACCAGGATTTCTTTTCCTCTCTGGAAAGATGCTGGCCGCGAAATTCCCAACCCGCCAAGCCAAGGCAGACTATGAAAGGCTCCGGTAGAGGGCCGGAACGGAACAATGAGCGCTGGCGTGTCGAGGAGCTGTATCAGTCCCCGTTGACGCTGAAGCTGGAGCCGCGCGCGGCCTTCTTGGACACCCATTGCGGCGACGATCCGCTACTGCGCGGGAATTATTCCGGGCCCGAAGTCCGCATCGAGGAAGTTGACCTGGTGCCTCTAAAACTCGGAAGCATTGTCCGAGGTGTGTTTACGCCCGTCCTGGCGAAGCATACGAAGAGCTTGGCTTAGGCCCTAGCCACCTGTCCCGAGTCAGAGAGATAAAAACGCCCTCTGACTCGGATTCTTCCTCCGATCCCACCTCAAGTCGATCCACAACAGGCAATCAGGTTCGGCGAATTCGAAGGGGCCACGTGCAAATTCCAGGAACTTCGTCGTGACCCAGCTAACCAATGCTATACTCAGACGTCTTAGTAGTGAACAAACAGCTCGCATGCCCAAACCTGACACATTGCAAGGCGCGCTCGATCTGCTGGTCTTAAAAATCTTGTTGCGCCGCTCTCCTCTCCACGGCTATGCCATCATGACGGCCATTCAAGAGATCTCGGAGGATGCTCTCCGCGTGGAGGAGGGCTCGTTGTATCCAGCGCTCCATCGGATGGAAGAAGCCGGCTGGATTCGTGCCCGATGGATTAACAAACCGAATGGCAGGCGAGCGCGAATTTACGAACTGAGTCGGGCAGGAGAGAAGCAGTTGGTGGCGGAAGAAGCGCGCTGGAACAATGTGACGGCTGCAGTCAATCGCGTGCTAAGGATGTGCCTGATATGTCGATATGGTCGCGAATTGCGAATACCCTGCGCGGTGATCGTGTGAACCGCGAAATTGACGAAGAATTGCAATCCCATTTGCAGGAAGCCATCGAAAGCGGGCGCGACCCGGCCGAAGCACGTCGTGTCATCGGGAATGCCCTCAGATTGCGCGAGCAGGCGCGCGAGTTCCGCATTCTGCCCTGGCTCGATTCCGTAAAAATGGACGCGATCTTCGGATGGAGGCAGCTCAGGAAAAACAAGATCACTACCACCGCCGCGGTGCTGTCGCTCGCGCTTGGCATCGGGGCATGCACTGCCGCCTTCCGGTTGATTGACGCCGTCCTGCTGCGACCGCTGCCTATCACCGATCCGGCCAATCTCTTTGATCTCGCGCACCGCGGCGCCGGCGCAAACGGCGAGCCCGAGGTTGGGGAGACTTGGGCGTATCCGTGCTTCGCGCAAATGCGAGAAGCGGTGAAAGGCAAAGCGGAGTTGATCGCGGTCTCCCTGGTCGAACCCGCGGACATCACCTATGCCTCTGAAGCCGAGATGGAAAAGGCGAATGTGCAGTGGGTATCGGGATGGATGTTCTCGTCGTTTGGCTTGCAGGCTGCGGCCGGCAGGCTGCTTACCGAAAGCGATGACACTACTCCCGGAGCACATCCCGTTGCCGTGCTTTCCTACGATTACTGGACTCGCCGTTTCGGCCGCGATCCCAAGGTGGTGGGACGGACGTTGCGCATGGGCAAGAACCTCTATCAAATCAGTGGAGTGGTTGATCGTCCATTTAGCGGCACCGAGACCGGCGCGATCACGGCAATCTTCCTGCCGACCATGATGAGTCGGAAAGTCCAACGCACCGACGCTTTTTGGCACCGGACCTTGCTGCGGCTCTTGCCTGGGGCCAATCGAGAAGCGGTTCGCCAGCAGCTTGCCGCGACATCGCGTACTTTTGAAGCAGAACGGCTGCGCGGGATCCCACGCGACGTCCTCGAGCGCCACCTCAATCAGCAACTGCTAATGGAGCCGGCGGCAGCCGGAGCTTCCAACTTGCAGAGAGACTATCGCTCATCGTTGTGGATGCTGGCGATGCTGACCGCGCTTGTGCTGTTGATCGCCTGCGCCAATGTAGCCAACCTGATCACCGCGCAGGCAGAATCGCGTAGCCGCGAGATGGCGGTGCGCGTCTCGCTTGGCGCCGGCCGTTCACGACTGGTGCGGCTGGTGATGCTGGAAAGCCTGTGGATCGCGCTGCTCGCAGCCGCGGCGGGCACCGCCTTTGCATGGTGGGCCGCTCCATTCGTTGTCAGTCGGATCAATCCGGTAATGAATCCTGCACGGCTGTGGCTCCCATTCGATTTCCGCTTGCTTGCCTTTGACGTAGTGCTGACGCTCGCAGTGACATTGATATTCGGATCCATCCCTGCCTTGCGCAGCTCGCAGATTATGCCTGCTCGCGTGCTGAAGGGCGGGGACGATCCGAAAGCGCATCACCGCACGATGTATTTGCTGGTTGCGGGGCAAGTGGCATTCTGCTTCATGGTTCTGCAGCTGACCGGCCTCTTCGTGGTTACTTTCCAGCGGCTCACAAATCGGCCTGTCGGATTCTCTTCCGAAAGAGTGCTGGTAATGGACACGGTTCCTACGCAACCGCAACTTCCGGCCATCTGGGATCAGGAGCTTGAGCACCTGCGTAGCCTTGGTGGTGTTGAGTCGGCGGCCGCTTCGAGCGACACCCTGCTTTCGGGATGGGATACGAATGATTTGATCTCAGTAAATGGCGCTCCTCCCAACCCGGTCTTGACCCACATGCTTAATATTTCGCCAGGATGGCTGCATGTGATGCGCATTCCGCTGCTCAGCGGCCGCGACTTCCGGCCGGAAGATGTTGACCCCGGAGCAGCTATCGTCAACCAGGCGTTCGCGCGGGAGTATTTCAACGGGAAGGACCCGGTGGGAAGACGGTTTGAAGTTGTCTCTGAGCACAACCAGCGGCTTGGTTTCGAGATAGTGGGCTTGTGTGGCGACGTGGCCTTTCGCGACGTGCGCGAACCGATGCCGCCGCAGGCCTATTTCCCGTTTCGCTCGGTGGATGCTTCAGGGCAGCTGCAAGCGAACGGTGAGGCTGAGATCCTGGTGCGGACGTCAGTCTCCGATCCCAACTCTATGGCGGCTGGGCTGCGGCGTGAAGTTCCGGTGGGCCGTGCGGAATTTCCAGATGGACATCAACCAGGCGCATACCGTGCGCGAGCGCCTGCTGGCCATCCTCTCGCTGTTTTTTGCCACGGTGGCTCTGTTGCTTGCCGGTGTAGGACTTTACGGCGTGCTGAACCATTCCGTTGTGCAACGCCGCCGCGAAATTGGAATACGAATGGCAGTCGGCGCGCAGGCTGCTAATGTTGCCCAGCTGGTGACTTCGCGAATGGTTGCCGCAGTGCTGTCCGGCGCCGCGATCGGACTGATCGTTGGCCTGTTGTGCGCCAACCGCCTGCAGGCTCTGCTTTTTCAGGTGCGAGCTACCGACGCTATGATGCTGATGCTGCCCTTATCTGCAATCGCGGCAGTTGCAGTCCTGGCAACTATCCCGGCAGTATTGCGTGCCGTGCACATCGATCCTCTAATAATGCTGCGCACCGAGTGAGAACGGCGTGAGGTATGTCACATTTTCGGAGCTCTATGGTTCCAATCCCACAAATGCACGTTACGTCGACTTCGCCACACTTGTGCTGTAACGCGACTGATTGTCCGCTGAGCACTAGCCTCCCGGTGGATATGTGCGGCCCCGTCCTTGGGGGACACTGAACGTAGTATTGGAAAAATTGTCTCAGGCGTGTTCACTCCTCTGCTGGCCAAGCACACCAAAAGCTTCAACCCGGTCGACATACTCTCGGTCGGAGTGGATCGCATCCAAAGCTGGGGGCGTTCCTTGCACAACTGCCAAGTTAACCCGTGATCTCCGCTTCTTCGACGAGTAGCGGAGATCACACTGAGGCCGCGAACCTCGTTTAAGCCGTGTTTTCGGCATAACCGAGCGGAGCTGTGAGCCTCGCTGGCATTAACACCAACCACACGGCGCGAATTAAAAATTGGCGACGGCTAGACATCCGAATGTTTTGGAGTTTTCAGGGCATTGCGCAGCCCTTCACATTCGATGAACCCAACTAAGGCATTAACCGACCAACCCATCTCGGGAAGGTGAACTTGACTTTTCACAACGCCAGGTCTCGCAGGCGTTTTGAACCTGCGCGGCTGGCCACGATGCGCGTGCCAGTTTTCATCACCACCTCCACGCGCGCGGCATCGTATGGCTCGATTGAGCCCACATGTTCGAGGTTGATCACGTGCGAGCGATGAATCCTGAGAAAATTGTCCCGCGCCAGGTGCGCTTCGAGATCCGATAGCCGGATGCTGACCAGATACTCTTTATCGGCCGTGCAGATTGTGACGTAGTCATCGGTCCCCTGTACCCGTTCGATGCTGGTCAACGCTATGGGCAAGATCCTATTGCCGTCACGCACAAAGATCCTTGAGAGAGCGCGTGTGGGCCCAAGCGATTGTTTTGCCCGCGAGAGCAACGACGGAGCCGGCCCTTCCAAAGCAGCTTGCGCCCGACGCAAGACGCGTTCTAGCCGTTCACGCCCGAAGGGCTTGAGCAGATAGTCGAGGGCGCCAAGCTCAAACGCGGTCACAGCATACTGGTCGTAGGCTGTGGTGAAGATTACCTTGGGCTCGTAATTAAGCTGCTCCAGAACCTCCAGCCCAGTAGCGCCGGGCATGACGATATCCAGAAACAGCACATCCGGGCGTTGGCTGTTGGCAATGGAAATCGCGGTTTTTCCATCATGTGCTTCGTGCATCGGTCCAGTCCAGTCCAGGCTCGAGAGATGTTCACGTAACGTGCGCCGGGCCAGCGGTTCGTCATCGGCAATCAGGACGGAAGCCTTCACAGGTTTGCTCCGGCCTGCTCTTGCCTGATGACGGGCAATTCCTGAGAGGGGATGTCAAAACTGGCCTCGAAACCTTCCGGGGTACTCTGAACGCGCACATCAACTGAAGGTCCATAGGCTGATCGTAGACGCTCGCGCAGGGACCGCAAGCCGAATTGGTACGACTGGCCGTCATTCGGACTGTCTCCCGGCCCATCGTCGCGAACGCTCACAGTTAGTCTCCCATCATGATACGAGCACTTGATCCATATAGATCCGCCTTCGGGACGAACCGAGATGGCATGGCGCACGGCATTTTCCGCCAATGTTTGCATCGAGAACGGCAGAATCTCAACGTTGAAGGATTCCTGGTCTATTTGCATGTCTATCTTCAGCCGATCTTCATAGCGAAGATGCTCGAACGCAAGATACTGCCGTGTGAACTCATATTCCTCAGAAAACTCGACTAGCTCGCGGCCATCTTCTTTCAGGGTGTAGCGCAGCATGTCCCCCAGGCGTTCGATGGCGCCCTCCGCCAGGGTAGGGCGGAACTTCACCAGAGCAGCCAGCGTGTGCAGAGCGTTGAAGAGAAAATGGGGATTCAGGCGGGCGCGAATCGCATCCAAGCGTGCCGCCGCCGCCTGTGCCTCCGCCCGTGCAGCCAGTGTTTCTTTTTCGTGGAGTCGGCTGCTTGTCTGTGTGGCATAGGAGATGCCGGCGAAGATCGTGTAAAACCAGATTCCGGTCATGAGCTGCCGGGCAAGAACCGGCAATGACCAGAAGCTCGGCGCAGGGCTGCCGCGACGCAGGGCATCAAGCCCATCGACACCAATGATCCAGGCGGCTGCGTAAAGCAATGCGAACACGACGTGAAGCAGATAGAAGTTCAGATTGAAATTAAGAGGCCATGGCCAGCGCCTGCAAAGTTGCCAAACGGCGATTCCTAGAAGGCCTGCGGTTCCCATGGTGATCAGGCTGGAGATGAAAATCGCGGAAAATGGATCGCGCGCAAACGACATCGCGAACAAAACCCAGAGCGCAAAAAAAGGCAGCCATGCGGCTAAAGCGATGGCGCACCGCCTGATGACTTTGCCAACCATTGCGGCTCAGATTATCTCAACTTCTGCCCATTCCGGCTGATCGTTTACCGAGGGAATTTGCCGGTTCACCGATAGACTCTGGTCAAACTGCCAGCTCAGCACTATCTTGCAGGTTGAGGACAAGGAGCCGCATATGAAGACAAGGAAAGCCCGATTCTCACTGGAGCTGGCGGTGGTCTTATTGTTCGTCGGACTTGGAATGGCGCAGGCGCCTGCGGGCCCACGCAAACCTGGTCCGGAGCACCGGAAGCTGGCCTACTTTGCCGGCAAATGGACGTCTGAAGGAGACATGAAGCCGAGTTCCTTCGGCCCGGGTGGAAAATTCTCGTCCTCCTCAACTTGTGAATGGTTCGATGGCAACTTTGCATTGGTGTGCCATTCGGATGGAGCGATGCAGACAGGATCCGTTAAAGGGCTCAGCATCATGGCCTGGGACCCGGGAGCCAAAACCTACACCTATTTTTCGACCAACAGCTGGGGGCAGGGTGGCTTCTCTCGCTGCACCGCCGAAGGCGACACGTGGGCCTGGAACAACGAGACCACGGTGAACGGGAAGCTTATGGTGGTTCGTTTCACGATCAAACAGGTCTCGCCCGATGTGGCCACTTACAAATTTGAGATGGGCGCCCCCGGCGAACCGCTGAAGCTGATGATGGATGGCAAACAAACACGGGTAACGTTCGCGTCGAACTAGCCACCTCGTTCCATGAAAATTACCGACATGAGCCTAGACGGTAGCGTCGCAGTCGTGACTGGAGGCACCAAAGGCGTTGGCCGAGGCGTTGGACGCGAGCTCGCCCGAGTGGGCGCGCGCGTCTTCATCACGGGACGTTCAGCGCCGGATCACGAGCCTCTCGCTGAGCGGATTACCTGCATCCGCTGCGACCATCGCGTCGACACCCAGGTTGAAGCGGCGTTCAATCTAATCCTCCGCGAGACCGGGTCGATCGACATCCTGGTGAACAACGTGTGGGGTGGCTACGAGCACATGGTGGAGGATGGCAATTTCACGTGGTCGAAGCCATTCTGGGACCAGCCCCTCTGGCGTTGGGACGCAATGTTCAGTGCGGGCGTTCGTGCCCACTACCAGGCCAGTCAGCTTGCCGCGCCAGCGATGATTGCCCGGCAGCGGGGGCTCATCGTGAACATCTCGTTTTGGGCGGCACGGAAGTACATCGGCAATGTCGCCTATGGCGTGTCGAAAGCCGCGACGGACAAGATGACGGCGGACATGGCAACCGAGCTGAAGCCGCATGGCGTAGCCGTGGTTTCTCTTTATCCGGGACTCGTCCGGACAGAGAAGATCATGGAAGCAGCAAAGTTTCTTGACTTGACCAATTCCGAGTCCCCCGAGTTTATCGGAAGGGCGATTGCGGCTCTCGCGGCCGATCCTGATGTGCTCCGCTACACTGGAAAGGTGCTGGTGGCCGCGGCCCTCGCCATGGAATACGGCTTCACTGACATCGACGGCAAAAGCCCCCGTCCTCTGAAACTTGATGATGTCTGACACTTCCGAGATCGCACGACTTTGGGAACATTGTCTATGGTGTGTTCACGCCGGTGCTGGCCAAACACACCAAGAGCCTCAACCTGATCGACACCCTTGCGGTGGGCGCAGACCGAATTCAGAGGAACTTTGAGCCGCTGCAACGCCAAGTGGAGCTGCGGAGGAAGACCCAGGTCACCGACGAGCGCAATGCTGATCTTCTACAACGCGTTCATCGACGGCGGCCTCGACGCTACCAGGAATATTCTGCCGGAAGTCCCCCGGCTCGCTTCGAGCCGGACTATTGCCAAGCTGGGCGGCTTTCTCGCCCCAACTGCCAGCATAGTCAACCTTGGCCCCCGTTCAG
>WNFJ01068301.1_pt4 | contig 11833 bp, 13 predicted proteins | sample 5400461 | NCBI WGS metagenome assembly WNFJ01 (sample SAMN13153349, study PRJNA577476) | soil metagenome | isolation source: 115 cm saprolite on Douglas fir-dominated hillslope | place: USA:California | collected 2013-09-17
CGACAGAAGGGTTTCCGGTTGGATCGCCTGCCCGCCGAGGATGCGCCCGTACGACAGGCCGCTGCCGTCGACAAAGTGCAACAAGCCATCTATGTTCCCGGTCGACATCCAATATTCGCCATGCTTGTCCTCCACGATGGACTTAATCATGACCAAAGGTCCACGGACTGGATAGGCGCGGCATCCTGCTGTCGCCCATCTGCAAAACCCGCCCATCCCGCCCACCCATAGCGTCCCCTGCCGGTCCTGAAAAAGGGAAGAGACGCCCGGGCCCGGAAGGCCGTCGGATGCGCCGTAGCATCGCAGAGCGGTTTTTTCCACGCGACAGAGTCCTCCGGAATTATGGCCGACTGTACCCGCCCAGATCGCGCCGTCACGGTCTTCCAGAATTGCCAACACTCCGGGGCCCGCGGGTCCAGTGCTCGTTCGATAGTTTTCCAGCCGGCCATTTCTCCAATGCGACAACCCTTCTTTCGTGCCGATCCAAAGACTTCCATCGGCGCTAGACATGAGCGCCAGGATGGATTCGCCCAAGAGCTGCGCCCCCACTGGAGGCTGCCACTTCCTGAAGCGAACTCCATCGAATCGCAGAAGCCCAAACTCGGTACCGATCCAAAGAGTTCCATCCGTCGTTTGCGTTATCGCCAGGACGCTTCCCGGCAGATCTCCGTTTTGCGAGGTCCAGGAAGCATGTGCGTATTGTCGGATGGCGTGCGAGGGGTCCAGAGCAAACAGGCGCCCGCACACGAGCAGCAATGCGATGGGAACAACGATGGCCGCTAAGAGCCGTCCCGCGAGATACAACGATCGTCCGCTACGCTGCAAGATTAGATTTATTGTCGCGCGAATCAGCGGGAAATGGTGCATTGCGCGCGCTGGAATATTGTGGCTCCAGCAAGACGGATTCCCGGCGTAAGCGCCCCCTCAAAGCAGTGCCGTGAAAACGCACACACTTGGGTCTTCCCAGTTTAGAGCGGCGCCCCTAGTCTGGTATTACACGCAGACGTTCACATCCAGAGAATAAAGGAGATGGAGAAGCCATGAACAAGCAATACATCGCACCTGAATTAAAGCTGGTTGGCCAGACCGACGAAGTGGTTCTCGGTTTGGGCGGCGGCGGCCCAGACGTATGGGGAGAGCTTTGGATACCGGACATGGAATTCCTGCCGGATTAGCTACTCCTAAAACACGCGTAGCGCCGACGATGGCTCGATGCTCGTCGCGCGCCGCGCCGGCAGGAAACCTGCGGTCAGCAAGACCGCCGCCAACAATATCGCAGCGACAAGGAACGTTGGAACATCCCAGGGGCTGACTCCGAAGAGTAGAGTCGAGAAGAGCCGCGTCGCCGCCAATGCGAGCGGCAATCCGGCCGCTACGCCGATCGATCCCAGCAGCGCTACCTCGCCGAGCACCAGCCGGAAGGTAGCGTTGCGCCCGGCGCCAAGCGCCATCCGAATGCCTAGTTCGCGCGTGCGCTGGCTGACTCCGTAGGAAACCACGCCGTATAAGCCGACCGCTGTCAGAACCAAGCCGAGCAGGCCCAACGCGCCCGCCAACTCAGCCGTGACTTGGAAGGTTTGCGCGGAGAAACGGATCAGTTCGTTCTCGGTCGTGATGGTAAGCGGATCGACGTGCGCCGTCGATTTGAGCGTCTGGCGCGCGGCCGGGGCCAGCGCCGTCGCGTTGCCCTGGGTCTCGATGAGGAATGTGACTTCGCTCTCGAAGTTCGGCCAATACGCGAGATAGAGATACGGCTCCGGAGTCTCGCCGACCTCGTTGATGGGCGCGTTCTTGGCAATGCCGATAATCGTGTGCGGTTTGCCGTTAGCGCCTCCGATGCGGATGATGTTTCCGATCGGATCTTCACCCGGCCAGAAGCGCTGGGCCATTTTCTCGTTGATGACGACTGAGTTTGCGCCAGCGGCTTCATCCCGTTCTTCGAAATTCCGGCCGCGCAGCACCGGTGTCCCCATGACGCTCAGGAAATTTCTGCTGACCGAGTTGTACTTGATCTCGAAAGGCGCCGCATTCGCAAACTCGGTGCGGCCCGGAAGCGTCACGCGCTGGAACATGCCGTTGCTCGACAAGCTGAGCGGGGCGCGCACTGCCGCGGCCACGTTGCGGACGCCCGGCAAGCCTTCGAAGCGGGCGATCGCATCCTGATACAACGCCGGCTTCGCGTTGTCCGCAGCGGTCCAAACTAGAAGAAGCTGCTTACGCCCGAATCCCAAATCGCTGTAGCGCGTGTTGGCGAAGCTCCGGACCAGCACGCCGGCCGAGGCCAACAGCGCCAGCGAAAAAGCTACCTCGGCTACCACCAGCCAGTTGTGAAGCGGCCAGCGCCGGCGTCCTGAACCACCGAGTGCGCTGTCACCTTTCAGAGCCGCCACAAGATCCGGACGCGCCGATTTCCAAGCTGGCGCCACGCCGAACAGCGCCACAGTAACCAGCGAGACCAGGATGCTGAAAATCAGCACGCGCGAATCGAAGTAGAAGTCGGGAGCGCCGTGCAGCCCTGGAGGCTGCACCATCAGCGCCGGCAGAATGGCGATCAGCCATACGCCGATGACCAGGCCGAAGACCAGTCCGAGTGCGCCCAGCAGGAAATTCTCAATCATGAGCTGGCGGATCAGGCGGCTCCGTCCGGCGCCCAGCGCTAGCCGCACCGCCATTTCCTTGCCGCGCACGCCGGCTTTCGAAAGCAGCAGGTTGGCGACATTGACCGAGGAAATCATGACAACCAGGAACACGATCGCAAGCAGCGCCAGGCCGTTGGTCCCAGCCAGTTCCATGCGATAGCGGAAGTCTGCGACAACGCTGGCTCGTCGGCCGCGATTCGCCGCGGGCCAGGCTTCCGCCATTCGAGAGGCGATCGTTTCCACCTGGGCGTTGGCCGATCGCTCGGTAGCGCCGGGAGCCAGACGGCCCACCACGCGAAACCAGCGGCTGCTGCGAGTTTCCAGTTCGCTCACGCTACCGAGCTGCGACCAGGTTTGTCGGGAAAACCACAAATCGCGATCGCCTGCGGCAGCCAGCGATCGAAAACTCGTTGGCAGAACTCCGATCACGGTCACCAGAACGTCCTTGGCGCGTTGAATGCGGATCTTTTTGCCGATGATGTTGGGATCGCTGCCATAGTGGCGCTCCCATAGGCTGTTTCCCAGAACCACAGCCAATGGTGCCGCCGGATCGGCCTCGTCCTGGGGAGTGAACAACCGTCCCAGCGCGGGCTTCACGCCCAAGACGTTGAAGAAATTCGACGAAACCAGATTGAGAGTGAGAAGCTCGCGGTTCTGTCCTTCGATGAGCGACGCTCCCCGGCCGCCGATCGCAACCAGATCCCGGAACTGGCTCGATTGCTGCTTCAGGTCCAGGTATTCGGGATAGGAGAGGAATCCTTCGCGATCCTGATCCGTCACTGAGAAGATCCGCACGATCTCGCCCGGCTTGGGCACGGCGAGCGGCCGGAACCACAGCCCATCGATGAGACCGAATATGGCGGAGTTAGCGCCGATCCCGAAAGCCAGGGACAACGCGGCCACTAGCGTAAAGATCGGGCGGGCGGCGAGCACACGAAAAGCAAAACGGAAGTCGCGGAGCATATGATCTGTTGATCGGAGCAATCCGACGGCCACACTGTGGGGTTGAAAGCGGCGGGCTTGGAGTCGCGGAGCCGTCCGCTCCTGGGAAAGCCATGTACAAATTGGGACAGTTACCTTTCGCGAGCCCGGGAAACTAGACCCGCACGCCGACGCGCCACAACAAGTACCCGATCGCCTGCCGGAAATACAGCCAGCGCTCGCGCCAGCCGCCGGGAGGAACCGAAGGGCGCGGCGACCCGTACACCTTCAGCCCGCTCGATTCCAGCATCTTTTTCACGCGAAATATGTGATAACCGTCGCTGACGACGATCGCCGATTTCAGGCTCATTCTGCGCATAATTTCGGCGACCGCGGCCACGCTTTGAACCGTACTTTCGCCTTCGCGCTCCACCACGATCGCTTCCGGAGGAACGCCGCGCTCGGCCAGGTAAGCGCGTCCCACCGATCCTTCGGTGAACACCGGGTCGCCGCCCGCGCCGCCCGTCGTAATGACTCGCGGCGCCATGCCCTTCAGATACAGAAACAGCGCATGATTCAAACGCGCTTCGAGCACCGGAGAAGGCTTTCCGCGATATTCGGCCGCGCCCAGCACGATGATGGCGTCGGCCGGCTGCGCATCGTCGAGCGTCGACTGCTGCTGTATCTCGGCGGCTACGCTGGTCACTCTCACCAGGAGCGCGGCGAGAGCCAGGAGTAGCGCTACCGCAGCGATCCATTTCATGATAGATATGGCTGGCGGCACCCAATTCTCCACAGTCTGCTTATGACTACACTAACAAGCGCGCGAAACCCGATGCTCAAAGAAGTTCGCAGGGCCGTCCTGCGGGGAACGACCACGGACGACGGATTTTGCATCGCGGAGAGTTTCCATCTCCTGGAAGAAGCCCTGCGCAGCGATTGCGAGATCTCTACGGTGTTCGCGGCCGAATCCGTGCGCACGGCCGTGGAGAGCCACGTGCGCGGCTTGAAGAAGATCCGGGTTATCGTGCTCGCCGATGACCTTTTCCGCACCATCTCGGCCACCGAATCCAGCCAGGGCGTCCTGGCGCTGGTTCGTGCTCCCCGCTGGACCGTGGAGCAACTTTTTCGCGGTCAATCGCTGGCGGTGATTCTGGATGGATTGCAGGACCCGGGCAACGCCGGAGCAATCTTGCGGGCTGCCGAGGCGTTCGGAGCAACTGGCGTCGCATTCCTGAAGGGCGCCGTCAGCCCTTACAACCCGAAATGCCTACGCGCTTCGGCCGGATCCGTTTTCCGCGTTCCGCTGGTGCCGGCCATGGACGAGCGGCTGCTGCTGGCCGCGATCGATCAGCGGAAACTGGATATGTTCGCGCTGATGCCCAAAGGAGCGCTCGAACTCGGCGAGTGCAATTTTAGCCGGAAGTGCGCCATTATCGTCGGCAGCGAGGGTCGCGGCGTAAGCGAACGGCTGCGCGCCAAGGCGCTGGATGTGCGCATCCCCACCGTCGGCGTCGAATCGTTGAACGCGTCATTGGCCGCCGGCATCGCGTTATACGCCGCGCGCAAGCAACGGATGGCCGTGTCGTGAGCCTGTTCGAGCCGGATCCTTTGGCGAGCGAGACGAACGATGCCAGCCGCCCATTGGCAGAACGAATGCGCCCGGCCACGCTGGAAGAGTTCGTCGGCCAGTCGCACATCCTCGCGCCGGGCAAACCGCTGCGCTCGCAAATCGACCGCGATCAGCTCGGCTCCATCATCCTCTGGGGCCCGCCCGGCGTCGGCAAGACCACGCTGGCTCGCATCATTGCCCGGCTCACGCATTGCGACTTCATTCCGTTCAGCGCCGTGCTGAGCGGCATCAAAGAAATCAAAGCCGTGATGGCGGACGCCGAGCGCAACCGGCGGCTGGGGCGCCGCACCTTGATTTTTGTCGACGAGATTCACCGCTTCAACAAGGCCCAGCAGGATGCGTTTCTGCCCTACGTGGAGCGCGGCGACATCATTCTGATCGGCGCGACTACCGAGAATCCGTCCTTTGAGGTGATCTCGGCGTTGCTCTCGCGCACCAAGGTCTACATGCTGAAGCCGCTCACCGAGGAGGAGATCTTCGGACTGCTCGAGCGCGCCCTTCCAGCGGTAAAAGTGGAAGCGTCCGCCGACCTGCTGCGGCAGATCGCGATCTACGCCAACGGCGACGCCCGCACAGCCTACAATATTCTGGAACTCGCCGCTGCCGCTTCCAAGAACGGCCAACTCAGCGCACAGGCCGTCGAAGATTCGATGCAACGCAAGATGCTGCTCTACGACAAGGCCGGCGAGGAGCATTTCAACCTGATTTCGGCGCTGCACAAATCGGTGCGGTCTAGCGACGTGGACGCCGCGCTGTACTGGCTGGGCAGAATGCTCGAATCCGGCGAGGATCGCATGTACATCGCGCGGCGGCTGGTGCGCATGGCCATCGAGGATATCGGCTTGGCGGACCCCCGCGCGCTGGAGCAATCGATGGCCGCTCAGCAGGCGGTCCATTTCCTCGGCATTCCCGAAGGCGACCTGGCGCTCGGTCAGGCCACCATTTATCTCGCAGTGGCTCCCAAATCGGACGCTTCCTTCCGCGCCCTCGGCTCGGTGATCGAAGCCGTCCAGAGCCATCGCGACGAGCCGGTACCGTTCCATCTGCGGAATGCGCCCACCGGCGCGATGAAGCAATGGGGGTACGGCGCCGGGTACCAGCATGCCCATAACTTCGAAGACGCGCTGCCGGACATGGAGTGCTTGCCGGAATCGCTGGCCGGCACGCGATTCTACGAGCCCACCAACCGCGGCATGGAACAGAAAATCGCCGAGCGGCTGGAAGCCATACGTGCCCGCAAGAAACAGCCCGACCTCGAGAAGTAACAGGCACGAAGGTACCAGCCGTGGCGGCACTTAGTACCACGTGAAATTGAGAAGACTCTGCTATTGCCGCTCTCTGGCCGTCACTGCAAACTGGGAATGACTGAATGCAATCCAATTGGCCGGATCTACTAACGGGAGCAGGCGTGAAATCTGACAGAGAGAAAACCGATCGACGGGCATCGGATCGTTTCCCGATCGAGCGAGAGGTTCGCTACAAGGTCCTCAACCGAAAGAATGCGGACGAGGTGGGCTTCGGGAAGACCATCAACATGAGCAGCAACGGCGTTCTGTTCACCACAGATCAGTACTTACTCCCAGGCAGGCGCTTGGAACTGGCCATTAGTTGGCCGGCCCAATTGAACAGCACCGTGGCTTTGAAGCTGGTAGCTCGCGGCCGGGTGGTTCGCTGCGAAGAAGGCAAGGCAGCTATCGAGATTCACCAGTACGAATTTCGGACAGCGAGTCAGAGCTCGGCGATGGTGCAGTAACCCCAAGCGTCAGCGCGGGGACCGCTCGATCCACGGTCTACCCGGCGTCTCATGCCGCATGAAGTGAAGAATCAGTGCAACTGCACATCCTAGAACGACGGCCGCGGGAAAGACGTACCGGATCATGGGAATGCCGACGAGAAATATCACCATGCTGCCGATGGTGAAAATCGCTCCTGCAATGCCCCCGCCAACCACTATCTTGGAGACGTTAATTTGCGGACTTGAAGTGTCTTCGTTCATGCAGCACCTCTACCACCAACTTATCACGATTTAGCAGAGGGGTGATGGGGCAGGATGCGATCCTGCGCGCCGATTTGGCAGAGGGTCCTGGCTCAAGCCTGTGCCACCTGGCACTCGTAACTTGCTGAACCTGGGTGGCACAGGCTTCAGCCTGTGGGCTTTCCGCAGCCTCTGACAATCGTCACATAGGCGGGTTAACCAACCCGTCGCAGGTTTTCAACGTTTTCAACCTACCCTACATAACCAAACTGACCAGCAGAGGCAATGTGTGGCGCACGCGCTCGCGCGTGCCGCCGCCGGCTGGCGGAACCCGGATAATCTGATGAGTGTGTGCGCCACTCACGCCATCGGGCGTAAAATACATGGCATGCCCACTTCCGCACCGAAAACGTTGCTCACCGAATTAGTGGTCGTGTTTGCCATGGTTGGCGGCGCCGCCGCTCAGCAGACCATTACACCTACCGCAAAGGATCTCAACAAAGCCTTCGATGCGGAGGCGTCGCAATGGACCGCACGGTTTGAGCACGAGGGCCGGGCGATTTACGATAAGCGCTACGAGATCCTGGATGCCATGCACTTGAAGCCGGGCATGAACGTAGCCGATATCGGCGCCGGAAGCGGGTTGTTTGCGAGGTTGATTGCGCAAAGGATCGCGCCCCGCGGGACGATCTATGCCGTCGATATTTCGAAGAACATGATCGACCACATTACGAAGATCGCCGAGCAGGAGAAGATCGCGAACCTGAAGGCCGTGCTGGGCGATCCGCACTCCCCCAGGCTGGAGCCGAACTCGCTCGACTTGGTGTGTATCATCGACTCCTACCACCATTTCGAATTTGCCCAGGACATGCTGCGTGAGATCAAGAAGGCGTTGCGGCCGGACGGAAACTTGGTGTTGATCGACTTCAAACGGGTCGAGGGAGTTTCCAAGGAGTTCATCCTGAAAATGGTGCGGGCCGGAGAAGGCACGTTTACCGACGAATTCCAAAACGCGGGATTCGAACTTGTCGAGCGCCGCGACGACATGTTCGACGACAATTACCTGCTGCGATTCCGGCTGCGAGGTGCGGCCGCGAAGCCGGCAGTGTCGGCGCGGGTGGGACAATAAGCGGTTAGTCATGTCGCTATACCTGTTGGCCTTCCTGATCGGCGTGATCGCCGGACTTCGTTCACTGACTGCACCGGCAGTGGTGAGTTGGGCGGCGCGCCTTGGCTGGCTGCACCTGGAAAACACCTGGCTGGCATTTCTAGGCTACGCTGCGACGCCGTACATTTTGAGCGTGCTTGCGATAGGGGAATTGATTGCCGACAAGCTGCCGAAAACGCCCAGCCGGAAAGCGCCGCCGGGTTTCATAACGCGGCTAGTCACCGGGGCATTGTGCGGCGCCGCCCTCGGCGCTTCGGGCGAATCTCTCATCGGCGGCGCGCTGGCTGGCGTGATCGGCGGTGTCGCAGGAACTCTGGGCGGCTACGAGTTTCGCGTCCGGTTGGTAAAAGCTGTCGGCGGGAAGGACTTTCTAATCGCCCTCCTCGAAGACGCAATCGCGATCGGCGGCGCGTTTCTGATCGTCGCGCGATGAGTCTTTTAAGGACAGTGCGCGAGCCGGAGTATACTGAACTCTAATCCAGAGGCAGAAGCTCTGCTGGCAGCCAACACGATGCTTTCGCACTACCGGGTTCTTTCCTCCGAGTTCACGCGGCGCGAGGACCGCATGCGGCGGTTCGAGCAGGAAGCGCGCGCAGCCTCGGCCCTGAACCATCCGAACATCCTCACCATTTATGAAATCGGCCAGGCGGGCGATGTGCGCTACATGGCCACCGAATATGTCGGCCTACCAGGACCTTTTCGCGCTGTGGAAAGACGCTAATCCGGATCTGCCGGCCCTGCTGGAAGCCAAGCGGGAATACGAGAAACTTCCGCCCGCAAACTAGAACTTGCATTGGCAGATCCGCTCAGGCCTGCCGGAGAGCTGTGATGTCGGGATACACAGAGAGGCGCGATCGTCGGCCTTTCCGTAGTCATAGCGCAAGAAATCGCCGATAATTGTAGCGTGCGACTTGCTCTGCTCTCTCTCTCCTTTCTTTGCACACTGTGCTCCGCCGCCGAACCCCCCACCCTCGCCGAAGCCCGCGCCTTTATCGAGCGCGCACAAGCCAAGCTCCTGGATCTGGCTGTGCAAGGGGCCCGTGCCGATTGGGTGAAGTCCACCTTTATCACCGACGACACGGAGATCCTCGCGGCCAAGGCTGACGAGCAGGCGATCGCCGCCACGATGCAGCTCGCCAAGGAGTCCACGCGATTCAATGGCGTCAAGATGCCGGACTCGCTGGCGCGCCAGTTCAAGCTGCTGCGGCTGTCGTTGACCCTGGCCGCGCCTTCCAACCCGAAAGAATCGCAGGAACTGACCGAGATCGCTTCGCAAATGGAAGGGATGTATGGCAAGGGAAAGTATTGTCCCGCGCCGGACAAGTGCCTGGACCTCGACGACCTCAGCCGGATTCTCCGGACCAGCACCAATCCGAAAGACTTGCTCGACGCCTGGCGCGGCTGGCACACCATTTCGCCGCCTATCCGGCCGCTGTTTCAAAAATACATCGAGCTGGGAAACAAGGGCGCGAGGGAACTTGGATTTGCCGACATGGGCGCGATGTGGCGCTCGAAGTACGACATGCCGCCGGACGCCTTCACCGCCGAAGTGGACCGGCTGTGGGAGCAGGTTCGCCCGCTCTATCTGTCGCTGCACGCCTACGTCCGCGCCAAGCTTCGCGAAAAATACGGCGACGTGGTTCCGGCCAGCGGGCCGATTCCAGCGCATCTGCTCGGCAATATGTGGGCGCAGGAATGGGAAAACATTTATCCGCTGGTTGCGCCCAAGGACGCCGATCCGGGCTACGATCTGACCGCGATTCTCCAGTCCAAGAAAACGCAGCCGCTGGACATGGTGCGTTATGGAGAGCGATTCTTCACGTCGCTCGGCTTTGCGCCGTTGCCGAAGACGTTCTGGGAACGCTCGCTGTTCGTGAAGCCGCGCGATCGCGACGTGGTGTGTCACGCCAGCGCGTGGGACGTGGATCAGGTGGACGACCTCAGGATCAAGCTGTGCATCGAGATCAACGCCGAGAATTTCAGCACCATCCACCACGAGTTGGGCCACAATTTTTATCAGCGCGCCTACAATCGGCAGCCGTTCCTGTTCCGTGACGGCGCGAACGACGGTTTTCACGAAGCGATCGGCGACACCATCGCGCTGTCGGTGACGCCGGAGTATCTGCAGAAAATCGGATTGCTGTCGAGCGTTCCGGATAGCTCCAAGGACCTGGGGCTGCTGCTGTACAAAGCGCTCGAGAAAGTGGCGTTTCTGCCGTTCGGCTTGACGATCGACAAATGGCGCTGGCAGGTTTTCTCGGGCCAGATCTCGCCGGAGAAATACAACCAGACGTGGTGGGCGCTTCGATTGAAGTACCAGGGCATCGCGCCGCCGGTCGCGCGCAGCGAGAGCGATTTCGACCCCGGCGCGAAGTACCACGTGCCGGCCAATTTCCCGTACGCGCGTTACTTCCTGGCCGACATTCTGCAGTTCCAGTTTCATCGGTCGCTGGCGAAGATCGCAGGTTGTGGCGGCGCGCTGAATCGTTGCTCGATTTACGACAGCAAGACGGCGGGCGGCCGGCTGAATGACATGCTGTCGATGGGCGCGAGCGAACCTTGGCCGAAAGCGCTGGAGACTTTGACCGGTCAAAAGCAGATGGACGCCACGGCGATTCTGGATTACTTCGCGCCGCTGAAGAAGTGGCTGGATGAGCAGAATCAGGGGAAGCCGATAGGCTGGTAAGGAGACTCGCGCATGATCATCCGAAGTTTGCTTCTGCTTAGCTTTTCCGCGTGTCTGTTATTCGCCGCGGACGAAAAACCCGCGCCGAAATATGAGATGGCGCACTACATCATGGGGTTGCTTCGCAAAGGCCCGAACTGGACGGCTGCCAGCACCGAAGAGACGCAACGCATCCAGGCCGGCCACATGGCGAACATCGGCAAGATGGCGGCGACTGGCAAGCTGGTTGTCGCCGGTCCGTTGAGCGATGATGGCGAGCTGCGCGGCGTGTTCATTTTCCACGACGTGTCGATGGAAGAGGCGAGAGCCATGGTGGACCAGGATCCGGCAGTGAAAGCCGGCCGCCTGGCGGTGGAACTCCATCCCTGGTTCGCGGCCGCGGGACTGCGGGTGAATCCGCCGAGGTGATCCGCTCTTGCGGAAACCGCTCAATTGTGCGGAGCCCTCACTGATTACAAAAGACTTATACCTAATTTTCCGCTGATTATGCGCGGTTTTACCTACCGCATCTGGTACAGCATCACATACACCACCACGCCCGTTACGCTGACGTAGAGCCAGATGGGCAACGTCCAGCGGGCGATTTTTCTGTGGCGGTCATAGCGCTCTCTGAGCCCGCGGCTCAGCGTAATGATGGCCAGCGGGGGAACTGCCGCAGCCAGCGCGGTGTGCGTGGCCAGGATCCCGAGGTAGACCGTCCGGATCGCGCCCTTACCAGGGAAGGGAACCGAGCCCACGTTGTAGTGGTAGACCAGGTAGCAACAGAGAAACACGCTGGAGGTGGCGAACGCCGCCAGCATTACCTTGCGAT
>WNFJ01153298.1_pt1 | contig 11833 bp, 10 predicted proteins | sample 5400461 | NCBI WGS metagenome assembly WNFJ01 (sample SAMN13153349, study PRJNA577476) | soil metagenome | isolation source: 115 cm saprolite on Douglas fir-dominated hillslope | place: USA:California | collected 2013-09-17
CCGTTGTCGGGTTACAGATTTCGAAGTCCTGGTAGCGCTCCGCCAGTACATTGAAGTGAAATCCATTGGTGGTATTGGAGAGGAAAATCTGCGAGCGCACTTCCGAATCGATGGCCTGGGTGTACACATCGGTGAAGGCGATGCGGAAAACGAACGAGCTCAAGTAATCGACATTCGCCACGCCGCGGAAAGTCCCGAAAGGACGTTCGGCCAGAAAATGTGCGTCCTCGCCGCCTTGATCTTGCCGATTCGGGGGCGCGCCGATGCCACGATCCACCACTCCCAGATAGTTGAAGAACACGTAAGAGCTGTCGCTAGGACGAGCGCGGAATTCTCCGCGCTGCGACCAGCCGCGTTTCGAATAGTATTCGCCGCCTAGCGTGGTGTCCATGCTGCGATTGAAGACCCAGTACACCGATTCGCCGGCAATCCTTCCCTTCGTGGAGGAGTTGCCGAAACTCGGAATCAGCAGCCCGCTTTGGCGCTGCTGTTTTTGCACTGGATGCGTTACAAATGGAAAATAGAACACCGGAATGCCCATCAGCCGGAAGTCGCTGTGGTAGATTTTGGCGCTGCCGTCCACCTCCACGGAAATGCGCCCCGCGTTGAATTGCCACTTCGGATGCGGCAGTTCGCATGTGGTGACCGTTCCCTGGCGTACCAGATAGCGGTCGGGCCCGTGCTTCTCGACAATTTTTCCGGTAAAGGCAAACGGATTGGAGGTGGTAAGCACGTAGCGGGATTTGCGCAGCCGCAGTCCCACAGTCCCGATCACGCTGTAGAACGTTCCCGTTTCCGTGCGGACATTGTAAGCGCCGTGACTGGCCTCGACGTGCTCGTCGTAAGGGCCGCCGTCCAGCGCGACGTGGCCCTCCAGTTCGCTGTCTCCCGTATCCGCGTTGTAGGTGACTTGATCCGCGCGCAGGATGTAAGTGCGATAGTGAATTTCCACCTCGCCCCGCAGGTGGTAGACCGACCCATCCTTCTCCTGTTGCACCGCCCGGATCGTAACCTCTTCTTCGGTCTGCGCCTGGTTGGCAGAGGTGGCCGGCGGAGCCGAGGGCACAACAGGGGCCTCGGCAGAAGCGGAGACCGTCGCGGGGGCAGGGGGCAGCGTCTGGCTGGTTACTATCCCGGAAGCGAGAAGCAGATGACAGACCCAGGCGGCCGTGATAAAGATTCGAGAGCGGATGTTCATCAGCGAGTGATCGTTGAGCGAGTGATCGTTGAGCGAAAGATCGTTGACCAAAAGATCGTCGAGCAAAAGATCGTTGCAAAGCGCGCGTGCGCTCCGCCAGCCGTGTCTGCCAACGGGAACGAACTGACCTTAGCACGCGAGCGGCAGGCGAAGCAAAGCTCCGCATGCCTGCGATTTCCGCCATTCGTGCCGGACCTGGCTCTGGCTGCGGGCATTCTTCGACGACCTGATTACCGCGCCTTGATTACTACGACTTGATTAGTACGACTTGATTAGTACGACTGGACTGATGACGAGCGGATTGACAAACCATGCCACCGGCGGAGATCCCGCCGTCCCAGGAAGCGGCGCAGTTATCGCTGACGCCGCAGCCTCGGAACTGAACGTTCTTGAGAGCGCGGATTCCTGGCGGGTCGAGGTTGCCGCTCGCTTGGAGCACTATCGCACGCGGCGCAAACCTCGCGCTCCGCGCTATCCCTCTCTACTCCTGCCTTTTGATGCACCGGAGAGCTGGTCCCGTCCGTCGCCGCCAACTGGACTAGCGGGCACTGGTTCAGCGGGAATTGGAGCGAGCGCGTACCGAGCAAAACCCCACGTTCCCTACCCAGGAGGAGCCGAGGGCAGACGGGACGACAAGCTTCGCCGAACCTTGCCAGACACAGACGCCAAGCCCAGGCCGATATCCGGAGCAGGTCCCGGAACAATTCGCGGCGGAACAATCCGCGCCAGAACAATCCGCAAAGGTCATCGAGTTCCCACGTTCGGCTGCCATTCCGGTGTTTCACCGCAGCGAACTGGCCGATCCCGTTTTCGATCATGATCGTCCGCGCATCGTGGAGGCCCCGGAAATTCTGCCGCCGCCACCAGCCTTGGGTGGAATGCTGATGGAACCCGCCCAGCAAGAGCCGGCCGACAGTCGAGCCGGCGCCGACTTCCTCCTGCCATCGGCATCGGCATCCATCGCCCGGCGCGCGCTGGCTGCCCTGGTGGATGGCGTTGTCCTCGGAACGGCTCTGCTGGCCTTTGCTGCTATTTTTCTTCGTCTGAACCCCAGTCTGTACTCTGTTCTGGGTCTGGGTCTGAAACCCAGCCTGAACCCAGTCCGCGGACCGCTCCCTATGCTCGCCGGACCAACGTTCGCCGGAGCAACGTTCGCCGGAGCAACGTTCGCCGCTGCGCTCGCCGTGGTCACACTCCTGCTCTGGGCGGTGTACGAATTCTTGTTTGTCGTGTACACCGGATCGACTCCCGGCCTTCGCGCCGCGCGCCTGCGACTGGCAGCGTTCGACGGCTCACCGCTCGATCGCCGCGCGCGCCGCTGGCGGGTGCTGGCGTCGTTTCTCTCCGCGTTTTCCGCTGGGCTCGGCTATATCTGGTGCGTTCTTGATCAGGACGGATTGTGCTGGCACGACCGCATCACGCGCACCCACATCCAATCGGTGAGTCCCGCAAAATAAAAAGCCCCGGCCGTCGGGCGACCGGGGCGCAGGCGTAACCGGGTTGAACTAGCTCTCCGCTGGTGCGTGCGGATGGCGTTCACACTTGCTGCCGCAGCAGTCCATAGCGGTTTTGTCGCCCTTAGTCTCGCCGCAGCACTTGCCGTCTTTGCAACAGCCGTTTTTCTCGCAGTCCTTCTTGGCGGCTTTCATGTCCTTGCCTTCGCAGCAGGACTTGCCATCTTTCATTTCACACTTGTCCTTGCCGCAACAGGCCGTGGCATCTTTGGCATCGGCCGCAGCGTGATGGCAGCAACCTTTGCCGTCTTTCATGTCGGCCATGTTGTGGTGACAGCACCCCTTGGCTTGCGGGGCCGGTGTCGAGTTTGGTGCCGCCGGCGTCTCCTGCGCCCAGCCAAACAGCGACAGGGACAGGGACAGAATCAAAGCAAACAGTCTGAATTTCATAAGAGCTCCTTAAGTAAGAGTTATAAGAACGTTTTGAGATAAGCGGCCAAAGGCCGCGAAGAGGCATTAGAAAGAGTTCTCGGTTCCCAGTTCTCAGTTCTCAGTAACAACCGGGGCTGGGGTTTCCTGAGAACTGAGAACCGGGAACTGAGAACTAAGAAAGGAGTCTAGACCCGAAGAACCATCCCAAGCAGGCTTGGTGGAGGACCAAGCGCAACGGCAGCCGCCGGAGAAACCTACGACTCGGTATGAGTCAGGCTGAGTTGGGCAATCTCTGCGGGGGCAATCTCTTGCGAAAGTCTGTGTCCGGCACTCGCGGGTGCGGGTACGCTCTGCGGCCCTTGTTGGAAGCAGCAGCGATGCTGTTCCTGGCACGGCAGACCGCTGGCAGCGAACTCGAGCGGAACTGTATCCTCGGTGTTGCGAAACCCCGGACAACACCGATGGGCTGCGGGCATGACGTGGTGGTGAGCGGCCTTGTGCTCAGCCATTTCACGCGCTGGATGCACTTGGCCGGCATGCATGAGGATCATGGGCGCCATGGTCATCTCTGCCCATGCCGCCATGGCCACAAGCAGCGCCGCCGCAATGGACTTCTTCACCATGCTCCCTTAGTGTGGCAGAGTAAAAGCCGCCATGATGTGACGACGATCACATCCGGGTTTGATTCCACAGAACATTTGATGCGAACGACGAGGCTTATCCCACCAGATTCACCAGTGCCGCCCTCAACTCGGGGAAACGGAACTCATACCCGCTGGTCCTGAGTTTGCTGGGCTCAACCCGCTGGCTGGCCAGCAATAACTCCTCCGCGGCCATCTGGCCGAAAGCCAGTCGAAGCGCAAACTCCGGCACCGGAAAAAATGCCGGGCGTCCGAGCACCGATGCCAGCACCTTCGTAAACTCCGCATTGCGCACTGCATTCGGCGCCACCAGGTTCACAGCGCCCGACAGCGACTCGGTGCGCATCGCATGCTGGATTCCCCCCACGATGTCGTCCACATGAATCCAGCTCCACCACTGCCGCCCTGATCCAATCCGACCGCCCAGCCCCAGTTTGAATGGGGTCAGCATCTTCTCAAGCGCCCCGCCCTTGGCGCTCAGCACCAGCCCGATCCGGATGTTCACCGTGCGGATGCCTGCCTCGGTCGCAATCCGGCTGCCGTCCTCCCACTCGCGGCAAACCTCGGGCAGAAATCCTTGCCCACTTGGACTGTCTTCTCGTAAGAGTTCGTCGCCCCGATTACCGTAAAACCCGACTGCCGACGCACACACCAACACGCGTGGCTTGGCCTCACTCCGCGCCAACGCCGCAGCCAGGTTCCGTGTTCCCTGCACACGGCTCTCGCGGATCACCTTCCTCTTTTCCTCGGTCCAGCGCCCGACGATGCTCTCGCCAGCTAGGTGGATGACCGCATCGAATCCCGACACCATGGGCGGCGGGAGCGGAGCCAGAGGGTCCCACGAAACCTGCGCCGAATTCGAAACGTGTCCTCGCCCCAGTCGGACAATCTGCGTTTCTTGAGCTTCGAGAGAAGCCCGCAACGCCGTTCCGATCAGCCCCGAAGCCCCACTCACCAATAGCCGCTCCAAGTCGCGCCTCCAGAAAATGGGATTGATTTATGGGTCGAACCACACTATCATACCATTATGAATGGACGCCTCCTCATGGACAAGGCCGGCCGTATCGTGATTCCCAAGCCGCTGCGCGAGGAATTGCAATTGGAACCGGGCGACGCCCTGGAACTGGAAAGCGGCGGTCAGCAAATCACGCTGCGCCCGGCCCGCGGCACGGGGCCGCTCCAGAATGAGCATGGCATCTGGGTGTTACACACCGGAGAACCATTGCCTGCCTCCGCCACTGACGATCTGCTGCGCCAGATGCGCGAGGAACGTGACTTGGCGAATCTGGGCGATGGTTTTGTTGAAGAGTCGCGTCCAGGCGCGAGTAACCCTGCGCATCGAACCAGACCAAGGGCCAAAAACAGAACTGGAAAATGAAAGGCTTTTTCGACACTTCGGTACTAGTTCCGTTGTTCTACCGAGACCACGTTCACTACGGCCCAAGTCAGGAACTCTTCATTCAATTTAGCCAGTCGACGGGCTGCTGCGGAGCGCACAGTTTGGCCGAGGTTTACGCCACTTTGACGAGGATGCCGGGCAAGCGCCGCATTAGCGGCGAACAGGCAATGCTCTTCATCGGCAACATCCGCGACCGCCTGTCCATCATCGCGCTGAGCGGCGATGAATACGCCGACGCCCTGCAAGCCTCGGCCGCTCGGGGCATTGTAGGCGGCGCCATCTACGACGCGATGCTGGCACACTGCGCCCTCAAGTCGAAAGCACAGGCAATCTACCCCTGGAACACCCGACACTACGCTTTGTGCGGCCAGGAAATTGCGGGCCGGTTGCGTACACCCTAGGAAAGTAAGCGCGCGAATTGCCGCCCCAAAAAGCCCCGAAGCCTCAGCTATAGAAATGCGGCTCACTCTACCAGCCCCAACGCCTTTCTCGGCGACCCCGGCGTCTCGGCGGTGAAATAGCTTTTCCACTGCGTTAGAATCGATCATGGCGACGTTGCGTCAACAGATTGCGACCAACGTGCTCACGGTGACCCGCTTCCGCGAGCTGATGCGGAAGCTGCGCGAGAACCGTCCCAACGACGACCTCGACTTGGTCAAGAAAGCCTACGAATTCTCCCAGAAGCACCACGCCGGACAATCCCGCGCCTCCGGCGAGCCCTACCTGGTGCACCCGCTCGAAGTCGGCAACGTTCTCGCCGATATGAAAATGGATTCCGTTTCCATCGCCGCCGGCCTGCTCCACGACTCGGTCGAAGACACCTCGGTCACCGCGGTTGAAATCCGCCAGGAGTTCGGCGAACAGGTTGCCCACATTGTCGAGGGCGTCACCAAGATCAGCAAAATCGATTTCTCCTCCCGAGAAGAGGCCCAGGCCGAGAACCTCCGCAAAATGATGTTAGCCATGGTCGACGACATCCGCGTCGTCCTTATCAAGCTCGCCGACCGCCTGCACAACATGCGTACCCTCGAGCATCTGGATCACGAACGCCAGCAGAAAATCGCCCGCGAGACACTCGAAATTTACGCCCCCATCGCGCACCGTCTCGGCATGGGAAAGATTCGCGGAGAACTCGAAGACCTCGGTTTCAAGTTTCTCGACCCGATCGGATATGAGCAAGTCCGCGCCGCCGTCGAGTCGCGCCGCAAAGCCGGCGAAGCTTTTATGACCCGTGTCGAAGGCGTGTTGCGCGACGGCCTCAAGGAAGCCGGCATCACCGGCCGTGTCGAGAGCCGCGTCAAGCGCCTCTACAGCATCCACAAAAAATTGCTTCGTCAGCGCATCAGCGTCGACCAGGTCTTCGACCTCTACGCCATGCGCGTCATCACCAACTCCGTGCAAGACTGCTACGCCGTTCTCGGCATCATCCACAACCTCTGGCGTCCCGTGCCCGGCCGGATCAAGGACTTCATCGCCATGCCGCGGCCCAACCTCTATCAGTCGCTGCACACCTCCGTCATCACCGAGACCGGCGAGACTTTTGAAATCCAGATTCGCACCGAAGAAATGCACAAGATGTGCGAGGAGGGCATCGCCGCCCACTGGAAATATAAAGACGGCGCCGTCTCCGCCGAGGACGAGCAGCGCCTCGCCTGGTTACGCCAAGTGGTCGAGTGGCAACGCGACGTCTCCGATCCCAACGAATTCCTCTCTACCCTGAAAGTCGATCTCTACCCGGAAGAGGTTTATACCTTCACGCCGAAGGGTAAGGTCCTGGTTTTGCCGCGCGAATCAACGCCCATCGACTTCGCCTATGCCATTCACAGCGAGGTTGGCCACAGCTGCACCGGCGCCAAGGTTAACGGACGCATGGTTCCTCTACGCCACAAACTCCATTCCGGCGACATCGTCGAAGTCATCACTCAGCCCGGACACAAGCCCAGCCGCGACTGGCACCAGCGGGAGCGCGCCATTGAAATCGGGAAAAAGCTGATCGAAAAAGAAGCGCGCAAATACCGCATCTCGCTGAAGGAAATCAAGGAAGCCGATCTGCAAAGAGCGGCCAGCGAATACGGACTGGGCCGTCCCGACGACCTGATGGCCGGCATCGGCTACGGCAAATACTCGGCCCGTCAGGTGCTGGCGAAGTTCGCGCCCGCCGGCGCACAGCCCATGTCCGAAAGCGAGGAGCAGGCCGCATCCCACGGCTTTAGCGGCATATCGAGCGGCATTTCGAGTGTTGTACGGCGCGTCTTTGGCGGTGACACCAACGCCATCGTCGTCCGCGGACACGGCGATCTGCTCGTCTATCGCGCCCGCTGTTGCAACCCCATTCGCGGCGAAGCCATTGTCGGCTACGTGACCCGCGGCAAAGGCGTGGCCGTCCACTCCATCAACTGTCCCAACGTCACCAATCTGCTCTACGAACCCGACCGCCGCATCGACGTCCAATGGGCCGGCGACAAGGACGGCCAGCCGGTTTCCTATCCCGTCAAACTCACCCTTCTCTGCGACGACCGCTTCAGCATGCTCAAACAAATCACCGCCGTCATCAGCGACACGCACACCAACATCCGCAACATGGGGTCCCGCAGCGAAAACGGACAAGCCTGCATCGACATCGTCCTTGAAATCGCCGACCTGAAACATTTGCAGAAAATTATGGACGGAGTCCGCCAGATTCCGGGCGTCCACGACGTGCAGAGGCTGCAGAAGATCTAGATCGCTTAGAGGAAGTGGTCTTCAAGACGCCGAAAAAAAAGGCGCGATCGCTCGCGCCCTAGTTTCTCCAATCGATTTTCTCTGTGACTCTGTGGAGAGAAGAGCTCTAGTCCCTGACCCCATCCATGAATGCCCGCAGCTTCCGCGAGCGCGATGGATGCCGCAGCTTCCTCAGCGCCTTGGCCTCAATTTGCCGGATGCGTTCGCGAGTGACCGCAAACGATTGTCCGACTTCCTCAAGCGTGTGCTCTGAGCCGTCTTCCAGCCCGAAGCGCATCTTGATGACCTTCTCCTCGCGCGGTGTCAGCGTACGCAGCACCTGCGAAGTCTGGTCCTTGAGGTTGACGTTGATCACCGCTTCGGCCGGCGAAACCACCGCGCGGTCTTCGATAAAGTCGCCAAGGTGCGAATCTTCCTCTTCGCCAATCGGCGTTTCGAGGGAGATCGGCTCCTGCGCAATCTTCAAGACCTTGCGGACCTTCGCTACCGGAATGTCCATCCGTTTCGCGATTTCTTCCGACGTAGGTTCGCGTCCCAACTCTTGCACCAGCTGCCGCGAAGTGCGGATCAGCTTGTTGATGGTTTCGATCATGTGGACCGGGATGCGAATCGTGCGTGCCTGATCCGCGATGGCGCGGGTGATCGCCTGCCGAATCCACCACGTGGCATAGGTCGAAAACTTATAGCCGCGGCGGTATTCGAACTTGTCCACAGCCTTCATCAGGCCGATGTTGCCTTCCTGAATCAGGTCGAGGAACTGTAATCCACGATTGGTGTACTTCTTTGCGATCGAGACCACCAGGCGCAAGTTCGCTTCAATCAGCTCGCGTTTGGCGTGCTCGGCGTCCATGTCGCCCTGGATGATCTCGCGCTGCGTGCGCTTGAGCTCCTGGAACAACAGGCCCGCTTCCACTTCGAGCTTTTCCAACTCTCCGCGGACCGCCCGCGACTGCTTTTTGTATTCCTTGCGCTGTTCTTCGCTGCGCGTCGCCTCGGCCCGCTTCTCCAGGTTCTGGATCTGCCGGTCGAGCGACCGCATCCCGTCGACCGTGCGGTTCACGCGGTCGATGAGGCGCTTGCGTTCGTTGTTGGTGAAGCCGAGGTTCCGCACCGCAATCGAAGTGCGCACCACGGCTCGGGCCAGGTTGAGGCGGTAACGCCGATAGTCGCGCGGACGCTTCTTCTGGTTCACCACCGCCAGCTTCTCGACCACCGGCATGATCTTCTTGTAAAGCTTGTCGAGCGTGGCGATCTTGGCGAGAAAGTCTTGCAGACGCTTTTCGACGATTTCTTCCGTGATTTCCTCTTCGTCGAACGTGACCAGCTCTTTGATGGAGCGGACGCCCTTCTCGAGGTCCTCGCCCAAGGCGAGGAGTTCACGAATCACAATCGGCGAGCGCGACAGCGCCTTCAGAACGCGGTTTTGTCCCCGCTCGATCCGCTTAGCGATTTCCACTTCGCCTTCGCGGGTAAGCAGGGGAACGGTGCCCATCTCGCGCAGATACATGCGGACGGGATCATTGGTTTTTTCCAGAGCGCCCGGGGTTAGGTCGAGTTCGACGTCCTCGGAGGCCTCATCAACTTCTTCGAATTTTTTTTCCAGATCGGTCGTCGGCCCTTTCGAGCTTTCGAGTACATCGATTCCCTGGGTCCCGATCGTGGTTAGCAGATCTTCCAGGTCTTCAGGAGAGTGCACATCGTGCGGGATAAGGTCGTTGACCTGATCATAGGTCAAATATCCCTTCTCTTTGCCTGCGTCGATCAGCTTTTTTATGTCGTCGTACTTGTCGTCTAGTGCCAAGACAGATTATCCTTCAGGACGCCCGCCGGTTCGCGGACGCCAAACTATTCAGCGGTGGGAGTGGTAACGGAGTTGTGCGCGAGGCGCAGAAACCCTAAAAGTATAGCACGCCGACTGTTGTTTCTGCCGGCGCAAGTTGGAGTTCGCGCCCGCTTATCGATCTTCTCCGCCGCCCGTATCTCTTTTCCCGCTAATTCTTTAGATGGCGCTCGGCCTGGTTTCGTTCCAACCTTTCTGCTTGATTCAGGACGCCTGGGGCAGTTCCGATTAAGCCTCTGCGTTCCTCTGTGCGACCCTGTGCACCCTGGTGGTTCACGCCTTTCGTGGGGGCCTCAATCAGCGTTCCCCTAGCTGGCCTTCTCTCCCAGCCCGGGATCCATCAAAGCTCGTTTTAGACGCACCTTTTCCTGCAAAAGCGCCTGCCTTTCCTGGAGTGGCAGCCCCGGACGCTGCAATCCAAGCTGCACTTCCTCTAACCGCCGCCGGAAATAAATTCTGCGCAAAGCCCGCACCGCGCCTTCCACGGTCTCAGGCGTCAGCTCTTCTTCCTCGGACATCAGGACCGAGGCCAGGAGCCGCCGGTCGTCTTCCGACTTCGGCCGCCCCAGAACGTCCGCCGTCTCCGTCCCAGCCTCCAGCAGCGCCTCCATCAACGACTGTGAAGCCAGCCCCTCATACAGATGCTCCGATTGCAGCGCATATTGCGCCTGGCGGGCCGGGTCGAACTCCTCCTCCGCGCCGTCGCGAGCCGAACTCCGCGCTCCGCTGGCCTGCATTTCGGTAGCGGAAGCCAGCGCCCGGATCAGGACGCGCTCCGCCCCGGTAATCTGCGCCTCAGCCGTGGCCTTGACCTGGGTCGCGGAGCGATTGGTTGCGGCATGTTTCAGTTCCTGACGCAACACCGCGGAATCAATTCCCAGCTTCTGCGAAATCTCCAGCGCCAGTTCATCGCGCACGATGCGGCTCGGCACCCGCTGAATGTGCGGCAGGAGATGGTTGACGGCCTTGACCTTGCTGTCCGCGTTCCGCGCCGGAAACTGGGCGCGCGCCCGGTCGATCAGATAGTCGAAATACTTCTGCGAGTGCTTGAGCGCCGCGCCATAAGCGTCTTTGCCCTTGCGCCGCAGGAACAGGTCGGGATCGAATCCAGTCTCCAGCGTGAGCACCCGGATGTTGAATTCTTCTTCCACCAGCAAGCCGAGGGTGCGCTCGGTGGCGCGGGCTCCAGCCGTGTCCGGGTCGAAGTTGACGACAACATTTTTCGAGAACCGCCCCAGCAACTTCGCCTGTAGTTCCGTGAACGCCGTCCCCGAACTGGCAATCACATTGTGGAACCCGGCCGCGTACACCGAAATGCAATCCATCTGCCCTTCAACCAGAATGGAGTAGTCGAGCTTGCGAATGGCTTCCTTGGCGTTGTCCAGGTTGAACAGCACGCGCGACTTCGAGTAAATCGCGGTCTCAGGAGAGTTCAGATACTTAGGACCGGCCTTCTCGTCCGCAGAAAGCGTGCGTCCCGTGAACGCAATCACTTTGCCCTGGTCGTTGCAGATCGGGAACATCACGCGGTTGCGGAATTTGGAATAAATCGCTGCGGGCTGCGAGCTGCGCGCCACGAGCTCCGAGGGATCGTCATCGTGCGTTGGGTTGCTCGGAGCTCGCAGCTCTCCACGAAAACAGCCCGCTCTCCCGCAACAACGGCTCATCAAACTCCCGTCGCAACGCATCCCGCAGCAGGAAGCCCGAATCCGGCGCATACCCGATGCGAAAGCGGGCAATCGTCTCGTCATCAAGCCCGCGTCCCTTCAGGTATTCGCGGGCATTCGCCCCTTCCGGCCGCCGCAGACAGTCTTGAAAAAACGCGGTAGCACGCACATGCACGTCCAGCAGGTCCATGCGGAGGTGGGCGTTGCGAGCCTCCTCCGGACTGGAAAACGTGACCTTCGGCATCGGCACGCCCAGCTTCTGAGCCAGCAACCGGACGGCTTCCGGGAAAGTAATATTTTCGACCTTCTGGATGAAGGCGAAGACATCTCCCGACTCTCCGCACCCAAAGCAGTGATAAAACTGCCGCGTGGCATGGACCGAAAACGAAGCCGTCTTCTCGGCATGAAACGGACACAGCCCGGAAAAGTTCTGCGCCCCAGCCTTCTTCAGCTTGACGTAGTCGCCCACAATGCGGACGAT
>WNFJ01282080.1_pt1 | contig 11832 bp, 8 predicted proteins | sample 5400461 | NCBI WGS metagenome assembly WNFJ01 (sample SAMN13153349, study PRJNA577476) | soil metagenome | isolation source: 115 cm saprolite on Douglas fir-dominated hillslope | place: USA:California | collected 2013-09-17
AACCACGCGGGTGAACGCCAAGGGGGGGAGAATAAAGGCGCAGAGAACAAAGGCTCAGAGAACAAAGGCGCTGAGAATAAGGGCGCTGAGAACAAGGGCGCAGAAAACAAGGGTGGAGAGAAAAAGGGTGGAGAGAAAAAGAGTGGCGCCGGTCAACACGGGACCGCCGAACAGCACGGGACCCATGAGCATGGCAACGCCGGGCAGCATAATGCCGAGCACAAAAACGCCGGGCAACACGGAAATACTGGCCAACATGGCAATAGCGGCCAACATGCGAACACGCAGCATCAAGGGAACCAACACCAGGGCGGTGGACAACACCAGGGTGGCGGGCAGCACCAGGGCGGCGGACAACACCAGGGCGGTGGGCAGCACCAGGGCGGCGGAGACAAGAATAAGGACAAGAAAAAGTAAATCAGTCTATTTGATTTAATGTTGGGGCGTGACCGCTGCGCGTTAGCCGGTCGCGCCCTAAGACTTTAAGGAGCCAGGAGCCAGTAGGCCGACTGGGCGAAACGGCGAATGGGCGCACCGGCGAGGCGCGTATCCGCGCGGCAGGCTCGATGAGTTTAGGGCGTTTCCTGCGTCCAGGCGAACGAATTGGACTAGTGCGGTGTTGCCGCCTCGCCCATTCGCCGTTTCGCCGCTTCGCCCACTCGCTTCCTGGCTCCTTCCTTCGACTGCGGGAAATTCAACCCTACCAAGGTCAAAGCTTCCGCAACCATTACCGGCTTGTCTGGTTTAATGAGACAGCAGGTGAGTACCTGCCTAGCATCAATGGAGTGGTCTAGTTCGGACAGGGAATAGCCCCGCATTCTGTCGGATAGGCCCTCACAGTTGAGCTTGTGATAAAACGCTTGTGCAGGCCGGCTTAAGCCGTGTCGAGGTTGGCCCGCGAACTACGATTATCAGACACAAATACTTCCTACAATATGCTGAAGTTCATCAGAGTTCGATTCATCCTACTTGCATTTCTGCTGGGCATAACGCCTTTGGTTTCCTCAGCGCAGGTTACGATCACGATTGCGCCTCCTCCGCTTCCCGTTTACGACCAGCCGTTTTGCCCTGGGGACGGGTATATTTGGGTCCCAGGCTACTGGGCGTATGGCGATGACGATTATTATTGGGTTCCGGGCGTCTGGGTCTTAGCGCCGGAACCCGGCTTTCTCTGGACCCCGGGCTATTGGGGTTTTGAAGGTGGAAACTACGGCTGGCAGCCCGGCTATTGGGGTCCTCACGTTGGATTCTATGGTGGAGTTAACTACGGGTTTGGTTATTTCGGATCCGGTTTCGGGGGCGGCAGATGGGAAGGTGACAGGTTTTTCTGTAACTCCGCGGTTTGGAGGGTAAATCCCACGGTCGTTCACAACACGTTCGTTGACCGTACGGTGATCAAGAATGTGACGGTCAACCGTGTCAGTTTCAATGGGCCAGGCGGCATTGAAGCGAAAGCGACCGCGGAGGAAGAGGCGTCAAGGAATGAGCGGCACTTAGAGTCAACGGAGATGCAGCGCACTCATGAACAGACGTCGCTTCATGATAACAGCCAACGCTTTTCGGTTAACAAAGGCAATCCGACGAAGACCGCAGTAACTAAAGTTGGCGGTGGCGAGCAAGGGAAGGCGAATGAAGGTAAAATTGGGGGTGGGGAACAAGGGAAAGGCAATGAAGGCGCTTCCGCGGAGCGCAAGCAGCGCGAGACCAAGGGTGCGGCTAAGGGCCAGGAAACTCCGAATGTCGAGAAGCGCGAGACGAGAACGGGCGAAGGAAATACCGGCCCTGGACGCGAAGAGAGGGTAAAGCAGGGCGAACAAAACAAAGAACACCGCGAGGGGACCAACCCTAAGCAGGGACCGCCTCAGGGTGGAGAGCGACCGTCCCAAGGTGGAGAACGACAGTCCCAAGGTGGAGAACGACAGTCCCAAGGTGGAGAGCGGCAACCTAAGGGTGGAGAGAAGGCGCCTCAGGGTGGAGAGAAGGCGCCTCAGGGTGGAGAGCGCCAGCCTAAGGGCGGAGAGAAGCCGCCTCAGCAGGGTGGAGAGAAAGGCAAGGGAGAAAAAGGAAAGGGCGAAAAAGGCAAGGACCAGAACCAATAGCTTATTCGCCAGTAAGACTTACGCGTCCGGCGGTTGCTTGGCAGCCGCCGGACGTATTGCTGCCGCCTGCCAGTACCGATCATCTTTCGACGTGCTTTACGCTGCTTCCGGCCTAGCATTTGTCGCTCCGTAGGACTTCGGCGAGCTCAGTCGAGTCGCTTGGCGAAAGCGGAAGCGAGGCCGCTCCACGAGCTAGCCTTTTTCAATCATCGCGTAGGCGTTATGGTTGTGGATCGACTCATAATTCTCCGCCTCGATCCGATACCAAGTGATCCGGGAGTCGGCGTTCGCTTTGATCGCCACATTGCGGACGAGATCTTCAACAAAGACCGGATGATCATAGGCTCGCTCGGTCACCGCCTTTTCATCGGGACGTTTTAACAAGCTGTACAACTCCGCGCTGGCTGAGCTTTCCACCAGCTGGATCAATTCCTCAACCCAAACCAGCCCGTCGAAACGGACGCTTAACGTGACCTGGCCACGCTGGTTATGGGCGCCATATTTGCTGATAGCTTTGGAGCAAGGGCATAACGTTGTGACCGGTACCATCACCGTCACGACGAAATCTGAGTCTTTAAGCGAAGCCGTAGCCGTGAATCGCACGTTGTAATCCAGAAGGCCCACCGCCTTGGTAATAGGGGCACGCTTTTCGATGAAGAATGGAAATTCAAAGTCAACGTGGGCTTGTTGAGCATCGAGTCGCTGCTGCAGATGTCGCAAGATCTCCTTGATGTTGTCTACGTGAATCACGGAGCCATGTTCGTTCAGCACCTCAATAAAGCGGCTCATATGGGTGCCCTTAAAGTGATGAGGCAGATCAACGGTTAAGGCCACCCTGGCAATAGTGTGTTGAGAAGCGTGCGCTTTGTCTCGGACGACGATCGGGAAACGCACGTCGGTAACACCAACGCGATCGATTCTTACTTCCCGATGATCCGGAAGGCTTTGGGTGTCGACCAGAGTCGTCGTCGTTCGCGGTTGCATTCTATTTCCCCTTTTTGTCAGAGTTAAATATCCACAGATTACGCAGATTACACAGATTTTCGAGAAGGGGTCGGTAGGGACGAGCCGACGAAACTCGCCTGAAGCTCGTTCCGAATAGCAGATAGCAGATAGCAAATAGCAAATGATCCGTGTGCGCTTTCTTAAACCATTTGCCATCTGCTATCTGCTATTTGCTATTTGCTATCGGAAACGAGCTTCAGGCGAGTTTCCCCGGCTCGTCCCTAGCACCCAAAAAAAAATCTGCGTAATGTGCGTAATCTGCGGATAAATTCTTTCCGAGGTGAAAGAATATCATCAACTGCTTCGTTTGGTTTTAGAAGAAGGCCGGCCCAAACATGACCGAACCGGGGTCGGTACGCTCTCCTATTTCGGAGCCCAGGCTAGGTTCGATTTGTCTAAAGGGTTTCCGCTGGTCACCACCAAACGGGTCCACTTCAAGTCCGTGGTCCACGAGCTGCTTTGGTTTATCCGCGGCCAGACTAATGTTCGATTCCTTAACGAGCAGGGCGTCACGATCTGGGACGAGTGGGCGGATGAGCGGGGAGATCTAGGCCCGATTTACGGGGCGCAATGGCGGACTTGGCGGACAGCGGACGGCCACTCCATCGATCAACTGAGCGACGTCGTCCGAATGATCAAGGAAAACCCGGACAGCCGCCGGTTGCTCGTGACTGCCTGGAACCCTGGTGAATTATCGCAAATGGCGCTCCCACCCTGTCACGCTCTGTTCCAGTTCTATGTCATGGATGGATGTTTGAGTTGCCAGCTTTACCAGCGCAGTGCCGACCTTTTTCTGGGCGTGCCGTTTAATATCGCATCGTATGCGTTACTGACCGTGATGGTGGCAACGGTTTGCCAACTTGAGCCGGGCGAGTTCATTCATACTTTCGGGGACCTGCACATTTATCTGAATCACCTGGACCAGGTGAAAGAACAGTTATCCCGACCAGTGAGAGCGTTACCCGCAATCAAATTCCGTCGGATTCCAGCGACTCTACAGGAATTCGCGTACGAAGATATTGAGCTCGTGGGGTACGATCCGCATCCTAGCATCAAAGCGCCGATTGCGGTTTGAAGGAGGGCGTGCGTCCCGGCCGCCGCGGTTACTCCGAGACCAATTCCTTGGCTACCATAACGAATTGGAGGCAGGGGCCCGACAAGCGCGAAAGTGGTTCCAGCTCAAGTTCCAATCCGGCATAAACGGCCTGCTCCCCACCTACGGTGGGTCCCCTCCATTTATTCCGTTTGGACCTTGACCTGGAGCCAGTTCGCGCTCGGAGGATAACTGTATTTTGCGTTCGATCTACGTTCGCTCGTTCCCCGCTCGCTTCGATCAAACGCAAAATATTTTCCTGCAAGCGAATCCGAAATTTGGATGGTCGAAACTCAAAACAGCACCGTGAACCGGAAAGTCACGGCCCAGGCGCTTCCGAGACTGGAGCTCACTCCGGGGGTTGGTATGTAGCTAACCGCAGGTTGAAAGAAGGTTCCGGCATACAAGTGAACCTGATAATATCCCTGGAACATGAGTTCGCTCGGTCGATTAAAAAGGTGCGGGTTCAGCTACGACCAGGCCATGCCTACACCAAGAGAATCACTTGGCCGGAGCGGGACAAGGCCGAAACCAGTGAACCCAAAGCCGAAATAGTCTTTCACGGGTAAGGTCTCCGAATTGTTCACACCGAATTGCGCGAAAGTCGAAATCGATGCGTGCTGCCCATCCTGGCTCATTGGGACGAGCATTTTGCCCTCGCCATCTGAGAAGTGCGGCTCCCCGGAACTGCCCCAGATGCGCTGGCCGCCGAACAGGTAAAATCCGCCGGTGCCATCTTGCGAGATTCCGAGAGGCCCGTGCAGCCGGCCAGTTTGGTACCATGAGCCTAGACCGAATTCGCCCGGATATTTTTCCGCCGCTACCCAATCCACGCCTGCTTCCAAGATATTGAAATAATAACCATTGAAGTGCGGACCGGTCAGGCCGGTCTGTACACCGCGAGCGACATTGCCGTCATAGAGTCCGTAATTGAGGTAAGTGTTTTTGGTTGGCGCTAATGTCACGGTGACGCCGTACACGGAATTGTAATAACCGCCGATGGCACCAAGCAGGGTGGGATTGACGAAAACGGGCGTGTAAAGCAACCCAGTGACTGCCGGAATGTCCAGCCCCTCCTCGTGGGTAGGAACAGGACGAGCTACATTGTTGAAATCGTAGGTAGGAACGATCTTCCCGATCCGAAAGATGAGCTTTTCGTCGAACAGAGCCTGGCGATACCAAAGCTGGTATAATTCCGAGCGATCCCGGGGTTTGGGTCCCGGAAGACTGTTATACCCTTGCACGCTGCCGGCCTGACCATTGGTGTCTTGCCCGTTGAATTGAAGAAACTGAACTCCGAAGGATGCGCCTTTCCAGGCGAGAAGCTTTTCGGCATCAAGATTTGCTCCGATGATCAGCGCGCTGTTCCAGCTCCATCTACCGGGCTGTTTACCTCCGGAGAGCAGGCCGTTTGTATCCGCCAGCCAGAGGCCGCCGAGACGAAGACCGCTGCTGTCCGGTAGCTGCAGCAAGCGTCCGGCCAGGCCAGTTCCCGGAAGAGCGTTCTCGGCTGCTGGGTTACCGGTGATCGCATCCGGAGCTTTGGCGGCTTGGGGATCGAGAAGTGAGATCTGGAGCGGCCATGCTTCCTCCTTCGCTAAAGCTATGGAGGACAGGTGCAAGGCCTGAGGGACCGCCGCCCGGCTAGCACAGCAAAGGAGATTTTCCGATGCCGCCAGCGAATTGGGGCTTAGAACGATTTGCTGGGGAGGTTCAGGAAACTCATTCCCGGCATTCGAAGGCTGCGCTCCGAAAATCAGTAATGCCGCTACGAACGATGTGAGTGGGATTTTCGTAGCTTGGAAGTCGTATTCTCACCAGGGGAGCAGATTCCAAAGCCCACCGACCTCGATGGCAAAGAGGATGGCCATGAGTAACAGGCCCGTTGGCTCAATCCAAGCAGGGGCCCTGTTGTCTTTGAAAAGCCACCAGCCGAACCAACGGATGAAAAGCGGCATCGTGATAAAGGTGGTAGCGGCGACGCTGATGCAGTTCCCGATGTATGTGGAAAGCGAGGCGTGCAAGCCCAGGGAAGCCAGGATCGGGCTGAGGAAACGCAATTCGAGCATCACGACGGGAAAAAGGCCCAGAACCACCAGAAGAGCGGTCTTCCAGTTCGGAGGCCCTTTGCCGGTCATCGGATTGATGGGCACCCAACCGGGGAACGATGTTGCTAGCCGCATGAGCTGCTCGTGTTCGATAAAAGCCTTGGATTCACCAAGCAACTCCGCGCGTTCCGGAGCGTCCATCCAGGCCTCGAGATGTTCGGCCGTGTCGAATCGGATGATCGTGGTCCAGGGACCGTCTTTCTCAGCGGGCGGCTGGAGATACATTCCGCGATAGCCGGGGTATTTTGCTTGAGCTGCCTGAGTTCTCACCGCCCATTCGCGATAGGTGGCGTCCATGCCGGGCTTGATCTTGGAGAAAATCACTTCTGTGACGTTTGGACCGGGTGGCTCGCCCGGACGATCCAGTCGCGCCACTTCGCCGAGGCTACCACCCTCAAGCAAGGGAATCGCCTCTCCGACAAGTGTGGCTCGTTCACCGGAACGTTGCCAAGCGGCGAGTTCGTCCTCGGAACGGAAATTCAGCACGATGGTCCATTCATTACCGTCTGGCTGCGACGGCGGGATGACGTCGCTGCTGACGAAGCCTGGGAATTTGTCGATCGTCGCGTTATGGCGAGCTTGCCACGCCCCGAAGGCTTGATCTTGTCCGGGGCGAAGCTTGGCGGTGGCGATCAGGACAGCAGGCGCGCTCATTTAGACGCCACTAGGGCAGGTTCCTCGGCTAACTGTAATCTTTTAACCGGTGGCACTCCGTTGATTAGCTGTGAAAAAATGCGTGCTGCCGTGAAAGGCAGACTGGTGCAGCGAACGCCGGTCGCGTTTTTGATCGCATTTGATATTGCTGGAGCCACCGGATTGATCGCGCACTCGCCCTGTGATTTCGCTCCCAAGGGTCCGATCTTGTCGAAGGTATCAGCAAAGAACAACTCGTTGCGTGGAAGATCGGCGAAGGCCGGTATCCGATAATTGCGCAAAGCTGGGTTCACGATCCGGCCTTCTGCATTGTGAACCATGTTTTCCGTTAGTGCCCAGCCGATTCCCATTGCAATCGCGCCGTCGAGCTGGCCGCGGCACTGCACTGGGTTGATCAACCTGCCGATATCAGCGGCGTGGACGCTATGCAGGATACGGGTTTCGCCCGTCATCCGGTGGACCGCCAAGCGAATCCCATGAACGTTGAATGCGGTGGTCCGCGGCGAGGAATAAGCTTTCCGCTTCGCTTCGAAGCGATGGCCTTCGCGGACACCGGCGGCATGCAGATCAACCAGGGAAATCCGATTCGTATCAGATACGACGAAGCTGTCTTCGATGCGCCAAGTCGAAGGATCGGTCCTAGTATGCTGCCCGGCATATTCGAGGATATTATCCCTGAGTGCAGCTGCGGTTAGCGCCACTGCTTTGCCCGCAACCACAGTTCCGGTACTGGCGTAGGTCCCGGTGTCATGTGGTGTCAGATCGGTATCCGCGTTGACGAGATCGATGTTGCCGGCGCGCGAGCCAAGCACAGAGGCGGCCATCTGACGGTGAGACGTCACTGTTCCATTTCCCATCTCAGTCGAGCCAACCGCAAGGTGATAGCGTCCATCGGGCAGAAGGATCATGACGGCGCCGGAACGATGCTCCGTCGGCGGGCCGCAATCGAGCATGGCAAGCGCTATGCCGGTGCCTTCAGCCCACTCGTCTCCATCGGGTTTAGAAGCCCCACGGCCTGAGGCCAAGGCCGTTTCCACCAGGTCGAGACATTGATCGAGGCCGTAGCTGCCGAAACCAACGTCGCTCGGATCCTTCCAGACCGACTCAATCCAATCGTCGGGCCGGATCATATTCTGACGACGAATCGCAAACGGGTCCATTCCGAGCAGCTCGCCTAGTTCGTCGATCGCGCATTCGATGGCGAAAGTCGTTTGCGAGGCGCCATAGCCTCGAAACCCGCCGCCGGGAACAACGTTGGTGTACACGGCGAAACCGTCCGCCTTTTTGTTCGCGCAGCGATAGGCTGCGAGCGGGCTTCCGAGAGCCGCCCCGAGCGTCTCGCTTCCATGGCCGCCGTAGCCGCCGGTATTCGAAACGACCCTCACCTGGATCGCAGTCAGTGTCCCGTCGGTTTTTGCTCCCAGCTTCACATGCGTCGTCATCTGATGGCGCGTGGTTGCGCCGATGAACTGTTCCTCCCGCGTGAACTCCCATTTGACGGGCCGGCCGGTCTTGAGCAGCGCCAGGACGCAGAGATCTTCGGTTACCATCTCCTGCTTGCCGCCGAAGCCGCCGCCCACCCGCTCGGTGAAAACGTGGACGTTGCCCTGGTTGAGTCCAAAGATATGGCAAAGCTTCAGGCGCACGATGAACGGCCCCTGCGAGCTGGTGCGGACATGAATCCGGCCGTCCTCCCCCCTCCATGCGATCGAACCGTGCGTTTCCAGATGGACATGCTGGACCCGCGATGTCGAGTAGGTCATCTCGTGAACGGCGTCGGCTGCCTCGAAGCCATCCTTAACGCAGCCGACCTCGCCATGGATTTCACAAAAGATATTACCCTTCGCCTCGCCCCCTTTATGGTGAAGAATCGGGGCATTCGGCTCCATCGCCAGCTCCGGGTCGAAAACCGCGGGGAGAACTTCGTAATCCACCCGCACTTCGCGACAGGCGGCTTCGGCAATGGCTTCGCTTTCGGCAACGACTGCAACGACCCGCTGGCCCACGAAGCGAACGACGTTGTCGAGGACATAAGTGTCGTCGGGATCGACCAAATGGTCCTCGTGAATAGCACAAGTAAAAATCTGAACCACACCGGGGATAGCTTTCGCCGCCTTGGTGTCGATGCCTCGGATCCGCGCGTGGGCATGTGGCGAGCGCAGGACCTTCAGGTGTAGCAGGTTGTCTATCGCTACATCCATCGTGTAACGGGCTTTTCCCGTGACGATCGCAGGACCGAGCGGATTTCCCAGGCCAGCCCCGCAAGCCTTCCCGGCGATATCCTCTTCTGTGTTCTTTCTGCCATGAAGAGCATCGTCGACGCTGCGATAACCGGTACAGCGGCAAAGGTTGCCCTTCAGGTGAAAGGGAAGGTCTAGCTTCTGTTCTTCAGAGAGGCTGGCGGACGTCATGATCATGCCCGCGCTGCAAAAGCCGCACTGGAACCCCTGCGCATCCAGAAACGCCTGCTGCATAGGATGCAAATCACCATTGCAAGAGAGGCCCTCTATGGTCGTTACCTCGTGATTAGCGGCGCGAAACGCCGGCACCAGGCAGCTATGCACCGGTTTTCCGTCGAGCCATACAGTGCAGGCCCCGCAATCGCCGGCATCGCAGCCTTTCTTGACTCCGAACCAGCCAAGGCTCCGCACAAAAGTTCTCAAACACTGGCCGGGTTGAGGTTCGGCGTCGAAGAGTTTTCCGTTGATCTTGTATCTCATAAAAAAGGCTTCAGTTAGAAAGCTCCTGACGAATCTGCTCGGCGAAATAATAGGTCAGATGTTGGCGATGACGGGGCGAGCCGTGGACGTCATCGAGGTAAAGGTCAAAAGGCGCAGCTTCGTCCAAAGCGCTTTCCAACATTTCCGCGGAGGGCACGTTCTCGAAGCGCAGCTGTACGGGCCGCAGCGTGGAAGCGGTGACAGTCAGAAGAAATTCCTCGCTTTCCGGGCAGCAAGTGCCGATCACCAAAGTCTCCGAGCGTCCCAGATGGGTCAGAGTGAAACGGCGGAATGCATAGCTTTTCTTCAGCGCCGATGCCGGCAGAAAGATCGAACGCAATAATTCGCCAGGAGCGAGCACGTTTGTGTTGTTCCCAGTCACAAAATCAACCACCGGCACTTTGCGGAACGGCCCTCTCCGCGGCCAGAGCGTACAAACCCCCTCCAGCGCTGCCGTCAGGGAAATCATCGGTCCGGCTGGGAGCGACATGACGACGTTTCCGCCCACCGTCGCTTCGTTCCAGATCTTGAAAGAAGCCAAAAACGCACGGCAGCATTCCGGGAAAAGCGCTGCGGCTTTCCATTCCGGTGGAGCCTTGAAGCGATCGAGTTCCACCACTTTGCAGGTCGCAGCGATTTCCAGCCCCTCCGGGGAGGTGGTCAACGAGGGCCATTTGAATGATTCCAGGTCGATGAGCGTGTGCGTTTTAACCTGCGGCTCCGAGAATAACCAGGTCCCTCCCGCCAGCCAGGCGTATCCGCTTTCCCACTTTTTGACGGCATCCGCGTCGGCGGGCCGTAGTACTTCGGTGATAGTGTTTAGATCCATAAATAGAGGGCTTGTGATCGCTAAGGCGTTCGCCGTTTCAAAGCTTAAGCATTCGCCATTTCAGAGGCGCAGCGGTTGTGGGTTTCAATGACCCGCTTCATGTCCATCGTGATGACCTCGCCATCTCGCACGATGACCTTGCCGTTGATGACGGTGAGCTTTGCGCTTTGCGGAGCGCAGAAAAGTGTAGCTGCCACCGGGTCGTGTAGGGCGCCGGCGTAACCGATGGTGTGAAGGTCTAACGAGAAAAAGTCAGCACATTTGCCCGGTTCCAGTGAACCGATGTCGGAGCGTCCCAGCACGCGCGCGCCACCTATGGTAGCCAGCTCCAGCGCTTCGCGAGCAGTCATCCATTCGTTGGCTCGGACTGGGTGCGACTGCGAGAGCAGGAAGTATTTTCGCGGGCCTTCGGGCGGGAGTAAGCCCATTTGCAGACGCGCGAGCAACATGGCCTGCCGCGCTTCCAGCAGGATATTCGAGGCGTCGTTGCTGGCAGATCCGTCGACTCCTAGACCGACCTTCACGCCGGCAGCCAAGTATTTCTTGATGGGCGCGATGCCGGAGCCAAGACGCATATTCGAGCAGGGACAATGCGCCGCGCCGCAACCGGTCTGGGCGAACTTTTTTATCTCGTCGTCATCAACATGGATCGCATGCGCGAACCACACATCGTCACCCAGCCAGCCATGCGTCTCCATCCAATCCACGGGCCGAAGCTGGAAACGTTCGAGCGTGTAGCGTTCTTCGTCTCGGGTTTCGCAAAGATGAGTATGCAGTTTGACCTTGTATTGACGAGCAATCGCAGCGGAGTCACGCAGGAGCGAGATCGTTACCGAGAATGGTGAACACGGAGCCAGGACGATCTGCGTCATCGAGCCAACAGACGGATCGTGATAAGTCTTGATGACTCGTTCGCTGTCTTGGAGGATGAATTTCTCGTCTTCGACACAATCGTCCGGTGGCAGTCCTCCCTGTGATTGACCCAGAGACATTGAGCCACGACTGGCGTGGAAACGGACCCCGAGCTCTTTGGCGGCTTGGATCTGGCAATCCACATTGTTTCCATTTTTGAAAACGTAAGTGTGATCAAAAACGGTGGTGCAACCTGAAAGAGCCAGTTCCGCCAACCCGATTAGGGTGCTGGCTCGGGAAGCTTCCTCGCTGGTTCGTGCCCAAATGCGATATTGAGCCTGCAGCCAAGGGAACAGGTTGTTATTTTGAGCGGCCGGCAGGTTGCGAGTCAGCGTTTGATTTAGATGATGGTGAGTATTAACAAACCCCGGCAGTACGATCTGACCGGAAAGATCGAGCACCGTATCCGCAG
>WNFJ01219355.1_pt1 | contig 11831 bp, 9 predicted proteins | sample 5400461 | NCBI WGS metagenome assembly WNFJ01 (sample SAMN13153349, study PRJNA577476) | soil metagenome | isolation source: 115 cm saprolite on Douglas fir-dominated hillslope | place: USA:California | collected 2013-09-17
TCCTCCTTCGGCTCGATCGCGATGCCCTCGCCATCGGCGCTCAAAGTCGCGATGCGGGCGGCTCCCTGCAGCACCGCTGAGCCGTTCAACACGACATCTCCCTTCAGCAGGATGACAGCCGCGTTATGGCCATCCGGCAGCGATAGCTTCGTCGCGGTCCCTGCCTTCAGGCGCACATCGAAGACGTTGATCGGGGAGAATGTCTTCGCTGGCCCCTTCACCCCATCCAGCTCGCCTGCAATAATCCGCGCCTCCCCTCCGGCGCCAAGTGTCACCGTCGGGATCTGTTCCTTCGTAATCCCCTGATAGCGAGGCGCGGACATCTTCACCGCTTTGGGCAGGTTCACCCAAAGCTGCACCATCTCGAAGGTTCCGCCATTTTCGGCGAACTCCTTCGCGTGCATCTCCTCATGCACGACGCCTGAGGCAGCCGTCATCCACTGCACATCACCCGGATAAATTGTGCCCGAGTTCCCGGCAGAGTCGCGGTGCGAGACCGATCCCTGGTACGCGATGGTCACCGTCTCAAAGCCCCGGTGCGGGTGTTGCCCCACGCCATGCGTACGCTTCGACGGCTCAAAGTAGCTTGGCCCCGCGTAGTCCAGCATAAGGAACGGGTTGATCTCCTTGTCGACGCCGTTTGACGGGAATAGATTGCGCACGGGGAAGCCGTCACCTACCCAGTGGTCCGATCCTGCTCCGTAGATTCCAAGTACTTTCTTCATTGTGGTCATTTATTCTCCTTCCGACGATTTGCAACGTCGGCACTCTTCTGCTCTTCCAGTTGACTTCCCGCCTCATGTCCCAGCCGGCGAAGGAGATCGATCAACCTGGCCCGGTCCTGCAACGACAGGCCCGATGCAGCTTGTTCCATCGCAACCCTGTGCTCCGCAAAGGCCTTCCGAATGGTCTGTCGCCCGACGGGCGTGAGCCTGACGATTCGGCTGCGTCGATCGTTCGCATCGTTACCCCGCTCCACCAGGCCTCTCTCCTCCAGCCGATCCACGGCAGTCGTGATCGAACCGCTCGTCAGTAGTACCTTCGCGCCGAGGTCCTTGATGGGCAGCGGCCCTTTATGAAGCAGGGCTTCCAGGACGCCGAAGTCGCTCAGGCCCATATTCAGGCCTGCGATGCTGCGGTGCCCATGCGCTTCAAGCACGCGCGTGGCCTTCCACAACACGAGCCAGACATGTACGCCGCTTGTATCCGTTTCATCTGTCGACCGCTTAGCAACTGGCATACACATTTACCTTGATATAGAGATGCTTGAAATCAAGTAAAGATTCAGAGAGGACGAATCCCTTTCAGGCCGGGCTAGGATTCTGCGTCCCCGGGAAAAGGACTACTTCCCGATCAGGTAGGCTTAACCAATGGCGAAGTCCATCAGTTCGCTGGAGTTGCCGCTTCGCTCCAGGCCCACCGACACCACCCTCACCGATTGGCTCTACGCCGAGTTGCGCGCTGCCATCCTCGATGGCCGACTGAAGCGCGGAGTTCGTCTGCCCTCCACAAGGGACTTCTCCCTGCAGCACGGCGTCTCACGCGGCATCGCCATGCTTGTGATCGAACAGCTGCGGGACGAAGGCTACCTCACCAGCAGGACCGGCGCGGGCACATGGGTGAACGAAAAGCTGCCCGACGATCTCTCGCTCTCGGCTCAGGTCTGCGAGCCGGCAAGGCAGGCGACGGCCACGCTGCTGTTGCCAACAACAAGAGAGAAGCTGCGGCCCTTCCAGGCTTCAGACCCGGAGGTCAACCTGTTTCCGATCGACGTCTGGGCTCGCCTGACTTCGCGGCAGTGGCGGCAAGCCACCAGATCGTTGCTCGGCAGCGGAGACGTCGCCGGGTACGCGCCTCTGCGCAATGCAATCGCAGAGTACCTCGGCACATCGAGAGGCGTGCGGTGTTCGGCAAGCCAGGTCGTCGTCGTTACCGGCACCCAACAGGCTCTGGATCTAGTGTCAAGGCTCCTCATCCGGCCTGGCGACGCCGCATGGATAGAGGACCCCGGCTACTCCGGAGCGGCCCGTGCGCTGCGAAACGCCGGCGCGAAGATCATCCCCGTCCCGGTCGATGTCAACGGAATAAACGTAGCGAAAGGACGGCAACTCGCCCCGCACGCGAAGCTCGCCTATGTAACGCCTGCGCACCAGTTTCCTCTCGGAGGGACGATGACCCTCGAGCGCCGCATCGCTCTTCTGCGCTGGGCAAGCACGGCCCGATCCGTGATCGTCGAAGACGACTACGACAGCGAGTTCCGCTTCACGGGAGTACCTATCCCCGCGCTCCAGGGGCTAGACGAGGCCGGCTCCGTCATCTTCATCGGAAGCTTCAACAAGGTACTCTTCCCCGGCCTCCGCCTTGGCTATATGGTTGTGCCCGATCGATTAGTGGAGAAGATGCGGAGGCTTCGCTCTGACACCGATCTCTGGGCCAATTCCATCAATCAGGCTGTGCTCGCCGACTTCATCACCGAAGGCCATCTCGGCAGGCATATTCGTCGCATGCGCGAGACCTACTCCGAACGCCTCCACGCGCTGCAGCACTCCGCCGCCAGGCACGTCGGAGACGCTCTGCGCCTGTCCGGTATTCAAGCCGGCCTCACCACAGCCGCCTTCTTCAAGGCGCCCATCGACTCGCTCGAGTTCGAGCGTCACGCCGCGAGCCACGGCATCGACGCCTCTGGCCTCGACCGCTACACCCTGCGCAAGAAGAAGATCCCCGGCGTTCTCCTAGGATTCGCCGCCTTCGAGCCGCGCGTGATCGATCGTGGAATGCAGAAGCTCGCCGCGATGCTCGAGAAGTATGACTGTAACAGCGGCTAAGCTATTCGACGTCAAAATTGGCCTATACGGAATATGAAAAATGGACCTTCCGATAAGGCCGCTCCTGGCCTACCGTCAGGAACATGATACCGCGAAGAGATGTGATCGAAGGACTCTTCAAGACGGGAATGGCAGCCCTCGGCTCTCGCGTGCTCGGTAGTGCGAAAGACCATGCGAAAGACCAGTCGACAAGGGTCAGCGCTGTCCGCGAACATGCGCTGCCGCCCATCCCTCTGGATCACTGGACCTTGACGGTGATGGAGGTGAACTACCCGGCAGGCAGCTGCTCCTGTCCTCGCAGCGATCCCGGCTTCGCAGTTGGATATGTCCTTCAGGGCGAGGTCCGCTTTCGGAGCAAGGGCATCGCGGAGAGAACCTATCGCGCTGGTCAGGTCTTCTATCAGCCCCCGGACAGGGTGCATCAGGTCTCGGCAAACGCCAGCGCGGAGCATCCGGCCCGTCTTCTCAGCCTGGTCTTTGCCAAGCCCAATACCGCGAAGAATGTCCCCGGATAAATTCTCAAGCGCAGATATCGCGTCGTTGGAGAAACGATGAACCTCAGCCCCGCAGCATCGACGAACACTCCCGCAGCCCTGAGACGCAAGGCGTTCGCCCTGCTGTGGCTGGCCTTGTTCGCGCAGGCGGTCTGGATGCTATTCCACCACCTTCACCTGCACGAATCCTGGGCCAGCATGTCGTATCCGCTGATGTATGCCGTGCCGTTTCTCCTGCTCGCGCTCACCAACGGACGCGTCCGCCGCATCGCCTCCATGTTGCGCGTGACGCCGTCGCCGATCGTCTCGGCCTCCTGGGGCCGCACGGCGCGCCCGGCGTTTCATGGGGCGACTTCGCGCACTTCACCGCCTACACCGCAAGGGTCAACTCCTTCATGCCGCACGCTACCATACCGGCTCTGGCCGTCCTGGCCACCATTGGTGAGACCACACTCGGCCTTGCCCTGCTCCTTGGCATACGCATTCGCGCCGCTGCGATGGGGGCTGCGGCGCTGCTCTTTCTCTTTGCGACCGCAATGACCGTCTCAGGGTTTTCGCAGTTCGCCTACGGCGTTTACCTGATGGCCGCCGGTGCACTAGCGCTCTCCACGGTAGACGCTTCGCTGCTGAGCGTAGATGCCCTTCTAAATTGGCGGAAAAGAAAGATGGTGCCGGAGCTGCGCCAGCCTAATCTAATCTAAAGAACCCAACCGGAGAATTGAAATGAGTCGTCGCGACGTCCTCCAGCTACTCTTGCTCTCCGCCGTATGGGGAGCATCCTTTATCCTCATCGAACTCTCCGGCCGGAGCTTCCCGCCCACGTGGGTCGCCCTGCTGCGCCTCACCTTCGGTGCGGCCTTCCTCTGGAGCGTCCTCAAACTCAAAGGGCGCAAGCTGCCGCCGCGCCGCCTGATCGTCCCTCTGCTGCTCGTCGCCTTCTTCAACAACGCGATTCCCTTCACCTTCTTCGCGCTGGGCGAGCGCACCGTGCCCAGCAGCATCGCCGCCGTCCTGAACGCCACGACGCCGATATGGGCCCTCCTGCTGACATTCGCGGTGCAGAGCGCGAAGCCGAACCGATTCACCATCACAGGCGTCCTTCTCGGCTTCACCGGAGTGCTGATCGTCGTCTTCAGCCACGGCCACGACTCCGGCAGGTATGGCGACGCCGCAGCCTTCTTCCGCGGCGTTGTCTTCATTGCGCTTGCCAGCCTCGGCTACGCCATCGCAACGGTCATCGCGAAGATCAAGCTCAAGGACCTCGACCCCATCGGCCTGGCGACCACCCAACTCTCCCTAGCCTGGCTGATGCTGTTTCCCGTTGCGATGTTTGGCGCTCATCCTGCGGCAATTCAGCTGAGCTCGATCTTTGCAGTCGTGCTGCTTGGAGTCGCGGGCAGCGGCCTCGCGTATCTGCTCTACTACGATCTGCTCACCCGCATTCCCTCAACCCACGTCGTTGCCGTCACCTACCTGCTTCCAATCTGGGGATTGTTCTGGGGCTACATCGCACACGAACCGATCCGCTGGACCGCATTCGTCGGCGTCGCCATCGTCATCTCCGGCTTGATCCTGCTGAATATGACCTCGCTGGACAGGGTCAAAGCCTTCTTCGCGATCCCTGCGAAGAAGCCCTCAGAAGTAGAAGTGGAAACCTGCGACGCCGGCTGACCTGAAGTCTGCAAGCCGCTGGAAGTTCTACTTACGCTTCCAGCGAACTCCATCCTTCGAGTCTTCAATCAGGATGCCCTTGGCAAGGAGATCGTTGCGAATGGCATCGGCGCGCGCGAAGTTGCGAGTCTTCTTGGCCTGCGTCCGTTCCGCCACCAGCACATCGATATCGATATCGCTAAGTGCAAGCGTAGCAACGAGCGACGGATCAGCCTCATTGATGCGTCCTTCCGCCTCAGCCCACGCGAGCGCAGCGCGAGTGACGGCTGCATCGTTGTCTTCCAGAACGGCAAACACCCCATCGAAGAGCGCAAGCACCTTCAGTATCTCGGTGACGTTCCCGGAGCGCAGAGTGCCTGCGTCCGCGGCAGAGTTCGCCGCGCGAACCAGGTCGAAGATAGCGGCGCGGGCCTCGGCCGTGTTCAGGTCGTTGGCAAGCGCAGCGGTGTAGCCGGCAGCAGCCGCCTCCGTCGCCACGGAGATCTCAGGGTTCAGCCCCTCGGAAAAACCGCCCTTCAGCATGCGCTGATGAAACGTACGCAGACGATCGATCGCGTTGGTCGACTCCGTAAGGCTCTCGAACGTGAAGTTCATCTGGTTCCGATAAGGCACCGAGATCAGCAGGAACCGTATCGCAGACGCACGATAGCCCTTCAACAGAAGGTCGCGAAGGGTATAGAAGTTGCCCTCCGACTTCGACATCTTGCGGCCTTCCACCAGCAGAAAGCGCACATGCATCCAGTGGCGCGCAAAGGTCTTGCCATTGGCCGCCTCCGACTGCGCGATCTCGTTCTCATGGTGCGGGAACATCAGGTCTTCGCCACCCGCATGCAGGTCGAACGAGTCGCCGAGAAACTTGGCCGCCATGGCGGAGCACTCAATGTGCCAGCCCGGACGTCCCGAGCCCAGCGGCGTCTCCCAGCTCTGCTCCCCCGGTTTCACGGCCTTCCACAGCGCGAAGTCCCGAGCCGCATCCTTCTCGTACTCGTCCACATCGACGCGGGCGCCGTCTTCTATGCCCTCAAAGTCCTTCTTGGAGAGCTTCCCGTACTCGTGAAAGCGGTGTATCCGGAAATACCAGGAACCGTCCTCGGCCTGGTAGGCGATGTCCTTCGCCGCAAGCTTCTCGATCAGAGCAACCATATCCGGAATGCAGCTCGTGGCACGCGCGATCTGCTCAGGACGCTGAATGCCCAACGCATCCGAGTCCTCGAAGAAGGCTCTCTCAAACTTGGCGGTGTACTCCGCGATGGGCCGTCCCGCAGCCGCGGCGTTGCGGATGATCTTGTCATCCACATCCGTCACGTTCATCACAAACTGAATATCCATGCCCTGCTGGCGCACGAACCGGCGCAGCACATCCACGTGCAGGAAGGTGCGGAAGTTGCCGATGTGCCCGTAGTCGTAAACCGTAGGACCGCAACAGTACATTCGCAGCGCGGGGCTGCCGACGGGGGCCAGCGTTTCGATCTTTCCACCCAGAGTGTTGAAGAGTTCCATCGTTGCCACGTGCGCTTTATCCTGCCGCAGCCGAGCGCGTGGCGCGGTGCAGACTTCTCTCCTTGGAATCCCTGTTGATTTTATCTGAATGGCAGCCGCTCTCGGGCGGTTGACCTTTAAGTCTGGCCCAGCCGAAGCTGCGGGGTCGCCCCCAGATCGTCGTCAGCGAAGTCCTCGGCGACAAACTTCGGCCACGCAGCAGCGGCGATCATGGCCGCATTGTCCGTCGAAAGCGCCAGCGAGGGAAACGCGATGGGAAGCCCGCGGCGGTCCGCCTCTGCCTGAAACCGGCGCCGAAGCTCGCTATTTGCCGCCACCCCACCCGAAACCACAATCCCACGCGCGCCAAACGATTCAGCAGCAGCGAAAGTCTGGCGAAGAAGATTGCCCACAACCGCATACTGAAATGACGCGATCAGATCCAGCGTCTCGGCATCGCAAAGCGCTGCAACTGCCTCAGAGCCAGGTTTCAGCGTAGTATCGGCAGCCAGAGCCGCCCGCCGCGCCTCGATCCTCTCCCTCATATGGTGAGTCTCCACATACCGGAGAACCGCCGTCTTGATGCCGCTGAAGGAGAAATTAAAAGCAGGCCCGGCAGTTACAGCGGGAGCCTTCTTGTTAGGAAACGAAATACCTTCCCGATGCGGACGCGGCTTGATCTGGCCGAAGTAGAAGGGCACAGCCCGCGGATTTCCCCGCGCCGCAAGTGCATCGATCCACGGCCCTCCGGGGTAGCCCAGCCCCAGCAGCTTCGCGACCTTGTCGTAGGCCTCCCCCGCTGCGTCATCTACGGTACGGCCAACGTTGCGATAGCTCCACGTCGCCTCGCCGCTCTGCCTCGCCAGATAAAGATGCGTATGCCCGCCCGAGACCACCAGCGCGAGCAACGGCAGCGGAATCGGAGCCTCGAGACGCTGGCGCGCCTCCATCAGCACAGCGTGAATATGCCCCTCAAGATGATTGACTCCAATCAGCGGCTTACCCAAACCAAAGCTGAGCGCCTTCGCGTAGGTAATGCCGACCAGCAGAGCTCCAGCCAGCCCCGGCCCCTCAGTCACCGCCACCGCATCCAGCTCATCGAATGTCACCCCAGCCCGCGCCATCGCCTCCCGCACCACAGGCACGACGTTGCGAAGATGCTCCCGCGAAGCAAGCTCAGGGACAACCCCGCCATAGTTGGCATGCAGCGACATCTGCGACGCAACAACATTCGAAAGCGCAGCGCTACCCCCACGGACCACTGCCGCGGCGGTCTCGTCGCAGGAGCTTTCGATGCCCAGAATCAGTCCCGTACCGGTGCTTTCGCGCATCTCTTTATCATAAGGGGAGAGCTATGATCGGCCACTTGAAGCACAACGCGCACTACACCGCCGCACGCGAGATCGTACTCGCCCTGCGAGCCGCCGGTCATCAGGCCTACTTCGCCGGAGGATGCGTGCGCGATCTGCTCCTGGGGATTGACCCGCAGGACTTCGACGTAGCCACCAGCGCCACTCCCGACGTCGTTCTCCATCTATTTCCAAAGACATTGGCAGTAGGCGCCCACTTCGGCGTCGTTCTGGTCTGCGATGAGGGCAGCGTCACTACCGAGGTCGCCACCTTCCGTCACGACGACGTCTACAGCGACGGACGCCGCCCCGACGCAGTGCGCTTCTCCACCGACCCGCGCGAAGACGTGCTGCGCCGCGACTTCACCATCAACGGCATGTTGCTCGATCCAGTCGCCTTTGAAGAAACAGGGGACGCAGCCAAAGCCACGCTCGACTACCCGCGCACAACCTGCGCGCCATCGGCGATCCCACGCTGCGCTTCGCCGAGGACAAGCTGCGCATGCTGCGCGCAGTACGGTTCGCCGCCCGCCTCAACCTCGAGATCGAGCCGCGAACCATGCAGGCCATCCGGAACGCCGCAGCTCAGATCGATCAGGTAAGCTGCGAGCGCATCCGCGACGAGCTCACCCGAATGTTGACCGAAGGCCGCGCCCGCCGCGCATTTGAATTCATGGATGCGATCGGCCTGCTGCAGCACGTCATGCCGGAGGCTGTGCGAATGCACGGCATCGAGCAGCCACCACAGTTCCACCCCGAGGGCGACGTATGGGTCCACACCATGCTGCTGCTGGAAAAGCTCCCGCCCAATGCATCTCCAACGCTCGCCTGGGGAGCGCTGCTGCACGACATCGGCAAGCCCGCAACCTATCGCGCTCCAAACCCTAACGACCCCCACGACCGCATCCGCTTCAACGGTCACGTCGAGGTCGGCGTCCGCATCGCGGAGGAGATCCTTCGCCGCCTGCGCTTCTCCAACGAGGACACCGCGCAGATCGTCGCGCTGGTGAAGAACCACATGCGCTTCGCCGACATCATGCACATGCGGCAGTCCACGCTGAAGCGCTTCCTGCGAATCCCTCGCTTCGACGAACATCTGGCGCTCCACTGGATGGATTGCACCTCCGCCCACGGCGATCTGCGCCTGTACGACTACGCCAGACAGCAATATGAAGCAGCGCCGGCGGAGACGGTCAGCCCGAAGCTACTGCTTACCGGACAAGAGCTTATCGCCGCAGGATATCGGCCCGGGCCACAGTTCAAGACAATGATCGAGGCAACCGAAGATGCCCAGCTCGAAGGCGATGTAACGACGCCGGAGGAGGCGTTGGCATTTGTGCATCGGCAATTCGGCCAACCACCGCAGCGCTCGTCCAGATAAGTCCTTTCCATGCGTTGCAGACGATTTGACGCAAATTGCTCCCTTCCTGCGGCGAGCAGGAATCATCTAGTATGTTGCTCTGCATCAAAGGTGCATGGGTACCATGAAATCCTTACTCAACACTCCCCCCGATCACAGCCCGAACACCCAACTCACCATTGATGGGCTTCAGGTTCCAGGCCGCTCCGGAGAACTCCTCATCGATCTCCTCAACCGCCGCACGGCAGTCAACGCGCAGAAGCCCGTACCGCAGGTCTGCTATCTCCCGCAGATGGGCCCCATCCAGAGCTGCGACACCTGCATGGTCAAGGTTAGCGCCGCAGCAGGGCAACCCGCCGAACTCGTCCGCGCCTGCGCCACCCGCGTAGTCGCCGGCATGACGGTCGAAACCTCCGGCGAGGCCGTTGACATCGCCCAGCGCGAGGCCTTCGACCGCATCCTCGAGAACCACATGCTCTACTGCACCGTCTGCGACAACAACAACCAGAACTGCACCATCCACAACACAACCCGGGAGCTCGACGTAAAGCACCAGTCCCGCCCCTACACCCCCAAGCCCTACCAGCAGGACCACTCCAACCCCTTCTACCGCTACGACCCCGACCAGTGCATCCTCTGCGGCCGCTGCGTCGAAGCCTGCCAGAACGTCCAGGTCAACGAGACCCTCACCATCAACTGGGAGAGCGACCACCCGCGCGTCCTCTGGGATGGCGGTGAGAAGATCGAGGGCTCCAGCTGCGTCTCCTGCGGGCACTGCGTCACCGTCTGCCCCTGCAACGCCCTCATGGAGAAGTCCATGCTCGGCCACGCCGGCTATCTCACCAACCTGCCGCACAAAGCCCTCGACGACATGATCGAAGTCGTCAAGGGCATCGAGCCGCCCATCGGCTACGGCCCCATCCTCACCCTCTCCGAGATCGAGGCCGAGATGCGCAACCAGCGCGTCAAGCGCACCAAGACCGTCTGCACCTACTGCGGCGTCGGCTGCAGCTTCGACGTCTGGACGCGCGACCGCCACATCCTCAAGATCGAGCCCATGCACGGCCCCGCCAACGGCATCTCCACCTGCGTCAAAGGAAAGTTCGCCTGGGACTACATCAACTCCGACGACCGCCTCGTCAAGCCCCTCCTCCGCAAGGGCGACACCTTCGTCGAGATCACCTGGGACGAAGCCCTCGACCTCATCGAAAAAAGATTCAAGCAGATAAAAGAAGCTCACGGCCCCGACGCCCTCGCCTTCATCGCCTCCTCCAAGTGCACCAACGAGGAGAGCTTCCTCATGCAGAAGCTCGCCCGCGCCGTCATCGGCACCAACAACGTCGACAACTGCAGCCGCTACTGCCAGACCCCCGCCACCATGGGCCTTACGCGTACCGTCGGCTACGGCGGCGACACCGGCTCCATCGCCGACATCGAGCGGGCCGGTCTCGTCCTCATCGTCGGCTCCAACACCGCCGAGAGCCACCCCGTCCTCGCCACCCGCGTCAAGCGCTCGCACAAGCATCGCGGCCAGCGGCTCATCGTCGCCGACCTCCGCAAGCACGAGATGGCCGAGCGCGCCGACATCTTCTTCCGCCCCAACCCCTCCACCGACGCCGTCTGGCTCTCCGCCATCGCCAGGTACATCCTCGATAGCGGCCTCGCCAAAATGGACTTCGTCAATAAGTGGGTCAACCACTTCGACGAGTTCAAAAAATCCCTCGAGCCCTTCACCCTCGAGTACGCCGAGCGCATCACCGGCGTCCCCGCCGCCACCCTCACCACCGTCGCCCACGAGATCGCCGCGGCCAACGGCACCTGCATCCTCTGGGCCATGGGAGTCACCCAGCACTGCGGCGGCTCCGACACCTCCACCGCCATCTCCAACCTCCTCCTCCTCACCGGCAACTACATGCGTCCCGGCGCCGGAGCCTATCCCCTCCGCGGCCACAACAACGTACAGGGCGCCAGCGACTTCGGCTCCATGCCCAACATCTTCTCCGGCTACCAGCAGGTCGACGACCCCGGCGTCCGCGCCAAGTTCGAAGCCGACTGGGGCGTCACCCTGCCCACCACCACCGGCCTCGACAACCACGGCATGATCGAGGCCATCCACAAGGGCACGCTCAAGAGCCTCTACCTCAAGGGCGAAGACACCATCACCTCCGACGCGAACGCGAACTACGTTGGAGAAGCCCTCAGCAAGCTCGAATTCCTCATCGTGCAGGACTGCAACTTCTCAGAGACCGCCGCCTACGCCGACCTTGTACTCCCCGCCAGCCCCTCGCTCGAAAAGGACGGCACCTTCACCAGCACCGAGCGCCGCATCCAACGCCTCTACAAGGCTCTCGACCCCCTCGGCGACTCCAAGCCCGACTGGGAGATCATCCAGCTCATCGCCAACAAGCTCGGAGCCAACTGGAAGTACGCGCACCCCTCCGACGTCATGGACGAGGTCGCGCGCCTCACCCCGCTCTTCGCCGGCGTCACCTACGAGAGGCTCGAAGGCTACAAGACCCTGCAATGGCCCGTCCATCCCGACGGCACCGACACCCCGCTCCTCTTCCTCGACAAGTTCCCCTTTCCCGACGGCAAGGCGAAGTTCCACCCCATCGAGTACCTCGAGTCCTCCGAGGAGACCAGCGCCACCTAC
>WNFJ01077069.1_pt1 | contig 11830 bp, 9 predicted proteins | sample 5400461 | NCBI WGS metagenome assembly WNFJ01 (sample SAMN13153349, study PRJNA577476) | soil metagenome | isolation source: 115 cm saprolite on Douglas fir-dominated hillslope | place: USA:California | collected 2013-09-17
TGCTTTGGCATCTTTATCCGACACATCAGGGCACTCCGACAGGGTACCCGTACTCAACCAGTCTTGCCGGATGAGCAGCGTTCGCATCGTCACGTTTCTAGCCCCAACCAGATCAGCATGCAGCGTGTAATGACAGTTTTGGCAGACAAACAAAAGCCCATGATCAGGCCGATTGGCATCGCAGGTGTGTCCACACATTGGGCAAGCCTTGCTCGTATAGTTGGCATCAACCTTGATCGCCATGCTCCCAGACAATTGGGCTTTGTAGGCAATCATGCTTTGCAGTTCGGCAAATGACCACTTGGAATACGTCGCGTTGGCGCGTCGTTGCTTCTTACTCGCCTTCTTCCCTTTTTTGCGTTTGGTTCTCTCTCGAATGTTTGTCAAATGCTCTAGTCCGATCAGATGATTGGGGTATTGTGCTACGATGCTTTTCGAGACCACATGATTGGCATCTTGCTTCAACCGTCTCTCTCGTCCAGAAATGACCACCAAGCGGCGGGTAGCTGCACGAGTGCCTTTCTTTTGCAGACGCTTCCTCAATCTCGCATAATGGTTGGCACGAGAAACCACTTGCTTTCCAGAATGAAACGAGTGGTTCCCGCGTGTGTTGCTCGTTACAGCCAGATAGCGGACACCCACATCCACACCAGCACACCCCTTATGGGTTTGGGGTGTTGGATCAGGGATCTCAATTTCAAGCGAAACCAGCAGATAGAACTGTTTCTTCGATTTGTCGTACCAAAGCTTGGCGGCTCCAATTTCAGCTCCATCTCGGATAAGGGCAATATGCTTGTCATATCCGCTATAGGGGATAACCACACGCCCATCCAGAGTCAGAACACTGACACGGACATGGGTTTTGAAGCTATAGTCCTTTTTGTACTGGTAGGTCACGGTTGGGGAAATGTACTTGGGAGCTTGATCCAAGCCTTTATAGCGCTTCTTGGTCCGACCAGACTTGCGGTGTTCTGCATTCTGTTTGACCTTCGTCCAGAGGCCTTTGTAGGTTGCTCCAACCTGACGAGGAACCGAGCATGCCATTTGAGAGGGCAGACCAAAGCGGGAACGAATCTCGTCATACGTTCCGTCTTGCAAAGAGACGGCATTGCTCATTTTTCCATGCTCAAAAGCATATTTGCTCACAAAATTGAGAGCATCTCGATATGCCAGTTGGGTCATACGGAGTTGTGCAAACTGCTCTAGCGTCGTATTCAATTTGAGTTTTGCAGAAATCACCGTTTTCATGTTTTTAATTATAGTAAATTTTCAACGGAGTGTCAAGAAATGGAAGCAGATGACAACTCAAAGGTACCGCCCGTGCCCCTACCCTAAAAAAGGAAGGCCTGCTTCCTCCCCATGGATAAATCCAGGGGCTTCCGCAGACCGATGTTGGTGAACTGTGAGGAAGCTGCCACAACGCGAGGCTCAGAAGATTGCTTGTTTCCCCAGGCAGTGAGCAGGTTCCATGTCGCATGAAAATCAGGTTGCTGCATCTCTTTGAGAGCTTGTCGATAGATGACTTCATAATCCTGGCTGGCACAGCCCCATTTCTGGATGAATGGGTGAACCGTTTGAAACAAAAGCATCACATTCTCGTAAAGAGCTTGTCCTGCTACCGTTCCTGATCGATACTCCATGGCATGAGTTCTCGTCTGTACCTGCTCACACCCATGCTGATCGAGGAGTCGTGCCAAGTGATCAGTCAACCCTGTATTTTCTGCTGTGAAGAGGTGTCCTGCCCGGAAAAAGGCACATTGGAGCGTCTCACCGAGTCGCGTCAGCGCAGAACTATTGCTCTGGTGGACGGCCTCGGTATCTGTGACCCGAACAACTCCACCTGGGCAGGTGACCCGTAGCAGCTCACTGAGCATTTTCGGCCAGTCCCAGGTACGCACAAAGCTCAGGCCAAACCGCAGGTTGACCAAATCAAAGAAAGCTGCAGGAAGGTCGAGCACGCCTAGTGCATCCATGACATGAAACTCGACCCGGTCATGAACCTGATGGACTTCGGCTTGAGTTCGTGCATACTTGATCATACGCTGGCTGATGTCTATGCCCACCAGCGACATCTCTGGATAGGTCTGCGCTGCTTCGATGAGCCAGCCTCCCACCCCACACCCAACATCCAGCACGCGATGAAAGACAGCCGAGTCGGCTTGCTCTGGCAGAGCGCCACCCATCCCTGCTGTTAGCATACGATCTTGGATCATCAAACGGGCGAGTTCTTTCTCGCTCTTTCTATCCTGAACAAAGTAGGTACTGGGATTATCGTTTACACGTGGGTCACGGGAGGCTGGCATGACGTGGCGCTCCTTTTCCTTGCTGTCTCTCTAGTTCCTCATGCTCATTGAGCAACACTGCCTCTTGCTCATCCCATGCTCCAAGTACGTGTTGCTCACTTCCTTAATATTATACATGAGCAGACTGTACATGTCGAGAGGGGAAACACAGGCTGGTCATTAAACAGCGAGGAATAACTGCAAGGAGGCAATTGATAGTCAAGCGAGGCAAACCTGCTCCGCCCTGCTTTTCCAGAGCACCGATCTCACCATCAAAGACGCTTATGCGATGACGCTCTGACGGCTTCTCAACATCGTCTCGCTAGTACACGAACTGGCATACCGCCACATAAAAAGTGCAGGTGGTTGCGTGGATTTCCTCTAGCCAAGGAGGAGTTCAAGAAAGACTTGTGCCGCCTTCGATACCCTTTTTTGTTTCGGATAGACAATATACAGGGGCCTTGTGAGCTTGAAGTCAACTAGAGGGACACGCTTCAATAAACCCGCAGCAAGCTCTAGCTTGATCGCATGCTCAGAAACAAATGCAAGCCCAAGACCTACTCTCACCGCTTGTTTAATCGCTTCCGTACTTCCCAGCTCTATAAAAGGGTGAATAGGCTGAAAGCCTTTAGTTTCAAGAGCTTCCTCAAGCACTCCTCGCGTCCCTGAACCTAGCTCACGCAGAATAAAAGAGGTGTCATTTTCAAGAAGGCGACGCAGATGTACGTGCCCCTCAGAGAACGTAAATGAAGAAGAAGGAGAAGCAATGAGAACCAGTTCATCCTCTCGCCAGACCCTTTTGAAGAGTTCATCATGGGTGACACTTCCTTCTACTATCCCCACCTCGGTACGATAAGCAAGGACTCTCTCCTGTACCTCCTCGGCGTTGGCAATATCCACGAACAACTTAATGTGAGGATATCGCTCTCGATACTGCCCTAGAAGCTCTGGCAGAAGATAGGTGCCAATGGTCGTACTTGCACCCACAGTAAGACGACCACGTTTTAGATTTGTCATCTCGCCTAGTGCTACTTCTGCCTCTGCAGCTAAAGCAAAAATTTGGCTGCTGTAATGATAGAGGAGTTGTCCTGCCTCTGTCAGATAAATCTTCCGTCCCACCTGCGCAAAAAGGGGCAACCCAAAACTCTTTTCCAGTTCTTGCACCTGCTTGGATACGGCTGGCTGACTGATGAAGAGTTCTTCCGCTGCACGCGTGAAATGCCTTTTTTCTGCAACTTTATGAAAGATAAGCAAGTGATTGAAGTTCATCTTTTCTCTCCTGTTTTATTTCTATCCCACTCTACGTTTAGCTATTCTCTTTTCACTGCTTGATAACTTGAAGTTATTCACTTTATATATAGCATGTATTAGATTTATGAAGCAAGTGAGGGTATACTCAGCACTAGGAATGAGACCGACTGTACAAGCTCAGGGCAATCGCATCTGCTTTGCCAAGAGGTTTGCAAAGCAGTATCTACGCTTCAGATAACTTTGAGTTACTTAGCATCGATCGCCCTCTAGCCTTAGTTTCCCAAGGAGATGCTATTGCTCTAGACATGATTTCAGGTAGCCTTCCGCTACAGTGTTGGTGGTAGAAATCATGCTCATCGAAAAGCAGATTGCTAGCCTTGAAGAGAGCCTACCAACAGACTACAGGGAGACCACCTGATTTCACATGTAAGTAATAGTAAAGAGAGATGGAATATGCGCTTACAAGAACCCACTTCTGGAAATGACTCTTCAAATATTATTGAATCACCATCGCAGAAGCCTTTTGAGCAGAGAGCAACGGTGAGGACTTTTGGGCTCGGTTTAGGGCTCACCATCTTGATAGGGGCAATTGCGACGCTCTTAGCTCCTTTGCCAGTTTTCTCGATTATGGGGAGCCTCACCGTTGCTCTGCTACTGGGATCGGTCTGGCGAAGTGTAGTTGGACTGCCCAAAATGCACACTAGAGGCGTCAAGTTTTCAGCTCAAAAGCTCTTGCGCTATGGAATTATTCTCACTGGCATACGTTTGAATTTCGCCTTAATCGCCTCTAGTGGAGTGAAAGTGCTTATCTTAGACACACTGCTTGTTACATTTGGTCTTCTTGTCATCCCTTGGTTGGCTCACAAACTCGGCCTTTCAAAGCGACTCGCCTTTCTGCTCAGTGTTGGTCAATCGATCTGCGGAGCCTCAGCAATTGGGGCTATAGGGGCTCTGTTGCCTTATGAAGAGAATGACGATATCTCTCTTGCCGTTGCCATCTGCGGTCTTGTTGGAACAGTTGGGGTGCTCCTATTTACCTTTGGTTCTCATTTACTCCCGTTACCACGCGGTTTCTATGGTCTGCTAGTAGGTTCGACACTCCACGAGATTGCCCAGGTAGTTGCAGCTGGTGCAGCTGGTGGAACAGCTACAGCAGATTTTGCAACAGTGGTGAAGCTTACACGTGTACTGCTCTTGGCTCCAGTCAGCCTCATAGTCATACTTGTCCTCAGCGTACGAAGAGAATATCAGGCTAAGCACACTAAATATCACCGCTCCGACTGGAAAAAGATCCCTCTACCATGGTTTATCTTAGGGTTCTTGGCGGTGGGAACCGCGAACTCGCTGGGCCTGTTTTCTAAAAGTATCGCCAGTTTCATCCTTCAAGCGAGTGTCTTCTTGATGGTTGTTGCCATGGCAGCCATGGGCCTTATGGTCGATCTTTCGGTCATTCAGAAGAGAGGGCTCAAAGCTCTGGGAATAGCGACGCTTCTTTTCATAGTCTTTGCGGCTGTGAGCACTCTCCTGATAGCCATTCTTTCTCAAATGTAGGGAATACTTTCACACCGTTCCAGGACTCCTGTTGAAGTGGTTCAATAGGCGGAATCCGGAAAATGAGAAAACAGCAAAGATGGTGCCCCTGTAAGGATGAGCTATAAGTGAGCTTTAGCTACCTGTGAGAATGTCTGGCAGACCACTTCCTGTAAAAAAGGCGACCACTTCATCCTCAGGCTTCAAAAAGTGGGTTGTGAGTAATATATGATAGGCAGCAAGCGTTGCCGCAGCTTCGAGTGCAATTAACATTCCCTCTCGCTGTGCAGCATAGTGCATCATCTCCTTCATGCTATCATCGCTAACACTCATCACGTACCGCTTGCAACATTAATCGATCGCCTATTGCAGATGGAACGCGCAATCCTGCTGCTTTCGTGTGAGCATCTTGCGCTGTCCATGCTTCTGCTTCATCCTTCCTCTCTTGAAATGCACGCACTAATGGAGCACAGCCTTCTGCCTGGACAAGAATCATCCTGGGAAGATGGGTTGTCTGCAACCAATCTAATGCGCATAGCTCTGTGAATACTTTCCACATACCTATAAGGCCAGTTCCCCCTCCAGCTGGATAAATAATGGCATCGGGGAGACGCCAGTCCAGTTGCTCGGCTAGTTCTAACCCCATCGTCTTTTTTCCTTCGACACGATAGGGCTCGCGCAAGGTGGCTACATTGAACCAGTCTCGCTCTTGCGCAACTTCAGCAGCAATGCGTCCTGCGTCACTAATTAATCCTGGAATAAGCTTGACCTCTGCACCATAAAGCCGTGCCTGCTCTATACATGATTGAGGTGCATCTTCTGGTGCTACGACATAAGCAGGAATGCCAGCTCGAGCAGCATAAGCTGCCATTGCTGCGCCCGCGTTGCCCGCAGTAGGGGTCACTACGCCTCGTGCACCCAACTCGACCGCACGCGATACTGCTGCTGCCATCCCTCTTGCCTTAAAACTTCCAGTAGGATTTTGTCGCTCGTCTTTTACCAGAAGGCGAGCGTGCTCCAATCCTTGAGGTGCCAGCCGTGGTGCTGGTAATAAGGGTGTCATCCCCTCACCTAATCCCTGGATATGCTCCTGCTCTCGTATTGGTAATAGCTCGTGATAGCGCCACATAGTGGCTTCACGTTGAGTTAGTTCCTCGCGTGTAATATGCTGCTTGAGCGCGGTAAGATCATATTGCGCTAGCAGCGGCCTGGAACAACAGGGGCTGATCGTATGGATTTGATCGGCTTCATAAGTTTGATGACAGACACTGCACATAAGATGATCGAGATAACTGAAACGAGTATTTGATGGGATATTTCCCGAAGTAGATTCTTGTAAGCGCATACTTTACCCTCCTTTACTATTGTTTGCTAATGAGATCCTACACAGAGCAATCGTGTCTCTTCGGAGAACGGGGACTGGAGGTTACATGAACATCAAGCAACTCAAAATGATCTGAAGCGTAGATGGCTTTATGAGCCTCCAGGCAAATAAGATGTGATTGCTTTGAGGTTGCAGGTGTCTCATTCCTTATTTTAAGTATACCTATATTTGTTTTATAAGTCTAATACATGCTATATATAGAGTGAATAACTTCAAGTTATCAAATAATCAGGGGAGGGACAGATAGCCATCCCTTTTATCGGCGGAAAGTTATCGCCAAAGGATGGCTATTTGTGTAGATGCTAACAATAAGGACCTACCTGGCCGCACCAGCATACTCTTTTTGCTCCATCGACTCGTCAGAAGCAGGAGAGAGCAACTTTCTAGCGCGTTCTTTGCCAATCGAGAGCAGCAGTGTAGGGATACGTGGGCCAGTGTCGCTCCCACAGATCAGAGTATAGATGGCGATAAAGAATGAGCGCTGGGCCCGCTTCAACTCGTCGTTGGGAGCTGTATCCACAGGTAAACCGCGTACAACTTTGGGGATACGGTACATCAAATCTGTCAGCGCGTTAAGATTCCACGAGTCGTCTAGTGCCTCCACAAGCATCTGCACCCCGGCACGATCCAGTTCAGAGAACTGCGCGTAGGCTCCAGCGTTGAAGGACGTGCGAATATGTGTGCGTTCATCATCCGGCAGATAGTTCGTCACCCAGTTAAGGGCACAGGTAAAACGCGGTTCAAGCTGTGCACGCAAGGCTGCCAATCCTTCTACCTGGGGAAGATGCTGCGAAACGATACGCAATACCTGCTCCTCATTGCCCTGCGTCACATCCATGACAGAAGTGAGCAGGCTGAATGGGACTGCATGATGGGTATAGGTTACCTCTTCATCGACTGTTCTACTCGCTCGCCCGAAGCATTGCTTGTTCATCTCGTTAATGGCCCCCTTTTCGATCTGGCGTAGCAGCGAATCCCATTCATCATAGAGACGCAACAGACCCTGGCCGTAGTCAATATCAAACGTCTGGTTGTTGGCACGGCGTACATAGAGCCAGCGCAGAATCGCTGGTTCCACGATGTCCAGTGCCGACGAGACCGTAGCAGCAGTGCCTACGGAACTGGAGATTTTCGAACGCCCACCCATGCCAACAAAGGCATAGCCGACGAAATATGGCGGCCTGCCATGATACACTTGCTGTACGATTTTCTGTCCGACGCTATAGCTGCTACCCGGCGAAGAGTGATCTTCACCACCCGGCTCAAAATCAACCTGCTCGACGCTCCAGCGCATCGGCCAATCGACCTTCCACACCAGTTTGCCCTCGACGCGCTCATCCAGGCTAAACGAGCCATTATGCCTGCAAGCATCACAGGAGTAAGCAATCGTCCCTGTCGCATCATCGTAAGCAGAGATCTGAGTAGAGTCCTTATGACAATTCTGGCAATACACACGGAAAGAATAATACGTGTTGCGCCGCTGCGTGACAGTTTCCTGCTGCCCTTGCAAAGTCTGAAACTCAGCCAGAATATCAAAAATCTCAAAACGCTGTCGCATCGCTTGTTTTATCTGTACAACGTAATCCCCACGACGATAGGCCATCGACTGGCGAATGTGACGTGGATAAATTCCCAGCTGCTCTAAACCTCTGGTGAAATCGGTGATATAGCGTGTGGCATAAGAATCATATTCACCAAACGGATCGGGGACATCACAGATAGGAGTCCCTATATACTTTTCGTAATCGGCAGATACTCCAGCAGGAACCTTACGCAGCCGGTCATAATCATCCCAGGAATGAATGTGATCTACCTGCCATCCACGCGAGCGTAGTTCCTCAGCTACCAGATGCACAGTCATCACTTCACGCAGATTCCCCAGGTGAACCGGTCCGGAGGGACTTATCCCCGATGCACACACAATCGTGCCTTGCTCACCTTTTGTTCGCCGCACGTTCGCCTCAACGCGATCGGCGATCCTTGTTATCCAATCAGCTTTCATCCTACTAAAAACTCCCTACATAGGTCTCTCTATTCTTCTTTCCATTTGACTTCGATGTGAAGCTTATCTCTGGTCATATCCTAGACTACTCAGCAGAGGCTGACGCTCCAGAGCGTCGACGAGCAAACAGAGGAGCATATTGTTCGGCCAACTCCCACTTGTTGTTAAACATGCGATTGCCGCAATAAATGTTACGCCTAGTGAAAGTCTCTGGAGTGTCCTGTATAAGCCGTTTACGTACCTCCGGCTTGTGGGCCATGGGAGCATCAAACCAGGGCTCAGACAGACAATAGGCAGGATTATGTACCCAAGAGGGACAGGGCACCGCATAGCGATCGCATAGGTATTCTACCGAGGCAGCACAGAAAACGGCCCAACGGAACAATTCATCAGTCAATGGTTCAGGCAAAGAGAGTGGCGTGGCAACTAGCTCAACTCGTCGCTCTTTTTTATAGTCGAACCAATCATTCATGAAATTGCCTAGCGCTACCCAGGGTTGTTCTCCCTGACAGATTTCTTGATAAGCGAAAGCCATAGTTTGTAAATGACTGATTGGCCTCATAACGCCTCCTAAAGGAATGCCAGAAGAATTAGTTTTAAAACTCTGCTGGCTGCTATGACCACTAAGCTTCAGAGTTACACCTTGACTACTCCTGAGTTATACCTATGTATCTTAGCTACGCTTTCCTCTCATATTGTATCACATACACTACACTAAATTATGAGAAGATATCGCTAATCGTATCGTCCAAGCCACCGAGTTGCTGGACTTCCTTTTCTGGAACGTAGCGGTCAACTATTTGCTGCGCCTGTTCGCGCGTCTGAATGTGTAACTGCTGGCACAGGGCCAGAATATCTCCTCGGTCCTTCTGACGACCAGCCATTAGCTTAAGGGCCAATATATATTCATCTGGTGGAATATACACTTCGAGCATAGCATATGTCCGCCATAGAACTCCCTCCGGCACTTCACCGATATTGCGAATAAAATCCCTAATCCTGTCATTGATCCAGCTAATCGAGATTTGATTTCTGCTCGCAACGGCCTGGACTGCTGTCTCGAACGTCTGGTAGAGCGGTGAGACTGTGGGATCATCAACATCCTTGAGAAGCACATCCACATCATCCGTCATGGATCGATTGCGAAGCTGGGTTAGCATGAATGCCCCTCCAATCATGAGGATGCGAACAGGGCACTCTACACCTAGATTCTGCAACTCCCGACCGAGATCTGCAAGATGCGCCTCTATGTCCTGAGCCTGCACAGCAATTTCCTTTCTGACAATTAGCTCGTGCTCACAGGCAAATGCGCTTTAATAGCATCTACAAACTCTATAGTATTGGCCTGCCCACCTTGATCAACCGGTAATACCGTGCCTTCTTTATATGTTTGCGCAATGGCCCGCTCAAGCATACGTCCCTGTTCGGTATAGCCCAGATAGCCCAACATCATTGCACCGGATAAGAGCATCGCTGTGGGATTGATAATTCCCTTGCCAGCTAGATCAGGCGCAGAGCCATGCACAGGCTCAAAATAGGCATAGGCCTTGCCGTAACAGGCACTAGGGCACAGACCCAATCCTCCGATCGTGCCACTGGATACATCGGCCAGAATATCGCCATGCTCGTTGCCGAGCACCACTACGTCCAGGGTTTCTGGGCAAGCCACCAGACGACGTGCCAGATCGTCGATCAAAAACTCTTGATAGGTCAGACTGCTATGCCCACTTACCGCCTCCTTAACAATCGTGCGGAAACGGCCATCGGTACGCGGCTGGATTGAGTATTTTGCACCGAGCGTCACACGTCCGGGATAGCCTGCCAACTGCCGCTGCAATGCCAGCTCACAGGCTGTATGCGCTACCCGGTACATCTGCTCATCCGTGCTCACCTTCACGGCATATGCCCCAACTTTGTCTACTGGAGGAGCCAGCCACCAGCCATTACTGCTCGGCAAAGCTGCTAGTTCTGAAACGTCTCCTTCACGCGGTGGATACATACCTTCCAGATTGTCGCGGGCAATCACGTAATCGATGCGCTCAGGATTGAGCATCGGACTGCGATAACCTGACAGCCAGCGTATTGGGCGCACATTGATATAGGTCTCTTTGTTCCAGCGCAGATACCATAGAATCGGGCGACAAGGTCCCCCACTAGCTCCGAAGAGTGTGCAGCTCGCAGCATCAATCGCATCGCGCGTCTCGTCAGGGAAGGCTGTTCCATAACGCTCCTGCGCATCCCGACCACAGGGCGGTTCAACAAAGCGAATATCGGGCGCTAGAGCACGTAGAATCTCAACTGCTGGACGCATCACCTCCGGAGCGGCATCATCACCAGCAATTACGCAAACGGTGGGCGGAGACTGCTCCTGGCTCCTCATCGCAACGTTCCTTCCTGCTCAATGTAATTGATAATCCCACCAGCTGCCACGATACGTGCCACAAATGGATCGAGAGGCTCCGCCTGGAACGTCTGCCCGGTCGTGATATTATGGATTGTCCCAGTCTCCAAGTTCACATCTAGTTCCTGACCATCCTCACTATTCAGCACCGCTTCCTCGCAAATAAGCACTGGCAACCCGATGTTGACGGCATTGCGATAGAAGATACGGGCAAAACTGCGTGCAATGACTACTTTCACACTATTTGCCAGAATAGCTGTGGGTGCATGCTCACGTGAGGAGCCACAGCCGAAGTTATGCCCACCCATCACAATATCGCCCTGTTTCACCTGCGGCGCGAATTCCGGCAGCACTTCACACAGGCAGTATTTCGCCAGTTGCGCTCGATCAGTCGTCACATTGTAGCGGCCAGGAATAATGACATCCGTATTGACATTATCGCCAAGTTTCCAAATACGCCCCATAATCTTTCTATCCTTTTCTTTCTTAACGGACGCGATAAATCCGGGTCCGTCGCGATCTAGCGAACCCCTACCTTTTCTCGCAATAAATTGCGCCCGTCTAGCGAATGGGGCCCAATTCATTGCACCCGCTTCACCCCACACCCACTGGACCCCCATCTGCCGGACCTTTCATTCCTTTTGACTATAAGAAGTTCCGTGGATCAGTAATATGGCCAGTCAATGCAGTCGCTGCGACTGTCGCCGGGCTGCCCAGATAAATTTCAGCTGTTGGATCACCCATGCGGCCCGTAAAGTTGCGGTTCATGGTCGTCAAAGCTCGCTCGCCGGGAGCCAGGACGCCGAAGTGACGGCCGATACAGGGACCACAACCAGGCGTGCCTACCGAGGCTCCTGCCCGCGCGAAGATTTCCAGATAGCCCAGGCGCATTGCCTCCAGGTAGATTTCGCGAGATGCAGGAACAACTACCATGCGTATCTCGGGATGAAGCGTTTTGCCACGTAAGATATTCGCCGCAA
>WNFJ01499932.1_pt2 | contig 11830 bp, 12 predicted proteins | sample 5400461 | NCBI WGS metagenome assembly WNFJ01 (sample SAMN13153349, study PRJNA577476) | soil metagenome | isolation source: 115 cm saprolite on Douglas fir-dominated hillslope | place: USA:California | collected 2013-09-17
TGGAATTCGATTGCATCGATGCGTTCGCCGCGCGCGTTGAACGGATGGTGTTCGGGTGCATGCCGGTTGGCGAGGTCGGCGAGCGCGAGGACGTCGGGATGCGTGAGAGCAAGACCGTCGCGGGTGAGCGCGTCGAGATGCCAGGCGGCGCCTTCGCGGTGGATGGCGCCGACCAGCGCAGGGTTGATCGTGAGCGCGTTGTAACGCTCGAGTGGCGGCGTCTGGTTGGTGACTTCGTGCGTCTGACCGTAGGTGGGTGAATTCATCGCTTGCCTCCGTCTGAAGTTTTAGTTTGCTCCGGTGCGGTGATATTCGCAAAGAGGGCTTCCTGCTATTCCCATTGAAAACAAGATTCATTGAAAATCGTCTTAAATCTTCTACCTTGAGGTATTTCCGATTTTTAATCGGAAGTCCTTATTTACTCGATGCCGAACCTATAATCAAGGCCGCCCAATTGGGGCCGCAGGTGCAATCACGCAAGTAAGGAAAAGGCAATTCAAACGAGCATTAATGTTATTCAGCTAGTACAGGGCGCTTTGACCGAAAGCGTGTTGCAACAACTCGCCACAAAACTGGGCGTCGCTCCGGAAGCGGCGAAACGCGTGGTCGGCATGATCGCTCCGGCACTGGTCGGGTCGCTGATGAACAAAGCCGCATCGCCCGAAGGCGCGCGCAGCCTGTTCGCGTCGATTATGTCACCGGATTCGAACGCCAATATCGTCGATATGCTGCCGCAACTGGTCCATGGCGACGGCCTGCAATCGCTGCTCGCAGCGGGCACGCGGCTTTTCAGCGGCGTGTCGTCGGAAGAGCGCGTCAACGCGCTGAGCAACACGGTAGCAGCGAAGACCGGCGTATCGGTCGGCGCCACGCATGCACTCAGCGGCATTGTCATGACCACGCTGTTCGGCGTGCTCAAGCATTACTTCACGAAAGCCGACGGTGCTGTCGGCCAGTTGCCCACGCTGCTCGGCCATCAGTTGCCGATGGTGAAAGCCAGCATGACGGAAGACATCGCCGGCGCGCTGGGTCTGGGTGGCGCGGGCAGTTTCCTGTCCGGCGTCGCGGCGCAGATGAAAGCGGTGTCGTCGCATCTCGACCATCCGTCGATGGTTGGTGGCACGTCACCTGCCGTCAACGCTTCGCTCGACCGGATCGTGGTGGAAGAGAAGGCAGGATCGAAGAAATGGTGGTGGCTGGCTGTGGCCGCCGCGATCGCGTTGCTCGCGCTGCTGTTCGGCCGTAGCTGCGTCAACCAGAAGCCGCTCGCGGCTGCGCCCGCTGCCGCTCCGGTTGCCGTGTCAATGCCGGTGGCTGCCGCCGAACCGGCTCCGGAACCCGCTGCCGCACCGGCACCCACGAAGGACGCGCTGCTGACGTCAGCGAAGAAGAGAAGGCCAAGCTGCTCGCCGCACTGACGGCGAAGTTCGGCGCGGACCATCTGAACGCGACCATTGCCGTCGACCCGGACACCAAGCCGGCTAGCTGGCTCGACAAGCTCGACAGCCTGTTGCCGCTGATGCAATTGCCGGGCGCGGAAGCCAGGTTGTCGGGCGAGAAGATCGAGTTGAGCGGGTCGGCAGCCGATGCACGCAATGGCTGGATGGACAAGCTGAAGACGTTGTTCGGCGCGGGCTTTACCATCGGCACCTTCGACGTCAAACAAGCGGTTGAAAATGCGAAGGAATCGTTCATGAGCGCGTTCTCGTCGCTGAGCGACGATTGCTCTGCCGCTGACGTCGCCAAAGTGTTGAACCTGCAAGTGATCAACTTCCGCACCGGTTCCGATGTGCCGCCGCAAGACGCGCAACTGGCGCTGGCCAAATCGGCAGAAGTGCTGAAGGCGTGCGAGACGAAGAGCAAGACCGTGAAACTGAACGTGGGCGGCTATTCCGACAATGTCGGCCCGGCGAGCACGAATCTGGCGCTGTCGAAGAAGCGGGCGGAAGCAGTGCGCGCGTTCCTCGTGAAGCACGGCGTTTCCGCTGATTCGCTGACGGCGCAAGGTTTCGGCGATGCCCACCCGGTCGCCGACAACTCAACGGCCAGCGGACGTTTCGCGAACCGCCGGATCGACTTCGCTGTGCAGGAGTGATTGTCTGACCGGACGCTTCTGAGGTCCGGTATTGACGTGGCAATACAAAACACCCCGTCCCGCGCAAGCCGGACGGGGTGTTTTTCTTGGTGCGTAGTCGAGCCCTTTACCGCGGCGCGGCGTCGCGCACGCGCGCCGGAAACCGATCTGCCGGGCCTTGCAGGAAGTCATCGCCGAGATTGGCTGGGAGTGTTTGCCGCACGACTTCCAGCCACGCGCGCGCCGCGTTCGACAAATAGCCGTTGCGCCGCCAGCCCACGGCCATATCCCAATGAATTTCCGGCGCGACCACCGGCCGGCAGGTGAACGCGTTGATATCGAGCCGCCGGCAATACGGCGCTGGCAGCAATGCAATGCCGACACCCGCCTGCACCAGCGCCGCCATGAAATCCCAGTGCCCGCTGCGCCCCACGATAGTCGGCGTGAATCCCGCCCCGCGGCAGGCGTTGAGCACGAGATCCGATAGCGCCAGACTTTCGCCGTAGAAAACGAACGGTTCTTGCGCGAGATCGGCGAGCGGCACGTCCACCGAGGCATCCCATCGCGAGCCTTTTGGCGCGACGAGCCAGAGCAACTGCCGGCTGATCGGCAGCACGTCGAACGTGGCAAGATCGACCGGTTGCAGCACGCCACCGAGCTCCAGTTCGCCGTCGATCAACGCCGCCTCGATCGCCTTCGAGCCGCGCTCGAACAGCTTCAGCTCCACCTTCGGATAGCGTTTCTTGAACACCGCGATGGCCGGCGTGAACAGCGATCCGCCCATCGGCGGAATGCCGATAGTTAGCGTACCGCGCCCGAGTTTGCCGAGATCGTTGAGTTCGGCTTCGAGTTGCGCGTGCGCCGCGAGCACTTCCAGTCCGCGCTGATAGACGATCTGGCCGGCGTCGGTGAGCACCATCTGGCGGCTTTCGCGCAGCAGCAGCGGCGAACCGATTTCGTCTTCAAGCGACTTCACCATCTTGCTGATGGTCGGCTGCGTGACGAACATTTTTTCTGCCGCAGCAGTGAAGCTTTTTTGCTTCACGACCTCGACGAAATACCGCAGCGATCGCAATTCCATACGTACCCCCTGAATTCCAAATTGGAATGCACTTGATAAGTTTAAGTCATTTTTATTATGTTGCAGTGCACGCTATATTCGACTACAGGTTAACCCTTATTAATACGCAGAAAGGCCCGCCATGATCGTTCTCGCCGCCGTTTTGCCTCTATCAACTTTATTCGCCGGTTCCCGCGCCGCGTTTGGCCGGGTTGCGCGCATCGCCATGCAGAGCGCTGGTCTTGCCGGAATTTGGCTGCTTGCCGATTTCGCCTCGCGCACCTTGCATTTGCCCGTGCCGGGTGGCGTTGTGGGCTTGCTGGTGCTGCTCGCGCTGTTGTTCTGCGGCGGTATTGCGCCGCGCTGGGTCAAGGCGGGCGCGGACTGGTTGCTCAGCGACATGTTGCTGTTTTTCATCCCGGCCGCGGTCGCCGCGGTTCAGTACGGCGGCTTGTTTCGGGAAGATGGCTGGCGCCTGGCGCTGGTTGTGGTGTTCGGCACATTGATGGTGATGGTGGCGGTGGCATTCGCCGTCGAACAGGCTTCGAAGCTCGAGCGCCGGCTGGAACTGCGCCGCGTGACGAACGCGCGGCACGCCGCACGGGCTTGAGGCTGCTTTGTGAACCCGGACGCGATGACCCACTTCTACGAATCCCTCTTCGCCGATGACGCCGCGCGTCTCATCGCGGCGGGTTGCTTCGTGCTGACGGTCGCGTTGTATTTCGTGTCGAAGCGCGTCTATGCGCGCTTTCGTCAGCCGTGGCTCACGCCGCTACTCACGGTACCGGTTGTGCTCGTGGCCATCGTGCTGGGCGCGCGCATTCCGTACCCCGTTTATTTCGCCGATACCCGCTGGCTGATGTGGCTACTCGGCCCGGCCACGGTCGCCTTTGCCGTGCCCATCTTCGAATATCGGCATCTGCTGAAGAAGCATTGGCTGTCGTTATCGGTGGGCGTGACAGTTGGGATTCTGGTGGCTGTCGGCGGTTCGTTGACACTCGCAAAACTGCTGCATTTATCGCCGGAATTGCAGCGCAGTCTGGCGACGCGCTCGGTATCGACGCCATTTGCGCTCGCTGTCTCCGACAAACTCCACGCGCCGAAGGATCTGACAGCCTTGTTTGTGATTGCGACCGGCGTGGGCGGCATGTTGTTCGGTGAAATTGTGCTGGCGCTGGTGCCATTGCGTTCACGGTTGGCGCGCGGTGCGCTTTTTGGCGCGGCGGCACATGGCGTGGGCACCGCCAAGGCACGCGAACTGGGTAGCGAGGAAGGCGTAGTTGCCAGCCTGACGATGATGATCGCCGGCGTGGCGATGGTTTTGCTCGCGCCGTTATTAACGTTCTTGCCGTTTTAGGGTGAACGGGTTGAGCGTCCCTCGCGGCAGCAATACCCTAACTGCTCAGCCGCACCACCGCGGGCAGCACCCAAAACCGCTCATCGGCGCAATCAAAACAACCTCCCAAGCCCACCTCGTTTCATCCCAATTTGCTACAATCCGATTTCGCTTCGAGGAGCGTTGCGACGGCTTTCATCTACGAAGGCCGCCAGGCTCGAAGCATTCAATCGGACGGAGCGACAGCGCGGGTTAAATCACCACGCGCTCGTTGAACCACCGCATCGAACGGCGCTCACGTCAAATTTCTATATTTCCATTAGAAAGGAGGGCGTGATGAACGCCGCAGTTCTCGATTCCAACAAAGATTTCGTCGTCGCCGATATGTCTCTTGCCGCCTGGGGCCGCAAGGAACTGAACATCGCTGAAACGGAAATGCCCGGCCTTATGCAAACGCGTGAGGAATACAAGACGCAACAGCCGCTGAAGGGCGCGCGTATTGCCGGTTCGCTGCACATGACCATCCAGACCGGCGTGCTGATCGAAACGCTGACCGCGCTGGGCGCGGATGTCCGCTGGGCATCGTGCAACATCTTCTCGACGCAGGATCACGCAGCCGCGGCTATCGCGCAAGGCGGCGTGCCGGTGTTCGCATTCAAGGGCGAATCGCTCGACGAATACTGGGAGTTCTCCCACCGCATCTTCGAATGGCCGAACGGCGAATTCGCCAACATGATCCTCGACGACGGCGGCGACGCCACGTTGCTGCTGATCCTCGGCTCGAAGGCTGAAAAGGACCGCTCGGTCATCGCAAAGCCTGAGAACGAAGAAGAAGTCGCACTGTACAAGTCGATCGCCGCTCACCTCGACATCGATCCGGCGTGGTACTCCAAGCGCCTCGTCCACATCCAGGGCGTGACGGAAGAAACGACGACGGGCGTGCATCGCCTGTATCAGATGGAAAAGGAAGGGCGTCTGCCGTTCCCGGCCATCAACGTGAACGATTCGGTCACGAAGTCGAAGTTCGACAACCTGTATGGCTGTCGTGAATCGCTCGTGGACGGCATCAAGCGCGCTACTGACGTGATGATCGCCGGCAAGATCGCGGTCGTGGCCGGTTACGGCGACGTGGGCAAGGGTTGCGCGCAATCGCTGCGCGGTCTGGGCGCGACGGTGTGGGTCACGGAAATCGATCCGATCTGCGCGTTGCAGGCAGCGATGGAAGGCTACCGCGTAGTGACGATGGAATATGCCGCCGACAAGGCCGACATTTTCGTGACCGCTACGGGCAACTTCCATGTGATCGGCCACGACCACATGAAGGCGATGCGCAACAACGCGATTGTTTGCAACATCGGCCACTTCGACTCGGAAATCGACGTTGCCTCTACGCGCCAGTACACGTGGGACAACATCAAGCCGCAAGTCGATCACATCATTTTCCCCGACGGCAAGCGCATCATCCTGCTGGCCGAAGGCCGCCTGGTGAACCTGGGTTGCGCGACGGGCCACCCGTCGTTTGTGATGTCGGCCTCGTTCACCAACCAGACGATCGCGCAAATCGAGTTGTTCGTGCATGGCGACAAGTACGAAAACAAGGTCTACGTGCTGCCGAAGCATCTTGATGAAAAGGTTGCGCGTCTGCATCTGGGGCGTATTGGCGCTGAACTGACTGTGCTGTCCGACTATCAGGCCAGCTATATCAGCGTGGACAAGATGGGTCCGTTCAAGCCGAACCACTATCGTTATTAAACACGTGGTGTTGTCGTAGCTCCCAGCACGCGCATGGGTTTGAAAAAGCCCATGCGCGTGAAACTTCAAGTACCAGGAGACCATCGATGTCCGTTCTGCTGACCTGGCTGATCAACGCGCTCGCGCTGTTGATCATCACTTACCTCGTGCCGTCGATTCACATCCGCAGTTTCGGCACCGCGCTGATCGTCGCGATCGTGCTCGGGCTGATCAATACGTTCCTGCGTCCATTGCTGGTGCTGCTCACGCTGCCCGTGACCATTCTCACGCTTGGGCTTTTCATCCTGGTCGTGAATGCGCTGTGTTTCTGGCTGTGCGCTTCGTTGCTGAAAGGCTTCGAGGTATCGGGTTTCTGGTCGGCGTTCATCGGCTCGATTCTGTACAGCATCGTGTCCTGGCTGCTGTCGGCGCTGATCCTTTGTCAGCGCAACTTCTAAGAACGCGAGTGTCTTGCGCGCGCGTTCCACTCCTCCCATGAAACCGATCGAACTCTCATTCGAGTTTTTCCCGCCGAAAACGCAGGAAGGAATCGAGAAATTGCGCGCGACTGGCGCGCAGCTCAAGACGCTCAACCCGAAGTTCGTCTCCGTGACGTTCGGCGCGGGCGGTTCCACGCAACAAGGCACGCTCGATACCGTCCTGGAGATGATGAAGCAGGGACTCGAAGCTGCGCCACATTTGTCGTGCATCGGGTCGTCGAAGGATAGTTTGCGGGGGATTCTCGGCGCGTATCGCGAGCATGGCATTCGTCATATTGTCGCGTTGCGCGGCGATTTGCCTTCGGGCATGGGCGAAGTCGGCGAGTTGCGGTATGCGTCGGAACTGGTGAGCTTCATCCGGGCCGAGCACGGCGACTGGTTCAACATTGAAGTCGCGGCGTACCCGGAATATCACCCGCAGGCGCGTTCGCCCAAATCCGATCTCGAGAACTTCGTGCGCAAGGTGCAAGCCGGCGCGAATTCGGCGATCACGCAGTACTTCTATAACGGCGACGCGTATTTCCGTTTCGTCGATGAAGCCCGCAAGCTTGGCATCGATGTTCCTATCGTGCCGGGCATCATGCCCATCACCAACTTCTCGCAGTTGATGCGCTTCTCCGAGATGTGCGGCGCGGAAGTGCCGAAGTGGATTGCACGCAGATTGGAAAGTTTCGGCGATGATCGAGAAGCGATTCGCGCGTTCGGACTCGATGTAGTGACCGGATTGTGCGAGCGGCTGGTGAAGGAAGGCGCGCCGGGGCTGCATTTTTATACGCTGAACGGCGCGGCTGCGAGCAAGACGATTTGCGAGCGGTTGGGATTGCCAAAAGCCTGATGTTTTTGTTTAACCCGCGCGGCGTTCGCCGCGCGGTTCTTCTGTTCCCAGTCCCCGCTGTTTAATCACCTTGAAACATTGTGCATAACGAAACATGATTGGTTCATGCTCTCGTCGAGCAACATTCCCGATCGTTAACTTAAAATTACATTTCTTTCGTGATACGGTAGCGCCCGAATTTGCCGTCGCGCGTGGGTTTGCCGACAACGCGTGAATCGATGAAAAACGCGCCGAATCGAGAGGAAACCCTGATAACTCGAAGAAGTTAAGCGAAAACACGGCCTTTTCGATCTCGTCAGCTGGCTTGCCGGACACACGCGCAGAAGCTATTTCCCATAGGGAATTTCGTCGCCTTGTTCCCCCCGGCAAAGCTCAGTAATATCGCGCTACGCTGGTTTTAGCCGGCACCGATCCTGGAGGAAACATGAAGAAAATTGGCCTGTTGCGAGCTGCTCGTCTGTCGATGGCATTAAGCGCCGCCATCGCGGCATCGCTCGTAACCGCGAGCGTCGCCCAAGCAGCACCGATTCCTAACAAAACGCTCGTCTACTGCTCAGAAGGCAGCCCGGCCGGTTTCGATCCCGCGCAATACACGACGGGTACCGATTTCACCGCAAATACCTTCACGGTCTATAACCGCCTCGTGGAATTCGAGCGCGGCAGCACGAAGGTGGAAGGAGGTCTCGCGGAAAAGTGGGATGTATCGCCTGATGGCCTGACGTACACGTTCCATCTCCGCCATGGCGTGAAGTTCCAGACCACGTCGTTCTTCAAGCCGACGCGCGATTTCAACGCGGACGACGTGCTGTTCACGTTCAACCGCATGCTCGATCCGAATCAGCCGTTCCGCAAAGCCTATCCGGCGTCGTTCCCGTACTTCACGGATATGGGCCTGGACAAGCTGATCACGAAGGTCGAAGCAGTCGATCCGTACACGGTCAAGTTCACGCTGAAGGAAGTCAACGCGCCGTTTATCCAGAACATGGCGATGGAATACGCGTCGATTCAGTCGGATGAATATGCCCAGCAATTGCTGAAAGCAGGCAAGGCCGCCGATATCAACCAGCAGCCGGTCGGCACGGGTCCGTTTATTTTCCGCAGCTATACGAAAGACGCGACCATCCGTTTCGACGGCAATCCTGACTACTGGAAGCCGGGCGCAGTCAAAATCTCGAAGCTGATTTTCTCGATCACGCCGGACGCCGCCGTGCGCGTGCAGAAACTAAAGAGCAACGAATGCCAGGTAATGAGCTATCCGCGGCCGGCTGACATCGCACCGCTGAAGGCAGACGCGAACCTCGATACGCCGTCGCAGCCGGGCTTCAACGAAGGTTACGTCGCGTACAACACGACGAAGAAGAACGTCGAGAACGTGGACGTGCGCCGCGCGCTGGACATGGCGATCAACAAGAAGGCGATCATTGAGTCGGTGTATCAAGGCGCGGGCCAATCCGCCGTCGCACCGATGCCGCCGACCCAATGGTCCTACGACAAGAACCTGAAGGTTCAGCCGTACGACACAGCGAAGGCCAAGGCGCTGCTCGCGAAGGCCGGTTTCCCGAACGGCTTCGAAATGAACCTGTGGGCCATGCCGGTACAACGTCCGTACAACCCGAACGCGCGTCTGATGGCCGAGATGATCCAGGCCGACTGGGCGAAGATCGGCGTGAAGGCGAATATCGTGTCGTATGAGTGGGGCGAGTACATCAAGCGCGGTCACGCAGGCGAACATGACGCCATGCTGATTGGCTGGACCGGCGACAACGGAGATCCGGACAACTGGCTCGGCACGCTGCTCGGTTGCGAAGCGGTCAACGGCAGCAACTTCTCGCACTGGTGCTACAAGCCGTTCAACGACCTGGTGATCAAGGGCCGCAATACGTCCGACCAGGCGCAGCGCACGCAGGCTTATATGCAGGCGCAGCAAATCTTCGCTGATCAACTGCCGTTCTCGCCGATCGCTCACTCCACGGTCTATCAGCCGACGAGCAAGAAAGTGATCGGCATGAAGATCGAGCCGCTGGGTTACTTGCGTTCCGACGGTGTCGGCGTGCAGTAAGCTGTTAGCGGTACGCTTCTTGCACTAAAACTATATATAACTAGTCGGAAAGGTCCGGCGACAAGGGTCACAAGCCCGCGTCGCCGGTCGCATTTCCCCTCCCCAAAGAGACGAACCATGTTCCGATTCGTTCTGCGACGCATAGGCATGGTGATCCCGACGTTCATCGGCATCACGATCCTGGCGTTCGCGTTAATCCACCTGATCCCGGGCGATCCTATCGAAGTCATGATGGGCGAGCGCGGCGTGGACCCGGCAATGCACGCCGAAGCCATGAAGCGGCTTGGGCTCGACCTGCCGCTGCCTGTTCAGTATTTCCACTATGTCGGGCATGCGCTGAAAGGCGATCTCGGCATGTCGATCATCACCAATACCAGCGTCATGGGTGAATTCCTCGGCCGCTTTCCAGCGACTCTGGAACTGGCCTTCTGCGCGATGATCTTCGCTTTGGTGATCGGATTACCGGCGGGCGTTGCCGCGGCACGGTCGTCGATCACGGTGTGATGGGCACCGCGCTCACCGGTTATTCCATGCCGATCTTCTGGTGGGGCTTGATCCTCATCATGTTCTTCTCAGCCAAGCTGGGATGGACACCGGTTTCCGGGCGCATTGCAGTGGAATACGATATTCCGCATCGAACGGGCTTTATGTTGTGGGACGCGCTTTTCTCCACCGATGAAGGCGCGTTCAAGTCCGCCGTTAGTCACCTGATCCTGCCGACCATTGTGCTGGGCACTATCCCGCTCGCCGTGATCGCGCGCATGACCCGCTCATCGATGCTCGAAGTGCTGCGCGAGGATTACATCCGTACAGCGCGCGCCAAGGGGCTTGCGCCGGGACGCGTGGTGATCGTGCATGCGCTGCGTAACGCGCTGATTCCTGTCGTGACCGTGATCGGCTTGCAAGTCGGCACGCTGCTCGCAGGCGCCGTGTTGACCGAGACCTTGTTCTCTTGGCCGGGTGTGGGCAAATGGCTGATCGACGCCATCAGCCGCCGCGATTATCCCGTCGTGCAGGGCGGGATCCTGATGATCGCGACGCTCGTCATTTTCGTGAATCTGGTCGTCGACTTGTTGTACGGCGTGCTGAATCCGCGCATTCGCCACACGAGGTAAGCCAATGGCCGACATTCAAAATAGCTCCCAGGCATTGACCCCCGTCCCGAGTGGCCGATTTATCGCCGTCCGCGAATTCTGGGCGAATTTTTCGCGCAATCGCGGTGCGGTCGTGGCCGGCGCGATCGTGCTGATCCTCGTGTTTATCGCCATCTTTGCGCCGCTGATCGCGCCACATAGCCCGATCGAGCAATATCGCGACAACGTCAAGATCCCGCCCGCGTGGCTCGATGGCGGTAACTGGCGCTTCGTGCTCGGTACCGACGAAGCCGGCCGCGACATCCTCTCCCGCCTGATGTACGGCGCGCGGCTGTCGTTCTGGATCGGCTTTGTGTCCGTGGTGCTGGCGTTGATTCCGGGCATCGTGCTCGGGTTGATCGCCGCGTTTTTCCAGAAATGGCTCGACACGCCGATCATGCGCATCATGGACGTGCTGCTCGCGCTGCCTTCGCTGTTGCTGGCGGTCGCGGTGGTCGCGATTGTCGGGTTGCCGGGTTATGTGCGTTTGTCGCGCGCATCCGCGCTGGGAGAACTGCAGCGTGAATTCGTGACGGCGTCGCGGGTGGCCGGTGCCGGCTCCGTTCGGCTGATGTTCTCGCAAGTGCTGCCGAATTGCGCCGCACCGCTGATCGTGCAGGCGACGCTCGGGTTTTCATCGGCGATTCTCGATGCCGCCGCGCTCGGTTTTCTCGGCCTTGGCGTGCAGCCGCCGTCAGCCGAGTGGGGCGCGATGCTCGCGTCGGCACGGGATTACATCGAAAGCGCGTGGTGGATCGTGACCATGCCCGGGCTTTCCATTCTGATTTCGGTCCTGGTGATCAACCTGCTCGGCGACGGTCTGCGCGACGCACTCGATCCCAAACTCAAACGGATGGCCTGACATGAGCGATCTCCTAACCATCCGCAATCTCGCCGTGAGTTTCAACGGACTTCCGGCGGTCGATCGAATCGATATATCCGTCAAACCCGGCGAAGTGGTCGGCGTAGTCGGGGAGTCAGGCTCCGGCAAAAGTGTCACGATGATGGCGCTCATGGGTCTGATCGATGCGCCCGGAATCGTCACTGCCGATCAGGTCACGTTCAATGGCGTCGACTTGTTGAAGGCATCGGCGCGGCAGCG
>WNFJ01199836.1_pt4 | contig 11829 bp, 8 predicted proteins | sample 5400461 | NCBI WGS metagenome assembly WNFJ01 (sample SAMN13153349, study PRJNA577476) | soil metagenome | isolation source: 115 cm saprolite on Douglas fir-dominated hillslope | place: USA:California | collected 2013-09-17
TCGCTTGGGTAAAAGCACTAGCGTGTTCACCAAAGAGCAAAACAGCGGGAGAGATCGCGTAAGATCTTGTCTTGCAGGACAAGAGCGCAATACATACCTCACGGTCTGTTTGTCTCTCTTCAACTTGAAAGACTGTACCGTGGGGCACACGGGAACAGGTACTCCTCCGGGAGGACGAACACTTCTGGACATGCGGGCCTCTACTTTCTGAATAGTGATATTCATTAGGCAAGTCTCATGGGTGAAGGAAGAACCCCCTCGGCTTTAGCCAGGAGAGTGTCAGTCTACTATCCGTCTCTAGCAGGCTTCACCCTTGCATCATGCGTTTCATCGAGACTGGGCTCACTATAGTGATTGGCCAGATAGCGGTATTGTCCGCGATAGTAGGCAAGAGGTGCGACCTCTTCTATAGGCGTACTGCCATTGCTAGTGTTAGCAGCATATTCATGATAATCTACGAGTGTACTGCAGGCTCGGGCTTCCTTGCTGGCAAAAACTGCCCTGCTTGTTGTACCCATCGCCTCAACCTCTCCCACGAAAATAACATGGTCACCGCCGGGATACTCGGCAACAAGACGTGTATCAACAAACGCAAGAATGTCATCTAGGATAGGTGCACCTGTCGCTGCAATATGATATGGAACATGACAGAAATGCTCGAAACGATCTTCGGAAGGCATGGCGAAGCAGCGCGAGAGATGCACCTGTTTGGCAGTCAGGAAATTAACCGCAAAGATCTTGCTTTCACGGAAAAGTGGGAGTGTGTTGCTGGCCCTGTCTACGCAAATAAGTACCAATGGCGGATCGAGCGAAAGAGAAGTGAAGGAATTGACAGTTAAGCCAGAGGGCTTCCCTTGACTAATTGTCGTTGCTACAGTCACACCAGTGGCGAAATGACCCATTACCTGCCGGAAAAAGTCTTTTTCAATTGCCATTATTAATCCTTCGATTGATAGTAGGAATGCCCATTGACACCTCATCAAACTGAATACAGAATCTATTCTCTTGTCTACCGCTAGCATAAAGCTATTTTTCTATGGGGCCGGGGCGACTACTCTCCTCATAGTATAAAGTAGTATTGGGCAAGCAAGTTGTCAACTGTACAAAGGTGCAGTTTGTTTGTCATTGGAAGCTGAGTAGTTAGTCCGAATTGTCATCTTCCTTGCCAAAATCGTCTTCACATGTTATCCTCATAGCACACATGATCTAATACTACGTTGAGAGACAGAATTATTTAACCAGCATCTCTTTGGCGCAGATGGCATATCAGTAGTCAGAAAATTAGGACTGTACTCTTGCGCTAAACTCTGAGGGATTCATCGCTATTTATGGAAACAGGCCAGCCAGCCTCTAGTGGCGAGGTGCAATACTCACTCTCTGCCTGGGAGAGCATGTACAAATCGCTTGATGAGATCACGTTTGCCGTCGTGGATACCGAGACGACCGGTCTGCGTCCCGGGCCTGATCGTGTTATCGAACTGGCCGTCGTGTGTGTACGCGGTGGTGAGGTGATTGACACTTTCCAGAGTCTAGTGAATCCCTGCTGCCGTATCTCTCCTTTTATCATCAACTTCACTGGAATTACGCCTGAGATGCTAAGCGGAGCGCCAGCTGCGAAGGAGATCATGCCACACTTTCTGCAATGCATCGATGGCACTCTTCTTGTCGGTCACAATCTCAGCTTCGATCTCAAATTTCTCTCCCACGAGGCCCAGTTGCTGGGAAGAACCTTTCCTCTCGATGGCTTTGATACTATCCCACTTGCTCGGCGGTTCCTGCCCGGCTTAAAGCGCTTCAAACTCGACATGGTTGCCGCATATTTGCAGATCCCAGCGTCCAATCGTCACCGTGCTCTTGGAGACGCTGAGATAACAGCCGCTGTATTTCTCCATTTACTTGAGCGGGCACGGCAGCAGGGCATTTCTACCCTTGCCCACCTGCGCTGCCGTCTGCAACTTCCAGTCGCTTGGAGTGGTGATATCACGCAGGTGGCATCCTCAGGCAAAGGCACAGCCACATCAAGGGGAAAGCGAGCTGCCATCTACACGAGAAGTTTTCAAGCAAAGGTACTCAGGGATAAACCGCTAGAAATAGAAGTTGAGCGGTGCAAAGCCTACTGCGCCAGATGGGGATATAGCATTGACGAGAATCAAATTTACTATGAAATACAAACAGACGGCGATGAGCAAGATCAACCTGAATTATACCACCTCTTAGCTGCTGCTAAGAGAGAGAGTATAGATGTCGTGGTGATAACTGGTCCGGGAAGGCTATCCAGTAGTCCCGCAGAGCTTGTCACTATCATCCAGCAATTCCAAAATGTGGGTGTGAAGGTAGAAACGACGGAACCATCATTTTTAGATAGAGCGAAATCGACCGAACACGACCAGATGAAAAGTGGTGTGCAATACCGTCAGAAGAAACGCTCAAAATGGACCGAATATGAGATAGTCGGAGCGCCAACTATCCAGCAACAGAATGGTCTAAGGCGAGTAGCTATCTATGCTAAAGGAGATACGAACTCACTCCAGGAACAAATAGAGCACTGTAAAGCCTACTGCGCCAGAAATGGTTACAGGATTGACAAGGATCAGCTTTATTTTGAGGTCCGAGAAGGTACTGATGAGCAGGACCGCCCCGAACTAAATCCCGAACTAAATCGCCTCACAGAAGTAGCAAAGGGCGGCCTGATAGATGTTATTGTACTAACCAATGTCCAAATGTTTACGCGGAGGCCTTCCTATCTTGCTGTCATCTTACAAGTATTCCAAGATGCAGGGGTTTCAATAGAAACGATAGATTGAAAACAATATAATACAGGCATATAAGTCTTCATTCGCACATAATTGGAAGATTATTCAATTGGCAATTCAGAGTGACCATGTGCATCTCTTCGTCAGAACAGATCCATAGAACTTGTCTGCTCTTCTCGGTACCACTTGCCCGCATAGAAAAATAGTTCACGCAAGGTTGCAAACATTGTAGCGATTTTTATGTTTCTGACTTTTTTGCCTGGTAATGACAGTTGGCGTACACTAACTTCGGTATACGTAAAGCCTGCACGAGCAAATCTGTATATCATTTCAACATTGGCCATGGCTCCTCGTGTCTCCAGGTGATGCGTCTGAAAAAAATCGGTCCTGAAAAGTTTGAACATACAATTTACGTCGTGTACCTTGATACCAAACATAAAACGTACCAGTTGTTTCCATGTCCAACCGTTGAGAGTGCCTACCCAGGAAGTGTAACGAGAATGGGAATATCCCAACACTGCATCATAGTCCTCAATGAGAGGGAAAAAGTCGACTAGATTGCAGATGTCAAATCGGCTATCTGCCCCCATGAAGAGCAGCAACTCTTTTGTGGCTACCTCAGAACCTGCGTTAAGTGCGGCACCGTACCCCCGTTTGACCTGGTGGCTAATCATGCGTACGTGTGAGTTCTGTCTGGTAAGTTGCCCTACAATCTTTTCAGTGCTATCCTCGCTGCCATCGTTGACCACGATCACCTCAAAATCATTCGTCCATGCACTTAATGTATGAATGATTGTAGAGATCGTGTGCTCGATGGTGATCTCTTCATTATAGACTAGTAATACTACTGATAGGCTCCGAGATGTAGTGACAGTTGGCACATCTTCTGTCGTAACTGTTAACGTGTCGCCAGGTAGCAAATATCCTTTGTTGGTAGCAAATATCCAGGCACGCATGATCAGAAAAGAGAGTACTGCAGTTCCAGCAATAGCACTTATCTTAGCTACATTCATCCATAGAGGACTGCTCAGTGAGCTAGCTATGAATAGGTTTGTTAAGAACCAATTGAGTGGAAGATTGCAAAAAAAGCATAATGTTACTACAGTAATAAAACGCATTATCTGCTGTCTGCTGATTGGATTTTTGTCACCGAACGTCCAGAATTTATTGATAGCAAAGCTGTTCAAGGCAGCTACACATTGTGCAAGCAGGTTGTAGAGCAACAGCAGCCGTGTATCCTGGGTCGGTAGCAACCAGAGCAATAGGTTGAAAGCAAGCAAATCAATCGCTGTATTGAGAAACCCTACTAGGCTAAAGCGCGAAAGCTGACCAAATAGCTGCCTTATGCGTGAGTGTGCTGTCTGTGTAGTAATTTCCATAGGATATTAAATCTCCCTCTATTTTGATGACCTGCACTATTTCTTGTTGGTAACGCAAGAGTTGAATGATGTATCGGATGGAACTGGTCGTGATGGAAGCGGAAGTTTGCCCTTACGGTGATAGAGCATGAGTCCAGAAGGATCTCTAAAGATTGGCGTAAAGTGTGCTAGAAAAGTACGACTATGCGGATGGAGTCCTTTGTTGAGCAAGCTCTGCTGGTCTGGGAAGTCAATGACCCACTCTACCATTTTCTCTGGATGAGCTAACGCTTGCGACCACAAATCAGTGGAACCTTGATAGATGACATTTTTGAAGTCTATTCCGACATCTGAGAGACTGACATCGCCCGGCGATTCATCCTCCAGAATCTGGCCTCCGTCATAATGTTGGGCCAGGAACTTATTTAACGCCTGAGGCAATCCGCACACTTGATACAGACCTTCGTGTAGTGCAATTGGACTTTGTACTGCTGTGGAACCTACCTGAATGAGCATCACAACAGCTAGCGCCAGTTGTATCGGTATACGACAGTGCTGACGATGGCACAGGAATTTGTAAACGCCATCGGCTAGTATGGTCAATAAGAGTGCAACTGGCCCTACCATCTCCGATCCATAGCGTACATTGAAAAAGGGTTCGTTGGGATTTGGTAAGACACCAGATACATTTATAACAATTTGTCCGGTGTAGAGCGACAGCACATCAAAGCCAAAGACTGATAAAAAGGCCAGGGTCGCCAACGCTTCTGGTGAGAAACGCCGTCTTACAAGCAAGAGGAACAGTCCCAGAACTGCCAATACAAACAGCACAGGACCTGCTGTCTCGGCAACATCAATTGTATAAGTTACAAGCGACATCCACAGATCATGATATGTATACAATGTTCCACTCTTAAGAAGCGATAGCTGTTGGGCTTGTGCAGAATAGGGACCACGCTGAAATGCGAGGGCATCACCAAATATGACTTGGTTCCATATAAGCCAGAGTGCGATACCAAAGCCTGCGAGTGAACCATACAGAACGAGATTTCCTAGTACCTGTTCCCAGTGGTAACGCTTCTGTCGGCTAATAATGAGAATGAGCATGCATAACCCTAAAAAGATGACCCAACCCTCATAGCGAGCCAGGACAGCCAGGAATGTACAGGCTCCACTAAAAACCAGTAGTCTCGCCCGCTCTTCTTGTACCCATGCAAGAAAGTAGTAGCATGCCATCGTAATGGTGCAGATGCAGGCCAGTTCCGAAAGCGGCGTAGACTGGAGATACAAGATGTTTGCATTCAGCAGAAACACTAATGTCCCAAGATAGCTGAACATTCTATTGTCGGTGAGTCTACGCATGATCAAGTACAGGAATGGAGCAGTGATAACATAGTAGATCATGGAGGGAAGACTACCCGCCAGACCTGTACGCCAGAGATACTTACTCCAGATAAATGGGAACATCGACACATGCGGTAGTGGTAACCAGACAGTCCCAAGTTGCACTATCCCTGGATCGGTACTATCGAAAACAGCACGTGCAATGCGCAGATGCGAGTATGCGTCGCTATACAGCAGTATCGCATGTATCTGGGCGTAGTACAGGCAAGCTGCAATACTGGTTATACAGGCAGTGAGAATCACTGCTACAAGCCAGAGATCGCGTACATAGACGCTCTGTATTCTGCTTAATGCTCGTTTTTGCTCATGCGAGAGGGATGGAAGAGGTAGCGCTTGTTGCATGGCACGCAGGCGTGATACGATGACCGGAATGGTATACTTTGTGCTTGTCTCTTTGGAGATGCTGGCAGAGGTGGCATACGTTACGCTCATCTGTTTAGAGACAATGCCGTCTTCAATATGTGCTGGTTGTTGTGCGGTCTGAAGTGGGGCTATCTCCTCAGTGACTGTCCTCGCCCCGATCAAATGCATTCCATGAATGGTCTTCTGCCAGTAGTGAGGCTTAAATATCAGTTCCCATAAGGCGAATAGCGCTGCTATACTGGTTAATATCCAGTGGCAAGGAACCAGCAAGGCCCAGGGCATGAGCCTATACTGTTTCTGTTTGAGGCATCCCAGCAGATGGAGATACATATAAAAAAAGTTGCCAAATACAAGGCAAAAGAGGCCCAGATACAGGATTGGTCTGGGAAACACCGTATGATAGAAAGCCACGACTGAAGGATTCTGATTGCAGGCGACATAAATCAATGCCAAGGCCCACATCAAGGGATTGAGAAGAGGGATCGCAGCACGATTGCCTACTATCACCTGTAAAGAGAGCAAGACCTTGTATTGTCTCTCTTTAATCATCTTGAGTGGGTGGCGCATATGTACGAGATAGGTCTGCATATAACCTTTAATCCAGCGTGAACGCTGGCGCAACCAGTTTTTAGGAAGAGAGGTAGCCTCCTCCAGCGTCGTCGAATCGAGCAGCACCGTCTTGAGATGGCACCGGGTCAGCCGCAATCCCAGGTCGCAATCCTCCGTAACATTGTATGCATCCCAACCACCGAGTATGCGCAGTGCAGCAGTAAGAAAGTGATTTGAAGTTCCCCCCAGTGGTAAAGCAAAGCTGAGATGCTGTAAACCTTGCAAAACGAGATTGAACCACATGGAGTAATCGGCTGTGTACCAGCGTGTCAGGACATTTTGCTGTGGATTATAACAGTTGAGTTTTGCTTGAACACAAGCCAGATCTGTTCCGTGGTTAGCGAAAGTCAGGACGGCTTGTTTCAATTGCAGTGGGTCGGGAATATCCTCTGCATCGTAAATAACAACATATTGTCCTGTTGCATGTAGTAAGCCATAATTACAGGCACGTGGCTTGGTGCGCGGGTTGCCGTCGGGCACGGTTAAGATATGAAAATGCGCAGGTAAAGCCAGTGCCTGGATGGCCTCACGTGTGCCAGGGTCATTAGCTTCAGTGAGAAAAAGCACCTGCAATTTGTCTACTGGATAATCGAGCGCTTGCATGGCCCTGACAAATTGTGGTACAATCGCAGCTTCACGATACAAAGGGCAAAGGATCGTGTATTGCGGCCATTCTGCATCTTTAAGAGCATGAACGATGTCGTCATCTATCTGCTCCTGGGCAAATGGCTGCGATGCTTTGAACGTCATTACGACGTTTAAAAGTAGATTTATGCTATATATAATAGTAATAACTGCTAGAGTTACTACAAGCACTTTTAGCCCAAATATAAGATTAAGGATGCCCCAGGCAAAAGTTAGGGTATAGAGTGCGATAGCTTGCGGCTTCGTTATGGTCTCCAATGCGGAAAGCTCTGGGCGAAAAGGTGCAAAGGTGCAAATTTCTCGGTCATCGATTTTCACGATCTGGGCCGCGTGTTGCTGATAATCGGTAATCTCCTGAGTAGTATCATTGATCCTGGTATACTCGACTTGCTTCGCCAGCCATTTCTCATATCGTTTCGCATCCTCTAGCAGTTTCGAATCAATCAGTGCTTGCGTCGCCATATACGATCCTTTCTCTTTCAACATCTTCTTGCTGTCACTAGGCTATGAGTTTCATCTTTTTCGGCTCCCGCTAGGTGACATTTTGTAAGCTTCTGTTATAGACGTGTAGTCTCTAACTCTATATCTTCGCTGGAAAAAGCCTGGGAGATGGCTGGAGCAATTTCTTCGTTGGGCATGCGCGTATTTCCCACACGGGACACATCTCTTTCCAAAATGACGCGAGCCATTCTGCTCACTTTGAGCTGTAGCGCAGTACGTAAAAGTTCCAGCCCCACCTTTAGAGGAATAACTTTGCTCTTACCAGCTTGACGTTTCTGAAACTCTATAGGCACATTGGCAATCGTATGCCCTTGAAATGCCGCGTAAGTGACTAAATGCAAATCTAAGTTCCATTTCCCTGAACACGACCTTGCCCCATTGTCATAGATCGCTCGCCTGAACACTTTCAATCCTGATTGGATATCAGTGTCAATACCGAAGAGCATAGTAATAATCGAGGTGAAGACGTGACTTAATCGACCACGCGCATGATGAGTCCCCTGATATGTAGTACGTCGATCGGCAATAATGATGTCGGAATGTTCCGTCGCCCGTATCATTATTGGTAAAGCCTCCGGGGGATATTGCAAATCACCATCGATCATCGCAAGCACATCAAATTGTGCTGCAGTGAAGCCTTCAATAAGCGAATATGATTTGCCAGGTAGGCCCTGTTTAATGAGAACCTGTACAGGTAAGCCTTTATCTTTGGCAATAGCACGGGCAACAGCAATGGTATCATCCATAGAATGATCATCCACTACAATCACTTCGTAAGAGATTGCTGCTTCAGTCAGTACTTGATGCAGACGTACTAACAGATGACCAATATTTGCAGCCTCATTTAAAGTAGGAATGACCACACTAATAGCCTCAGATGTGGGTAAAGTACCAAGAGACATATGACTCGGAGCCAGACTATGTCCCAAAGTATGTGAAGACTTGACAAGAGTAGCCTGAATCGCTTCTCTATCCTGCATGTTTCCCTCCGCATCTGTCATTTCATACTTGCTGTAAGCAAGCCCATTATGAAAGATAATGAATTCTTCGAGTGTATAAAGCTATACAATGGAAGAATCAAGTAATCTACCACAAATAATCAATGCCCAGTCAGTAAGGGTGTGAGGTAGGAAGAAACAGTGAACAATACCTCTGGCAGCTCGAACCGCATGATCACGGTTTTTGATTTCACCAACAGGATCTTTCCAGTTCGTGTGACCTTTCTTGATTCACAACAATATTGATCGGGGTAAAACAAAAAATACTTAGGTATAAGCATCTGTCTAGATATATTTAGATATGATGTAGGCATACCCATACCCATTATTGTTCTATATTCAACTGAACTGGTTTCACTGGTTCAGAAGAGTCCTATTTGTCTAAACGTCAATCATATCTAAATATATCTAGACAGATGCTTATACCTAAATACTTTTTGTTTTACCCCGATCAGTATTGTTGTGAATCAGGAAAGGTCACACGAAACCGTGCTCACTTGGGTGTAAATATACCTCCAGTCTGAGAGGAGAGACGGCATTGCGACTGGCAAAACTATTTTCGTAAAACTATTTCGTCATGAAGGAGGTTACGCATGCTTTTCAGATCTATCCCCTTAGCAAACGTGTTTCTGCCTGATCATTATCTCAAGCATTCAGGGGAAGAACGTAACCGCATATTGCTGGTTGCAAATGCCATGCTGTCGCTAGTCCTTTTGCAAGGAATGTTTCTCATACAAAATCTGACATCAATCGACACAACGTATGCTGCTGCGAACAGCACCTTTTCGTCTGCTATACCTGCAATAGCTGGCTCGTCGGTCACAACTTACAAAGGTAATAAATATCGTACCGGGAACTATTCGGCTGAGACGATCTTAAATACGAGCAATGTCAATGCTGCACAATTTGGCAAGCGTGTCACCTATCCTGTGAATGGTCAGGTCTATGCGCAGCCGCTCTTTGTGCCGCATCTGCTGGTGAACGGAGCCATTCATAACGTGGTGTTTGTGGCTACAGAACACGACAGCGTCTATGCCTTTGACGCGGATAGCACAACAGCCATATCACCCCTCTGGTCCACCAGTTTCCTTACGAGTGGGGCAACACCAGTCCTTGCAAGCGATGTTTCTTGTGACGACGTGAGTCCCGAAATTGGTATTACGAGTACACCAGTTATTGTTACCAGTTCAAATACGCTGTATGTGGTCGCCTTCACGAAAGAGAACGGTTCCTTAATCTACCGCCTCCATGCCATCGATATCACAACCGGGCATGAGAAGCCTGGGAGTCCAATAGTTATTCAGGGAAATAGTGGTGGCATTGCCTTTGATCCCAGCCACGAACGACAGCGCGGAGCCCTCTTGGCTGTGAATGGGCAGGTTTATGTCTCCTTTGGAGCTTTCTGTGACTTACCCCCAGACTATGGTTGGATTATAAGCTACAGATACAGTAGTAGTAATGCACTGTTCCAACAGACTGCGATCTATAACGACACGGTTATCGGGGGTGGCGGTGGGATTTGGGGAGCTGGCGGTGGGCTTGCTTCTGATGGCTCTGGGAACATCTATACGGTGACAAGCAACGGTACTTTCAACTTAAATACGGGCGGTCCGAGTGCAGGTGATACCGTCCTCAAACTTACCCCTCAGCTCAACGTAATCGATTATTTCACCCCATTTAACCAGTTATGTCTGGCACAAGGTGACATTGATCTTGGTTCAGGTGGTCCGTTGCTTCTCCCAGGGATAAATGAACAGATTGTCGCAGGAAAAGAAGGGCGCATTTATGTCGTCAACAACCTCAATATGGGAAAATTCACTCCAGATCCGACATTAGATTGTTCATCAACCGAGCAGAATCGAACTGACATCGATCATGTCCTCCAAGAATTTCCACCACAGACCATTGGTAACTACTTTGATGGTAACAACTTTAGCACCCCTGCTGATTGGAATAGCAGGGTCTACTTTGGAGGTGTAAACGACTACATTAAGGCCTATCGTCTCAACGATAGGCTCCTCTCGCCGACTCCGATCTCTCAAACCCCTGAAACATTTGGTTTCCCTGGGGGAAATCCCGTCATCTCCAGTAATGGAGTCCGTTCCGGCACCGGTGTCCTCTGGGTCATCGATCCACATGCAGTTCTGTGTGCCTACGATGCCACCAATCTTGCGAATGAACTGTATAACAGCAACATCAATGCAAGCCGCGATGCATTAGATAGCTATGTCAAATTTACGGTGCCGACGGTGGGCAATGGAAAAGTGTTTGTGGGAACACAAACGAGTCTCGCCATTTATGGCTTGTTTGCCACTCGGCAGTCAGGTGTGTGAATTATAGATCTGCGTATAAAGGTCTAAAGAGAGCATCCATAAGCTACGAGAGATGTCATCAGCTCTTCCCAGACTTTAGTTGTTTATGCGCAGGTCTATAGTTGTAGGAGGTCAAGCAACCAGAAGGGAGCGATCCTTTTGGGCCAATCGAAAGGTAGTTGGATATTTTTTACGATGTTGAAGGAACGGCACTGGCATCCCAATCCCGTGAACAGGATTGGGATGCAGGTGCTGAAAGCGTTAAATGGCGTGTGCTGCTACTGATGAAGCCCATGATCGAAGTTGGAAGGCACGGATAATGAAAAGGACCCCAAAGATTATCGCATAGATTCCCACGAGCCAAAGAAGAGACAGTAATCCGGCTCTAGGAAAAATGATCAGAAGAAAGCCAAACACAAGAGAGAGAATACCTGTGAGCACCAATGGCCACTCTCGAGATAGGAACGGACGTATCGCGAAAGCTGCAAAGATCTCCATCATGCCAATAACTATTGCCCAGGCGGCAATGATATAGAGCCACACCAGAGCTGTTAGACCAGGAAAAACAAAGGCAATCAGACCAGCTATAATGCTGAGGATGCCCTCAAAGAGGACCCAGCCCCAACGACCCACGGAACCTCGTTCTCTAAGCGCTACGATCACAGCAATGATGCCGCCGATAAGAGCGTATGCTCCAAAGACATAGATGAACGCGAGCAGCGCAATATGAGGAAAGACAATGGCAATCAGACCGAAAATGATGGCCAAGAGTCCTCTCAGAGCTAGCATCCACCAGTGGCGCTGGATCGCTTGAGCTGCTGTGGTTTGTATCATTGTATTTCTCCTTTATCTTTCAGCTTCCTGCATAGACCTGCGGCATGCGCTC
>WNFJ01199952.1_pt2 | contig 11827 bp, 10 predicted proteins | sample 5400461 | NCBI WGS metagenome assembly WNFJ01 (sample SAMN13153349, study PRJNA577476) | soil metagenome | isolation source: 115 cm saprolite on Douglas fir-dominated hillslope | place: USA:California | collected 2013-09-17
ACAGCCTGGCTCGCTTCTCGCTGTCGCCCGCCATTCTGCATGATCTTCAAATAAACGAGATCAAACTCGCCGGCTTGCAGGTGCCCGATGATCTCGATCCCGCTACAAAAACCTCCATCAAGGAATCCATTGAGGAAGCGTTTGTATTTGCATTCCGAATTGTCATGTCGGTTTGCGCATGCCTGTCGTTGGCAAGTGCTGCGGTCGCATGGCTTACGATTCCGAAAGGGACGCGTTCGTCCTAAGCTTGCCACGTTGGACTCTTGATTCAGGGCAGATCTCAAGCGATGGCCCCTGGGTGGCCGGCATACCGGACACTGCATCCAAGGGATATCTGCGCACCGTGTGCGGTTACTCTTTGTCCAGATATTCGCCGGGAACATCGTCCTCCGGCACTTCATGCGTGCGGACTTCCTTCTCGTCCTCGTTCCCTGCGCTTTCCACGCCGCTGACAACGTCGGCCTCGAACGCGTTGCCTTCCTCGAGCAACTCGTCCACACTCTCCGAACCCGCACGTTCGACGTTCGATAATCCCTGCAAATCTCCCGATTGCCCCGCCGTCCGCGCCCTTCGTCCTGGGGGTGAAAATGCTTCCCTCTCCAAGTTCTGACTCCCCGCCGGATTCCGTTTCCCGCGGACACTGGTCTTCTTCGCACCGGCTTTCTTCTTGCCGAGGGCTTTCGGTTTCGCCGCCGCCTTTTTCGTCTTTTTCCTCTTTGGAGATAGCTTCTTCTTAGCCAATTTCTTTCGGGGCGTGCTCTTAACTGGCCTCCCCTTTTTAGCGACAGGCTTCCTCAACTTTGCGCGCTTTTTCTTGGTTTTCTTGTTGGGCATATGCGCAGTCTACCACCGGCAAATCCTTACTCCCAAACCTGAGCCGCAACCGATTGTCACCTGCATTTTATTCAGGGCTGGCATCGACTCAGTACACATCCATCTAACTCTCAGAAACGTGCCCTGGGTTTCGCTCATGCCTCGTGCAAGAGGATTAGCTATTTCCATACACGGGCACGGCAGCGCCATGAATTAATCGCGCATCGTCGCTGCACAAAAACAGGATTACACGTGCAATTTCCTCTGGCTTCGGCCATTGCGCAAAATCAGCGTTGGGCATTGCTCTTCGGTTCGCCTGGGTATCGATGATGCTGGGGAGAATCGAGTTCACCCGCACGCCGGACCCCTTAAGATCTGCCGCCAGCGAATCAATCATCGCCACCGCGGCGGCCTTCGAAGCGGCATAGGCGGCAGCGCCGGCAGCGTGGTCAAGCGCAGCTTTTGACGCAACGCTTATGATCGCTCCCTGTTTTTGCATTAGCATTTCCGGAACTACTGCGCGCAAGAGTGTGTATCCCGCCCGCAAATTCAACGTCAGCATCTGATCGAAAACCTTAGGATCTGTCTCCCACAATTTCATGCCTCCAGCGTAGGCTCCGACTGTGTTCACCATCACATCCAAATGTCCGTACTCTGCAACAACTTTTTGGACGAGCTCACCTACCCCAGCCGAATCGGTGACATCTACACGGTGCCCCGCAAGTGAGGAGATGCTCGCGGCGCTGATGGCCTTCAGGTCATCCCATTCTTTCTGGTCGCGATAAGTAACCACTACCTTGGCGCCTTCCTCGAGAAACGCCAAAGTCACGGCGCGTCCCAAACCGCCCGTCCCGCCGGCGACAAGCGCCAACTTCCCTGAGAATCTCTTATTCATCCGTCCTCCTTTCGGTCCTTTTGGAATTGGTCTCGAAGGGCGCCGTCACTTCTTGTCTGGCTCCTTTGGATCGTCTTTGGCCTCGACATAGTGAGTGTCGGTTGGACCGTAGCCCGAAATCTCCACAATCACAGCGTCGGCATCCGTCCGTGCGAAATGATTATCTCCGCCCGGTTCGGAGTACACGCTTCCCGGCGGAAGTGTCTTCAGCAACTTCGCATCGAAATGATTGCCGTAGCCGAAGTGCCATTCGCCCGAAACCACAGTTGCCACCCGATCGTCGCGATGTGAGTGTGCCTGGATCGTGGTGTGGGCGGGCACGAACAACAAAATCGTATAGAAGCCCACTTTTGAAGGATCGCCAAAGACCACCTTCGTATGAACCCCCGGCAGACCGGAGCTCCCAATCTGGTTGTTGTCGAGCGGGCTGGCGCGGATCTCCGACGGGGTCATGCGCATCTCGCTAAGGGATTGAGCAGTTGCGGCCGAATGTGTTGCGATACAAACGGCAATGATCAGAAATCTCTTCCACAAGAGCCAAGTGGACACGGAGCGCCTCTTTCGTTTCGATCTACTGTGCATCTGAGCAGGGACCTGCCGACCAACCGAGCGTGTGACATCGTAAGCGCTAGAGAAACTTCTGCAGCGCTTCAGTCGTTTCCTTGGGCCTTTCTTCCAGCACCCAGTGCCCGGTGTCCTTCAGCACGACAACGGTTACATTCGACGCGACCAATTTCATTTGCTGCGCGAGTGCATCCCCAAGCGACTTCTCGCCGCCGATTACCAACACTGGCATCGTTAGCCGGGCCTGAGAGAGCTGAGCGAAATCCTTTGCCGCCTGTTGGAAGGAGACGAAGTAGGCCCAGCCAGCATGCATGCGACCGGGGCGGGCATAGGCTGCGATGTACGCCTCTCGATCCGCTTTAGGAAGGGAGCGGTTCTTATCAGCGGCAAGATCATTCCAGAAGTACTCGAAGTATGTACGCTCCCGACCTTGAACCAGCGCTTCCGGCGTGGGTCCGTTAAAACGAAAGTGCCAGATGGCCGGATTGTTGTAAACGGCTTCCCACCCGGCCACACCCGGTAGGAATGCGTCCATCACAACCAACTTCTCCACCTCCGCCGGGAATTGCGCCGCGTAGGCATACGCGACCATAAGGCCGATGTCGTGCCCCACCACTTCTGCTTTCTGAACACCGAGCGCCTTAGCGAGGTCATGAATTCGGACGGCAGCGTTCTTCATGTCCAACCCATCATTTGGAATCGCGGAGTCGCCAATGCCGGGCAGGTCTGGCGCAATTACCGTGAAACGCTGCGCGAGAACTGGGATGATTGGTCTCCACATGAGAGAAGTCTCGGCATAACCGTGCAGCAGAATGAGCGAGGCGCCGTGGCCAGCAGTCAGGTAGTGCAGCTTAACACCACCGATTTCTGCGTCGCGCGCGGAAATACCGCTATCTGCAACCGCCGCCGTCGCAGCAAGCGATGCAGAGAACAAAACAATAAAACCAACGAAAGTTGTTCTGAGAGATTTTCTTAATACGCATTTCATAAAGGAACTCCTGACGAATGAGATTGGGTAAACCTCGGCGGCATGTCCATCTTTTCTTCAGAACATCTGAGTAACGGTAAGAATGTGGCAGCCAATTTCATCGGCCTGAAAGATGTTCAGAAGTTCGCGCGGGCTGGCGCAGACCAGCAGCGTGTTGGGCTCCGGCGCCATCAGATCGAGCGCAGATTTCATCAGGGGAATTGGATCGCGACCGCGACCGGTCAGGACGGATGACCTGGTGCGGCTTTAGTCCGCTGTCCTGACTTCGCGTACGTCGGTGCGACGAACGTCATTCCACTTCAAAATCGGCTATGCGAGTTTGGCTCGAGTTTCCGACTGAATCGACGGCTCGCAACTGCAAGCGATATCCTCCCGGCGCAAGAGAAGCCACGGGTAGCTTTAGTCCCAGAGGAATAACTGGATCTCCAGCCTTCCCCTTGGGAGTGCGGTCACCGATGTGAAGTTTCTCCTGCCCACTCTTGAGTTCCACAACGATTAGCTCGTATGCGACATCGGGAGGATTCGGATCTTTTAAAAGTGGTTCGTAAACTTCGGCATAGATAGCAGCGGTGTCGGTCTTTCTGAAATGGTTGGAGGCAGACGGAGAAATCTGGAAGCCCTGTACCAACAAAGGAGTGCGGTCTTCCAGGAGCTGCCCGTCCAGATCCGCCGAAACGTCCGCAGCGCGGCGAATACTATTGCTGAGTGCGACACCGCTGATACTAAACTCCTTGTCGCGGTACGGATCGATCAAAAGTGGCGCTTCAATCTTGCCGAAACTGTCATTGCCGGAACTGAACACAACTTTAAGAGTGTATTCACCGCAGGCGATGCCAAATTGGCTTTCGTAACGAAACGGCTGCTTCTGAAATTCTTCCACTTCCTTCTTGCCGTCGAAGTCAAGATTTACGGTATCGCTGAAGCGCGCCGCAATCGAGCCATCCGGCTTGTATGCGAGCCCTAATATGTTGACGGCCGCGTGTTGTTTTCCTTTCACCTTTTCAAATTTGAATGCAGCCGGCGGAATTTCCACCGCGAGGTGGATCTGGGCCGTATTCGGAGAAGTGTAGAAGAAAGGGGCTCGCATCGAACCAGTTACGTTACCCTTCATCTCGCTGCCAGCGCGAGTCTCCAGGTCTTTCTCGACAGGGTTGCCTGCCAAAAGGTCCACCGGCCGGGAGTTGCAATAGCCGCTGCGAGCGCGGACATTAGTTCCGCCACGCTCCACTTTAACCTTCAAAGTGTGGCAACTGCCTTCCGACGAAACCGCCGGCTTGTAGCCCAGAAGGTAATACTGATTCTGATCGTTGGCGATTCTCTGCAGACCGCCTAACAAATCATTGGTATTCAGGATGACGAATCCACCGGTGCCTGCCGCGAGCTGATAGAGCACTTGCTGGTTGTCAGAAGCACTAGGTGGAAACTGCGGAACGATCTGCCGGGGTTGTGAGTAGGGACTGTAGAGGCTCGGGTTATATGCTCCACCACCGACACCGCCACCGCTCTTGCCACCGCCGGTGGTTCCGCCGCCACCTGTCTTACCGCCACCCGTTCCGCCACCCCCTGTCTTACCGCCGCCACCGGTGCCACCGCCGCCGGTCCCCCCACCGCCATGACCACCTCCAGTTCCACCTCCGCCGCCGCCGTGTCCGCCTCCGCCGCCGCCGCCAGCATGCTGCAGAAGGGCAACCGGTTCAGCAAAGGCCGCCAAGCGTAACAACGGCGGGTGAGAGTTCGTGCCCGAATAGTGAAATGCGGCCGGGACGAACGATGCTGCTTCAGAATGGGTTGGGGGTACCCGCATACGACTGTGAGGCGTCCCCATATCTGGAGCCACCAATCCCCGCACATCAATCGGATAAATGGCGACATTTGCCTTGTTGCAGGTGTCGATGACCGCAGTCACTTCCGATTGAGATTCGAAGCTCAGCGGGAAACCGGAACTCAACAAGACCAGTGTCTTGCGGCCGGGCACAGTGGCCAGACGCTTCGCCAGGCTTCGTAGGGCAAGCAGCACACTGCGGACACCGAAATCGGCTTCTACATTGCCTAAAGAGGGCGCCGCAGGCGGGGCCGCGAGTGAAGCAACCATTACCGGAGGCTCCGCGTTTGGTGAGACCGCCGATCCTTTGATGCCTTTTACCACCTGCTTCAAGCGGCCCGCATCGGCGGTGAAGTTCTGCGAGATGCGCACGTTGCCGCCGAAATCCGCGATGGCTATCAAACGGTTAGGGCCGGCGTTCGCGTCGATAAACTTCGCGGCTGCATCCCTGGCTTTCGCTTGATCTCCGAAGTCCATGGTGGAGTTGTCAAAGAACAGGACCATGTAGCGGGGCTGCGCGTTCGTGGCACCGGTACTCTCCTCAAAGGAAAAGCTTGTGAGCGGCTGCTCCTTGCCGTCTTCCCAAACCTTGAAGTCTTTCTGAGCAAGGTCGCGAATGTAGTTGCCCTTCTTATCGGTCACCACAGTATCCACGAGCACCAGGCGCGTCTCCGTCCGGATGACACTGGTATCGGACTCCGCGGTTGCGGCTGGTTGCTGGGCGTGAGCCACGGGATGGTTAAAGCCTAATTCGAACAGCATCCAGCTAGCCAGACAGGTCAGACCGATTAGAACCACTAGCCTGCGCTTACTCATGACTCACCTCCGCTGCACAGTTAACGAATCTCTACCGTTCCATTTTCCGCTGACATGGACTGTCCTTCCGAGTCTCTTACCACCAGGCGAACCAAATAGCTCCCAGGTTTTACATCAAAGCTCGTCTTGAGCGTAATACCTGAAGCCAGTTTGCGTTCCAAAGTTTCATCTTTCAGATGCATGGTTACGATCTTTTGCATTCCCTGAACGAAATTGCCGTTACGATTGAAGAGGGCCGACACACACGTCAAAACGTTGTCGTTTCTACCTTCGACTTTTCGAAAATGCAGTTGCTGCACGTCCACATGGGCGAGGACGATGAGTTTGGCGTCCTGGTCACTGGCTTTGAAAAATTGCGTGCGCAGCCTCACTGGGAGATTGTGTAGTTCCTCCTGGGAGAACATTGCATCCTCGATTTCCTGTTTGGCTTGTTCGTCGGGACTGGCAAAGCTCTTGGGGGCGTAATAGCCGCGGCGGGCCTGCAAGGTCAGCTTTTGCGGGTTCTTTAGCTTGACCTTCAAAATATGAAAGCTGCCATCGAGTTTGAGATTTTGCGGAGCGAAGGCCAGCACATAGGAGTATTCAGGGGTTTCGGCAATGCGGCGGAAGGCTTCGTCGAAATCGTTGTTGTTGTGAACGAAAACTCCCCCCGTGCCGTCTGCCAAAGTAGCGAGGAGGTCGTCCTGAGCAGAAGCAGCCGCGATCTCAATCAAACCCTTACCCGGAGGCGGAGCATGTTCGCTTCCGACATAGCTGGCAGGATGGTGGCTGGCATCTCCAAAAGGCACGACGACATACAAGCCGCGAGCGTCCAGTGTGTTAATGATGACCTGCGAGCGGACTGCGCGATCAATGATCTCGTTATATTCGTACTCCATCCTCGGAGCGATAAAACCTGGGGAGACAAGAGCTACACTGCGCTGCCCGGGCATCCGGGAAACTGCCTGAACCACCCGCTTCAATAAACCGAGAGAGACGCTGCTTTCGTGATCACCCGCCGCCAATACGCCTGCACTGACAGCGCTCACGGTCGCTGCGGGATTTCCCATGGGCACGCCTTGAAGGTTCGTGGGCTCGCACCTAGCCGCCTCCTGCTCGGCGAGCTGCCTGGCCTGAGGATCGTTTTTGTTGACGATCAGATCGGCCTGGTAATAACTGACTTCAGGGCAGTCGTGCCGGATACCGCTGGAGATGGGGTGAGGCTGAAGTCGTATCAACGCCTCCCGAAGCTTGGCGCGATCATCAGTGAAATCCAGGGTGGTCAGGCCTGACGTGGTGAAGATGGCGGCACGATCCGTGGGCCGTAATGAGGAGAGGTGGCGCTCCGCGGCTGCCCGCGTTTGCGCGAGATCGCCGAACTCCAAATGCACATCATCAAAAAGGAAGGCTACAAATCGCTCGGGAGCGACAGGCGCGCCGGCAGAGTTGGAAGGTGGAATGTCAGCAGGCTGTTCGGCGCTCTCCTCCGAATTTTGGCGAGCTTTTGCGACCAGGGCCCCAGGTTGTTCGACCTCAAACTGGGTGATCACTTGCAGCTTGCCTTTGTCAAAGACCTGAAAATCCTCTTGGCGCAGGTTTCCCACAGCATGACCCTGCGCATCGCGAATGACCGCCCTGACCACCACCAGCTTTACGTTCACTTTGAAGGTGGCCGGTTCATCGTGAGAAGCGAGTTCTGCGGAGTTCTGCTTGCTTTCAGATTGCCCGGCAGGAATTGGAGTAGCAGTCTTCGGTGAAGCGTCCTGTGCGAATGAGAGAATTGCGCGAAGGAAAAACGAGATAGCGCACAACAACACGCAGGAAGACAGGCTACGGCCCGAGAAGAAACGCGGTGACGCAACGCTGGGTGAAGATGGATCCCTGGCTTCCGCAGAACTCCTCATAAGACTCCAGCGACCATGAGAGAAGGCAGGGCGCCCTCAGTCAACGGATCCGCACAAGCAGGATCCCGTTCGACTACGAATGCTGCCGGACAGTGTACACCCGTTTCCATCTGGGTGAGACAATCACTGCGTTCCCAGCACTTACCCCTGGGGTAGGCGAGGCTCTCGTCAATCTCATGCTAGGTTTTACCTTGGGTTGTAGATCATGAAATTCGATTGGAGCGAGGGAGCGCTTGCGGAAGGCCTGCGGCTCTACGAAGCGGGCCAGTTCTTTACCGCACATGAGGTGTGGGAGAGCGTATGGTTGGGGGCGCCGGAGCCGGAGAAGACATTCCTGCAAGGGCTTATACAGGTGACGGCGGCGTTCCATCACCTGCAGCGCGACAATCGGCTGGGAACAGTCCTGTTATTGCAAGCTGCCCTGCGGCGCCTCGACCTCTATCCCGCATCCTTCGGGGGCATTTCCGTCGCGGTGCTTTGCGGTGACATACGCGAACGATTGAGAATGCTCGAAGCGGGCGAGCCGGCGTCGCAACTTATTTCGCCCAGAATATGGGCGGCCTTCGACCCCTAGCTTATGCCGGCCCAGAATTTTCAATTATTCGAGGTGAACAAGAGTATCATTTGTCTCCTTGAAAAGGAGGCGTACCATGATCCTCGGCATGACGTTAGGAACGTACACTTTCCTGCACGTGCTGATCAGTCTGGTTGGAATCGGCTCCGGGCTGATCGTTATGTTTGGGCTCCTCGGCGGGAAGCGGCTCGATGGTTGGACTGGGCTCTTCCTGGCTACCACCGTGTTGACGAGCGTAAGCGGGTTCGGGTTTCCCTTTGACCACCTTCTACCGTCGCATGTTGTCGGGCTCATTTCGCTTGTGGTTCTGGCGGCGGCGATCGCGGCGCGCTACGCGCTTCGTCTTGCCGGGCCGTGGCGTTGGATTTATGTGGTAGGGTCGGGCATCGCTCTCTATCTCAACGTTTTCGTCCTGGTGGTGCAGGGGTTTGAAAAAGTTCCGGCGCTCAAAGCCTTGGCCCCAACTCAGAAAGAACCGCCTTTCTTAGTTGCGCAACTGGTTGTCCTGTTGATTTTTGCCGCTCTTATTATTAGGGCGGCAAAGAGGTTCCACATTGAACCGGAGAGCGTGCGAGCACGCGCGGCTTAATTGGGAACGTTCCTCAATCGACCAGTTTAGGGGGAGTCAGTAGGCGGAGAATCGAAGCGCGGATTACACATCGACGCCTGAAGCGTTGAACCGCCCCACCTGGGTTGGACATCTAACAATTTCTATCGGAGGTAACGATGTCGATTCGGCCGGTGAAACGTCTCATCCGATCAAAACCCACGCTGGAGGGGGCAGGCGTGCATCTGCGCCGCGCCTTTGGCTTTGGCAATACAAAGGACTTCGACCCGTTTCTCTTGCTGGACGATTTCCGCAACGATGTTCCGGAGGATTATCTGGCGGGCTTTCCCTGGCATCCGCACCGCGGCATCGAGACTATTACCTATGTTTTGTCCGGAACCGTGGAACATGGCGACAGCATGGGGAACCGCGGCACGATTGCTTCCGGCGACGTGCAGTGGATGACGGCGGGCAGCGGCATTATCCATCAGGAGATGCCCAAGGGCGATCCGGCCGGCCGCATGCACGGTTTTCAGTTGTGGGCCAATCTTCCGTCATCGCTCAAAATGACTGCGCCGCGTTATCAGGAAGTGAAGGCGCTCGATATTCCTGAGATCGAAGATGACGACGGCACTCACGTGCGAGTCGTCTGCGGAAGTTTTTGGGGAAAGACCGGTCCGGTCGATGGCATCGCTGCTGAGCCAGTCTATCTCGACGTATCGGTTTCTCCGGGTAAACGAAAGACGTTGCCGGTTGAGACGACGCGCCACGCATTCGCATACGTGTTTGGGGGCGCGGGCAAGTTCTGCAATGCTTCCGGTCCGCTCGCGGTGCCGACGGAAGCGGTGAGGTGGGCGGACACTAGTCCTCCCGTGGAGGCGGACAACCGCTCGCTTGTCCTCTTTGACCGCGGCGACGAAGTCACGGTGCAAGCCGGAGATGACGGCATACGATTCCTTCTGGTCTCGGGCAAACCGCTGGAGGAGCCGGTCGCGTGGTACGGGCCGATCGTGATGAACACGCAAGAGCAACTGCAGCGAGCGTTCTCGGAGCTTCAGGAGGGGACATTCTTGAAGGAGACAGGGCGTGAAAAGAAAGTAGGTTGAAAGGCCCTCGTCTATACCTGCCAGCAGCCGACGGGGATCATGGGGGCCCCGGGCGGAGTCGAACCGCCGACCAACGGTTTAGGAAACCGCTGCTCTATCCAACTGAGCTACGGGGCCGCTGACACGTAATTCATTATCGCACGTGAATTTCCATCGACTGAAACAAGCGCATGCCCCGCTGCCCCCTCGCGCAGCGGAGGCTGAGCGCCCGACAGACGCTCTCCGATCAGGTGGAAGCGTTATTCAAAATCCAGTTGAGACCTCAACTAGACCGCCGTTGCGCGACGAGGATCGCCGGCAATACGATGCCGCTCCTCCATCCGCCATTCATCAGAAATTCACCCGTTTGTAACCGCCTTGTAACACAGCGCCGATAGAAGGAGAACATACGCCCAGATGAGAAATTGTCGCGAGACGAGTTTTGCTGCTTTCGATTTGGCTGCTTTCGTTCCGGCTACTCTATCCGGGCTGAACTAATAAATGCCATAGCTTTGTACGAGTTCAATAAAAACAGGAGAGTGCGATGAAATCTGCGTGGAAGATGTGCGCGATATTATTTCTGGCGACGTCGCTGGCAGCGCAAACAAAGACAGAGCCGAAGCCCAGAAAGATCAAAGCCCCTGCTATTACCGCGGCGGACGTGCAGGCGTTGAAGGATGCTATTGCGTCGCAGCAAGCCGCCCTGGCGCAGCAACAGCAGCAGATCCAGGAACTGCGCGATTCGTTGCGCAGCAAGGATCAGGCGGTGCAGCAGGCGCAGACGGTCGCGACCGACGCAGCCGGAAAAGCCGATGCCGCCCAGGCGCAGGCCTCGCAACAGCAACAAACCGTCGGCGAACTCAAGACTGACGTCTCCGATCTTAAGACGAACCTGCTCAATACCACGGTGACATTGCAGGAAGCGCAGAAGAGCATCTCCGATAGCCCCGCATCCTTGCACTACAAAGGCGTCACGATAACGCCGGGTGGATTTGTCGCGGCTGAATTTGTGCGGCGGTCCCGCGCTCTGGGAGCCGAAGCCACGCCTTTCAACGCTGTGACCATGCCGGGGGCGTCGCAGAGCACTACGTCAGAATTTTTCGGGTCGGGGCGCCAGTCGCGGCTCTCCCTGCTGGTTCAAGGACAGGTAAAGAATGCCAAGCTAGCCGGCTACTATGAAACTGATTTTCTCTCCGCCGGAGTCACGTCAAATAACAACCAGACCAACAGCTACACTTTGCGCCAGCGCCAAGCCTTTGCGCAGGTGGCCTTCGATAGCGGCTGGACCCTTACCGGCGGGCAGATGTGGACCCTGCTGACCGAAACCAAGCATGGTGTGGACAACCGCACGGAAGCAGTTCCGATGACCATCGACCCGAACTATACCGCCGGATTTAGTTTCGCGCGGCAGTATGGAGTGCGTTTGTCCAAGAGCTTCAACAACAAGGCATGGCTCGCAGTTTCGATGGAGAACTCCCAGGCCACCGTGACTACGCACGGGAATGCCGCCAACTTCCTGCTGGGCTCGCTCGGCGCCGGTGGCAGTCTCTATAACAACGTCAACGCCAATTACTCGTTCAATCCGTCCCCGGATGTTATCGCAAAATTGGTCCTAGAGCCGGGGTTTGGGCATTACGAGGTCTTCGGAATCTACAGCCATTTCCGCGACCGCATATTCCCCTGCCAGGAAAATTTTGCCAGTGCCAGTTGCGGCGCGCTCGCGGCCGCGAGCGCGGCGGGGGCCTTCAATTCCTCGAGGAATGGCGGGGGCTTCGGCGCTAACGCGCGCTGGTCCTTCTACAACAAGCATATCGATTTCGGTTTGCACGGCTTGGCGGGG
>WNFJ01228485.1_pt1 | contig 11825 bp, 12 predicted proteins | sample 5400461 | NCBI WGS metagenome assembly WNFJ01 (sample SAMN13153349, study PRJNA577476) | soil metagenome | isolation source: 115 cm saprolite on Douglas fir-dominated hillslope | place: USA:California | collected 2013-09-17
CAGGCGCCAGCCGCGCCCGGTTTATTTCACTCGCGAGCAGCTCGACGAACTGTGTGAAGAGATCATCGTTGGCTTCTGCATGGAGCGCTACGGTCAGGAATTGAACCCGGTTCCAACCGAAGCGCTTCTGCAGCTACTCGAAGAACATGCGCACGACGTGGACCAGCTGGCCGAGCTGCCTGAGGGAGTTAATGGCGTCACCTTGTACTACTGGGATCGCAAGCCCACGGTACAGATTGATGCCCGGCTAACGCAGCAGCACTGGCGGGAAACCCGGCGACGCTCGACACTAACGCACGAGTGCTCGCACGCGATTCAGCACGCACCGTTATGGCGCGAACTTGGCCCGGAGAATCCCGGCGACGGGCCAATCGCGCAATCCTGCCGGTGCGAATACACAGACGATTCCCACGACCAGTGGGACGACTGGATGGAATGGCAGGCGCGCTACATGTCTGGGGCGTTCTTAATGCCGAAAAGCCGGGGCTGCCGCCTCGCACAAAGGCTCGCGCAGGCAGCCCGTTCAAGCGGGATCACCGCCGAGCGTGTACCTCGCCGAGCATGTGGTGATTGCCTTCCATGTATCGCGCGAAGCAGCGATGGTGCGGCTCAAGCAATTGGGTTTTATCGCGTAGGCGTCACCGCGTAACTGATTCCTCGGCCTGCGTCCAAAGTTTGCGGAACAGGAAGGAGGGCTGCCAACAAACAGCAAGAGAGAGGCAAGTGCCCGGCGCCTGGCCAGTAGGCGCGCGATATGATTGTGGTGCCGAGGGCGGGATTTGAACGCGCATGTGGTTGTCCACGGTGGATTTTGAGACCCCCGATGAGCCTGTCACTGTCCCCCGCGAAACGTCACTCTCCGCCATTTCCAAGCCTTTTCTCACTCCGCCGCACGGTCTAGAAACCGCTCGCGACCGTTCGCGGCGACCAGTTCTGCCACAAAAGAGCCATAATTGAGAAATGCGACTGCGTTCAGCACGACGGGGCAGCAGCCCATACCCCCGATCCGGGTGCCGTCGAGCAGGTTGAGAAGCTGCGCGACAAGCTTGAGCCACGCGCGTGGGGACAACGCTATTCATCCCGCTCCCCCATCCCTGCGCCATCGGTTCACCCCCACGCGCGTGGGGACAACTTCATCATCGCGGCGGCATTCTCCGCACTGAGCGGTTCACCCCCACGCGCGTGGGGACAACGTCATGGCCGCCGCCGTGGGCGCGGTGATGCCCGGTTCACCCCCACGCGCGTGGGGACAACCTCGGCCTTTGAATCGCCGGCCCGCGTGTTCGACGGTTCACCCCCACGCGCGTGGGGACAACGTGCTAACTCCTCGTCGATTCGCTCGACGGCATCGGTTCACCCCCACGCGCGTGGGGACAACGAGGCATTCATCGCTCAGCCGTTCGCAAGCTTTCGGTTCACCCCCACGCGCGTGGGGACAACGAGAGTAGGCGCTGCGCGGCGCGCGGACTATCCGGTTCACCCCCACGCGCGTGGGGACAACGCTGACCGCGTGATGAAGTTCAACGACGCGACCGGTTCACCCCCACGCGCGTGGGGACAACTGCTGACCGATGCTCAGTACGTTGCGCAGTTGACGGTTCACCCCCACGCGCGTGGGGACAACGAAGCCGCCCTTTACCAGCTTAGGGAGCGCCTGCGGTTCACCCCCACGCGCGTGGGGACAACACTAAAATTCCTTTTGCTTTTCCTCGACGCCAACCAGCAATAGCCCCTCGAAGTCTCTCACCTTCCTTGATATCTCGCCCGAATATCGGATGTCGAAGCCCTGTTCCGTATCGCTGCCGTGGATCAGAATGGCGCCGCCGCCTTTCAAAGATTCGGCAATCTTTTGCCAAAGTAGATCGCGCACCAACGCCGAAACGTTCCCAACGAACATTCCGGCCTTGAGCTCCAACATCCAGCGCGTAAGCTCCCCGCGTAGACTCGCTGGCACTCCTTCTACGATGAAGACAACCATCAGTCCTTACCTCCCTTTGGTTCTTCAGCGTCCGGTTCTCCACGATTTACCCCGCCGGCGACCTCGCCCTTCCGGTCGTCCCATAGCGACCCGGGCACCGCCGGGTCGCTGTCAAAATCGTGATCTGCGCCCACGTCAGGCGCGCCGAGCGCACGTTCGATATCGGGTACGATTCGCTGTAGCAGGCGCGTGGTGCGGAACAAATCACGGCATGCGTGGCGCACTCTGGATTCGAGATTTTCGATCCCTTCGGCCACCATGTGGAACGCGGCGAGGATAGCGACTTCCGTCTTGTACAGATCGGCCACGTCATAAACGAACGAGAGCATCTTGCCGGTGTGAATGAATCCCAGCGCTGGAGAATATCCCGCCGACACAATCGCTGCGTGGCAGATTCCATAGAGGCAGCTATTTGCCGCGGACAGCGCGCGATTGACCGGATCGGCGTAATTCCATTGATCGCGCTTGTAGGAGCGGCCAGCCCACGGCACTCCAGTCGCGGCGCTGGCCCGCACATAAGCCTGACGCACGGGGACACCTTCCTTTCCGCGTATCTGTTCAAGCGTGAGCGAATCGTCGAGCTCCTCACTGAAGCGCATCCGGTACAGCCGCATCACCACGCCTAGCCTAAGCGTGCGAAAGAGCACAGCCACGCCTGTCGCTGGATATTTCGCGCGAAACGGGTTTCGCCACGTCCCGCGGCATACATCCTGATCCGTTCCTCCCCCGTCCACGCCACGAGGCATCCGTTGTCGGCGAGCGCCCGGATGGCAGCGTGGGTGATGGTCGTGCCCGGACCTAGCATCAGAAGCGTCAGCGATGAGCACGGGACCGGAAATTTTCCCTGCTGGTCGTGGATGGCAATTGCTTGGCTTCCTGGTCAATCCGGCAATGCTCCACGTATAGATAGCTGAGACTGTCGCGGACTTTCGGCAGAACTCTGAGGTTGTTCATCGGCCGCCTGTTTTTAATGAATGCGCCGATAACCCCGGCCCCACGCTTGCGCCGAAGCTCTAGCGCTAACTGGACCATCGAACTTCGCGCGATACTCGATTCGGCGCGAAGATAAGTACGGATTTATCCGGCCGGCGCGATCGAGAGCAGACCGAAGCCGTAGGCCTTTGCACTTCCAAGCCCGTGCGCAAGCGTGGCTCGAAATTTTTCCGCCTCTGTGACGCGGAGCCTTCCCTCGAACAGGACCGAAGCGAACGTCAGCCGGTGTTTGCCATCGGTGCCACCGGCTGGACTTCGAAATCCCCGCGTCTTCCCCTCATCGCTCACGCGCACATCGGGAACCTCGGTCGCCGTGCGGACGTAGACGATCTCAAACCCCCCGTTGGCGCCCTTGCGAGTGAGCCAGATGATCTGCTGCTGTTCGGTCCTGAGCTCAACCCGCTTTCCGTTGCGTGTGGTCCCATCGGCTCCGCTTTTCGTCTCGATCTTGCGGGTGGGATTCGCGCGGAGGCGGAAGCCGAACACCGCGCCCTCGGCTATCGCGTCCCAGGCGTGGGAGATGTCCTTGGATTCCGCCGGTGAACAGATATAGCTGGCCGGCAGCGATCTCCATTGCGGCATTTCCTTCGACTGCACGAGCACTTCGGGACCGCGTCCTTCGCTGTATTCGACGCGGAAAAGTATTCCGAAGTTCCCCCGGGGAGCGCTTTGCGGGCTTTGGGAAAACGCAGACAGGATCGTGCGATGAAGTTCCTGACAGTTCGCGAGGTCACGCATGGCCTCGCGCGATCGCGGATTGAGCATTAGACGTGAAAGGATCATGCGCCTGCTCCCGGTCCATCCACAGGTAACATGCTTACGCGCCTGATCGTGAATTCACGCGGGGCGAAGCTGAGCGGGTAATCGCGGCGGATTTCGCTTCCGGCCGGATCATCGATCACAACGCGCAATCCCTCCGGCCGGGGGCCACGGATTCCGTCGAGAAGACCTAGCCAGGGAAACGATGACACACTTCGCTCCAGTGCGTCCTCGCTCCATCCGCGGTCCCAGGGCGGATCCGGGGGGAGGATCAGTGGCGCCGATGGGACGAACGACTTGCGTCCGAGGAAGACCTGCCATCGCGGTGCGGACAGGGCTTGGGCGATTTCTTCGAGCACCGCGCGCTCACCCTCGAGTGCAACAAGGAACTGGGCATCGGCGAGATAATAGCGGCGCGAAACAACGGTCCCGGCTCCGCTCTCGTCCGCGCGAATTACGTCCTCCGCGGTGTGATAATCCATGCGCATGGTCCCGGGGCGATCCGCACGCACCGCCATCCGGAGCCCGGCAATTTTTGCGATCGCCTCGCGATCGTCACGCGGCTTTCCCATTGCGGCGCAGATCAGCCCAACCACGCCGCTCTTTGATGGCTCCGGCCCCGTATCGCGTACCAGAAACCGGCTCTGCGTCCCCCATGACTGCATCGGGCCGCACAGCCGGAAGAAGAACGTGCTCATGGCCGCCTCATCCTGAGAAATCGGTTGCGCTCATCACGCGGCCGATAACCTCGTCAACCGAGGAGAGAGCATCGCCGAGTCGCGGAGTTTCCGCGGCCTCAGTCATCGCGAAGTGCACGCCAGCGATTGAGCTCGTGCCGTACATACGCGTGAGCGCTCCCCAATGATGGTCGATGCGTCCTATCGATTTCCGCACCAGATCTTCCTTTTCGTCGGGAACGACCGGGTTGAGGAACGCGTTGGCCAGCGACCACAATCCCGCGTTTCTCACCACTGCCATAACGAACGAAGGCGGATTTTGCGCGGCCATGCTGTTCTGCTTACCTGACGGAACCGCCTCGATGCTTGCGCGCATGAAGGCTTCGAGCGTGCGGCCGGCAAGGTCCTTGTCACTCTTCAAATTATGGGCAAGCTGCGCGAGATCGACATTCGCATAGCGGTAGAAGCAGGCAGAGTTGAACTCGACCGTCCCGATCATGCCCGCTCCAGTTTCGCCTTTAGGATTAAGGTCGTCGACCGCAGTGTAGTAGTCGAATTCGGGACTGACGCGATTGGTGGAAATCGCGTGCGCCACCTGCGCCGCAGCATCTCGGTTCTTTTCCGGCAGGTCGGCGATCATTCTGCCGAACAGCGCCAGGTCGGCGGCCTTACCGCCGTCGAGCACGGTGTCGATGGCCTTTCGCACCTCGTCAGGAATTTCCTTCTGCGCCTCTTTCTTGGACTTGGCTGATTTTTCGACCGCTTTTGAGAGCGCGGTGAAATTTCGATGGCACGCCTGCACCAGTGCTTCGATTTCGCTGTTGGCGAGAAATAAGAGATATTGCGTCTCGGCGTCTTCGTTCACTCCCAGCGTGACCGCGGCCAACGCCCGTTCCAGCGCCGCGCGCGCCATCGGAGCCTCGTGGCCCATCTCAACCAGCAGAGGAACCGCGCGCTCAGTCACCACGCGTTTGCTGCGGGTGGCGAGTTCGTGCGCGGGAAGAATTGCAGGAAATCGCATCCGCACTGCGCGCTTGAGGCACTGGCTGGAGACGCGCGCGCGGCGGTATCCGCCGAACTCGCATTCCTTGGGCGATCCGGTGTCATCGCGATTTAGATTGGACGGGGCAAAATTCTGAATCATGTGCAGTTCGACAAACATTGCTTCTCGCCTCTTTATTCTTCGTTATTTCCTGTCGCGCCCGCGCCTTCGTTGCCAGTCATGCTCCCTGCCCAGAACGACCGCGCCCACCGTCGCTGCACCGGACGCCGCTCGTAATTCCATTGCCGGAGATCCGAAAGCAGATTTAACCAGTAGATCGGCACCTCTTCCGATTTGAGCAGCGCCACCGCATGCCGCATATGCTCGGCGAGCTCGGACTCGCCGCAGGCAAGCAGCGCGCCGAAACGCCTCTCAACTCCCCCGCCTGGGCGGCGTTCGGCAAGAATACGCATCGACGCCCCGAAATCACGCGCCGAACTCTCTCCTTCGACGCGGATCCAGCTCTTCGGATGGAGCGCGAAAAGCGACCCAACGAGAAAATAGATACGCTCCACGCGCTCGCTGGTATGCTCTGGAACGTACGGCATCACAATCGGATAGGCTTCCGGCGCGGCGCCCGGCTCTTTGCCCAACGCTCTGCGCAAACTCGCGAGCGCGCCGCGATCCCCGCGCTCGCGCAGCGCCTGGAGATGCTCGATGAAACGATGATCCGCGTTGTCCGTCATGGTTCCTCGCCGGGAGCGAGTCCCGCCCTGATTTTACCCATAAACGTCCGCTGCCCCTGCGCGACGGCACGAAACGCCCGCGCGCTGATATCGAGCTCACGCGTGACCTGGTCGAGGCTCGCGCGCGCGATTCGCCGTACGAGCTTGCGCCATTTCATCAGCCGCAATTCTCGATCTTCGGGCTTGGTCTCCGGTATCTCCCTCATCAGTTCGATAAATGGCGAGTCGAGCGCCGGCCAGTAGAGCCGATGAGTTGCGAGCTCTTCGACAAGGCGGTTCGCATCGTCCGAGCGGCCCTGCTTACCGTCTCCATCTAGAGGCTCAAACATCGTGCGCGCGAGCGTCCATGTCGATTCTCGCAGATCACGCCCAACCCGTTCGGCATAGACGATAGCCTCTGCGAGTCGGCCGCGCATGTCAGGATCGGACAGATAAGCGAGCGGGAGCGGCAGCCGCTCATGCCGCCAGAAAGTGACACTGGCGGCCTTGCCAATGTCAGTGGCGAGACCAAACGCGGAAAAGGTGAAATAGGGGCCAAGCCCGCTGGCCCGCGCTTCGGGGTGGGCCGCAACGTTAGCTACCCAATCGAAAACCGCCGGGCGAGCGTGCGATTCGGTCGAAAGCTCCATCAGGCTGTGGCTGTCGCGCCATAGAGCCTTTTCTTCCCGGAGTGAAAGCGCGACCCATCCGCGCTTTTCATCCCTGCGATAACACTTGAAAGGATCCTGGACTCCTTGGTCGGCGAGCTTCAGATTTTGCTGCAATTGGCAGAAGCGGACGGAGGCTCCGTCCAGTTCGGGATAAAGATGAATGCGGCGGCTCTGCCATGTTAGATAATCGAGGTAACCGGCGGGCCGGGTGCCCCCCTTGCGTGGACTCTCTGGATTATCCTGTTCCCACGCGGGCAGATCGTCGTCTTCGCGTGCAAACGGGTGTTCCTCGTCGTAACGCACAAGGTTAAGCGCCATTGTTTGAAACAAGTTCCCACCGGACATCAGGATGGTAAAGCTACGTAGCATCGGAGAGTCAGAAAAATAAAACGGACTGCTTTTTCCGAAACCGACTGAATACGCCTGCCGCGCGACGACGCCCCGGGCCGCGCGCTTCGCCTCTATCACGGGAGCCTCAGCCTCGAAAGTATGGTCGAAGAGCGTCGTGTTATTTCCCGCCGCCATTTCCTGGAACAGAATGGCTGCGGGCTGTCGGCTCACGCCTTCCATCTTCGGCACCTGGTAGAAAGGACGCTCGGGATGGAAAAGTTCAAACCGCTCCCGCCATCGGCTGAAATATTCCGACAGCTTCTTCTCGTTCCATCGCCCCTCATTCCAGAGGCTGAACCAGGCTTTGGTCCCGCTGGGGCCGAAGTTCCGATGGAGGATCGCGAGCAGCAGACGATGAAGCGACACTGTCACCAGCGGCGATTCATCAAAAATCTCCCGAAGCTCGTGCGCCCGAATCAGCGTGTCGGCGAGCGAAAGCTCACGCGCGTCTCCCGTGCTCATCACGCACGGAATCCACGGTCGGTCTGCGAGATTCAAACGGGGCTCCCTCCCAAAAATACCGGATATCAGAATCCAAGACTTCTCGGCGAGATTAAACTGGCGTTGCGAATTCCTCCTTCATGACGGCTTTGTGATCACGACCCCCAACTCGGCATCAAGCACCACTTCGTAAGCCCCAACTGTGGTGCGACCGTTCGAGTCCAGGTGCACGATGCGATGGTGACGGAGAAACGGTGATCGACGCCATGCTGAGGGCCGCATCGACTCGTTGTTGACAAGCTCGCGTGCAACCGCTCGATGCGCGATTCTCGTTGAGCGCTTGAGCCAATGCAAGGCGCGCTCGCGATCGGGAGTCTTTCCAATCTCGTCTTTCTGAAACTCCTCGAATTCTTCGGCCGCCATAATCACGACATCCACCGACGGGACTTCTGAAATTCGCGTCAATGCCTGCAGGCTCTGGTGAATTTCCGGACTTTCCTCTTCGAGATAGGCGCGAGTCTGGAAGAGATCTTCATCTCCCGGCGCTGGAATCCGGTTTTGTTTTGCGAGCGCCCTGAGCGTTGCGAGATGCTCCTCAAGCTCATCGGCGCTATCCCTCCAATATTTTTGAATCGTCTCGGACAAATCTGCGGGACATTCCGCATCCTTTCCGTAAACGAATTCGATCAACTGTTCCACATCCTCAGGAATCGAGACGCAGTCTCGTCCGCGGAGCGCGAGCCATGACCTGAGGAGCAGATGGGGATGGTAAACAGCCACGGTGTCTCGACCGAATTCGGGTGCATCGCCGGCGGTCAGTTGCGGCGTGAATATAAGGAGCGATGGGGCGGTAACAGGAGTTGGACGCGCGCTGCGCTCGTGCCGATGGATACGGCCCGCGCGCTGCAGCATCAGGTCGACCGGTGCGAACTCCGTGAGTATGACATCGAAATCGAGATCAAGGCTCTGCTCTATGACCTGAGTGGCGACCAGCCCCGTGCGTTTCGGCCGCATCACCTCGCTCGATGTTTCATCGCCGGCGTCGACCTGTGCCCCAGGCTTGCCGAAGCGCCTCAGGACGAGCTTTTCGCGCCGATCGCGCTCCTCGAATAGATAACGCGCATGGAAAAGCGTCAGTTCAGGTTCTCCGTCCGCTTCGCACACCTCCGGAAAGAACGGTTTGAGCGCAGTGAACACCTCCTGCGCGCGCGCAACGGTGTTGCAGATAACGGCCGCGCATCCGCCCTCGGCAAGAAGGCGCGCAAGGTGCTCCCCAGGAACTTCGTTGAAAGGGATTCGGCAAAGGCTGAGAATCCTGCGTGCGCGTCCGCTGGTCTCAACTGCGCGGGACCCGGATCCGCTGGCGCTCACCCAGCTAATGCGAGGATACGCCGTGGCGGATGGAAGCTGCGCCGGTGCGCCGAGCCCGGTCAGGTATTCTCTCAGCAGCTCATCACGCCGCGCGGCGGGAAGAGTCGCCGACAGAAGTATTACGGAGGATCCGCAGGCTGCGAGCCATTCTAGAAGCCGGCCGAGGATGGTATTCATGTACGCGTCATAAGCATGCACCTCGTCGATGATGACCACCTTTCCGTAAAGCCCGAACATGCGAACGAAGAAATGCCGCGTCTTCAGCACCGCGAGCAGCGCCTGATCGATCGTGCCTACGCCGTAAGGCGCGAGGAGACCTCGCTTGCGGTACGTGAACCATTCAGCCGCGAATACCGTCGCCGACTCACCGTGGTCGGACGAGTCCTCGTCGATGTCGGTGGGCCGCGGAGTCGGTGCTCGTTTGCGCAAAAGCTCAAACTCTGCGGACAGCGAAGCGTTGCCATGTAGAAGCTGCAGATTGACGATACCTTCATCCGCGGCACGCTCCAGAAATTCGCGTATGCGGGTGAACATCTGATTGCTCGTCGCCTGAGTTGGCAGCGCGAAATAGCAGCCCACCTGATACAGGCGCGAGGCGGCGGCTTCGGCCAGATACATCGCGGCCTCGGTCTTCCCTTCGCCCATCGGCGATTCGATCAGCACCAGCGTTGGCGTGGTTAGTGATTCGGCAAGATTCGCCGCAGTGCGCTGCAAATCATTCGGTGAGAAATTCGGGAATATCGTCGTGAAGCTACGAGTTTCGGCTGGTAACGCACGCTCCAGCCACCCCAATTCCCGCAAAGCTCGCTCGGCGCTGTTGCGGGAATTCGACGCATAGTTGTCGAGGTTCAAGCTCGATGGATCCATCCCGGGTTGGACAGCATAAGGAAAATAGGTCTCGATTGAGCCGATCCAGTCGGCAACCGAGAAAAGTCCGGCCAACGCCATGGATTCGGCTCCGTCTGGCGCGCGAGGAAGACGCTCGATCGGTACGCGGAAAACGCGGATCAGTTCATGGACAATCGCGGCGCGAACGGCGTCCCAAGCCTCCCCGCCGATAGCATCAGGATGCATAGCGGCGTCCGCGATGTCACGGGCGGTTGGAAATTTCCCGTGATGGCCGCCACCTATAGTAGCGAACCTAAGAGCCGAGTCTTCATCCATGCCTAGACAGGACGTCAGCAGCTTCGGAAGGACATACGCGGTGATGATTCCATGCGGAATCGCCGTGCGTATTCGAGGGCACGACAATCCTGCCGCGATCAGCCGTTGTCGCAGTCCGTCAACTTCCGTCAAAGAAAATCGCGGATGCATCTGGAACGCTGGTGCCGCCTTGCCGAGATCATGCAGCGCTCCGAGCAAAGCTAACCATGAGTAGTTGCTTGGCTGATCATCCGCGAGAAACAGCGGCAATCCAAATCGGTTAATCCTCCGACGAACAATGGCCTCGATAGAAGCGGAAACGTCAATAAGATGGCAGAGGAGGGGGTGGTAGTGTTGAGGAGTTCGCCATTTGCCCCAGAGTTCCGGACAAAAGGAGATCGTCACGGTCTAATCCTGCTAGTTCCTGTTGCCCGCCAATGTAGTACTCTCAGATTTGCGGTTTTCATCGTCAGTGCCGCCAGGCCGTCAGAAAAGTAACACTGTTCAGGGCATACTCAAGTCCTTCTCGAATCCGCGCGCTCGAACCACCTGGCGCACTCTATCAGATAGACCGGGCACCTGAAGTTCCGATTCTCCATTCGACGCATCGTTCGGTTCGGGCGACTATGGCCGCGTTTAAAGTGTTGGCACCGGGAAGAGTGGCATCCGCTCCGGTCGCCACCCAGGGACGGCGGGTGCAAGTTAGTCGGCTCCGTGTTGTCCGTCCATCATGGGAGCAAAATGGAATCGGCGATTCCCCGATCGCCTTACCACGCTTGGCGGGGGTTCGTTGGATCTTAACTCACGTTCATCCTGCGGCCCTCGCCACCCTGAATAGTCAGGCCAGTGCGTCAGAAGCAGCCGATCAAGTCATTCCGAACGCTTTCACCGGTCCGCGCGATCCACGGCAGCAACGGCAAGGGCGCGTGTGCTTGCCGCCCTGACACTACGAGGTCGGCATACATGCGATCGTTCTTTACAAGCTCCCGGAGAATCAACCTCAACCCGGCCTCGAACGCCCGCCACGAGGTCGCGCCGGTCTCCTGAGCGAACGCCGTCGCTGCGCAAAGCTTCATCGAGCGCCGCCTGCGTGACCTTTTGGTGAATCGCGTTGGCCCAGGGCTCGAACTCGCGCGCCAGCTGGTCGAAAATTCGCTTCGAGGATGACGGCATCGCCTGACAGCTAACGCTCGAAATGGCGCGCGCGTTCATCGGCCAAGGCCGAGAGCAGGATCCCGAAGAATTCGTGCGCCGTCTGATGAAGGATTATCGGATTGCGCCCAAGGCGAGCATCGCAGAAGCCGAGACCGCACCGCCGGATAAAGCGCCCCAGTTTGTGCAAGGCCTTGAGCTTAAGGGTTGAGTTCACGCCGTTCACGCCGTTCGCGCCGAAGCCGTCCAATTTGGCCAACGGTCGTCGCGAATCGTGACCGCGTGGAAACTGATGACCAGGTTGAGGAGGGCGCGACTGAGCGCTTGCGGTTTCGTGTATTCTGTGTTAGGGAAAATACGCGTAGACGCTGAGACGCGGTTAATCCTATGAATGATGGTTTCGAAACGCCGACCAGGATGGGCCGCATGATTTTCTGCTCGGACGAAAAGGTTGATGCGGAAATTACGCGCCTCCTGGGAGCCACCGTGCTCGAGCTGCTCCGTGACCCGATGGTGCAGGAAGTGTCGGCGAATTACGACCAG
>WNFJ01183843.1_pt1 | contig 11822 bp, 12 predicted proteins | sample 5400461 | NCBI WGS metagenome assembly WNFJ01 (sample SAMN13153349, study PRJNA577476) | soil metagenome | isolation source: 115 cm saprolite on Douglas fir-dominated hillslope | place: USA:California | collected 2013-09-17
TTACCCCCGGAATGATCCTGCCGGCTCGCGAGCTTCTGGGCGAGATGTTGCTCGAATCGAAACAGCCGGGCCAAGCGCTGGCGGAATTCGAAGGCACGCTTCGCACGGCTCCTAACCGTTATAACGCGCTCTCCGGTGCTGCCCGCGCGGCCAAACTGTCCGGAGACAGTGAGAAAGCCAAAAGCTATTACGCTAAACTGCTCGTGATCTGCAACCATGCCGACGAAGATCGCCCCGAACTCCAGGATGCTCGGGCGCTTCTAGCCCACAAATAAATCCCGCTTCAGCCGCAGTTTGGAAGCTCGAGCGAGCAGAAAGGAGAATCACGATCGAAACGGCAAGCTGTAGAGGCGGCAGTGTCAGCCGCAAATTCGGGGGGCGCACGCCGGTCGCCGTTTCAACGGCGAAACCAAAACAACGAAATGCGAGGATCATACCGACCAAACACATTCTGTTCGTCATGCCGCGGATGTCTGTTGTAGAGGCGGCTGTGTCAGCCGCAAATTGTGGAGAGCAGACACCGGTTATCACTTCAACGCCCAAAGGTTCCGCGATGTAACGATCGAGATGCTCGCGCAGAATTCGGACTTGCTCGCGATAGATTTCGGCATCGTCGCTCTTGAGGTTGACTTTGTCGGACGCAAAAGTCGCAATATCGCCCTGCGTGATTTCAGGCGCCAAGAAGTCGAAGAGTTGCACTGTACCCATATAAACGCCCGCGCCGATGCCCCCTCCGTTTATAACAAGATAGTGTGGGTGTGCCCTTCGCTGAGCACAGGATCATGTGCTCAAAACGTTTCGTCGTCAAGTCCATGTTCGAATGCGACCATGAAAAAGAGTAGTCCCAGAATATGCACAACGATTCCAATCACACTCGGAGGTCGTTCGCCGATTCGATGGACCAATCGTCCCGCGCCGAAGGCGAACGTGCTCCATCCAATAGTGAACGCGCCAACCACCACGCCTACGAACGCGCGATTGGCGTGAAAAGCGGCGTTGGTTGCGAGCGGCAGATAAGCGCTCAGGCCGAAGCCGCTGAAGAAGGCGAGGAATGACGAACAAATCGAGGACGCGTAGCCGGCATGATGAAAGAATGTCAGCGGCAGAATGGGATGCGGCGTTCGTCCTTCATGCCAGACAAAGGTGGCAAGCAGAATGATTCCGGCGCCAACGAGCGCGGCCTGCATCAGTCCGATTTGTTTCTCACCGAGGTCGACGAACGCCCACATCAGGCAACTGCCGCCGGCGCCGGCGAGTAGCGCACCGGCAAAATCGAATCGGCCGACGCTATGTCCGATACTCTCGTGCATTCCGGCGATTACGAGGACGCCAGCCACAATGGCAATGGGCACGTTGATCAGGAAAGCCCAGCGCCATGAAACGTGCGTCACGATCAGCGTCCCAAGGAGTGGGCCGGCGACACTCGCGATGGCCCACGCGCTGCTGGCCGCGCCCAGCGCCCTGCCGCGTTTGTTAGGCGGATATACAACTCCGAGCAGAACAAACGGAAGTGTGGCAACGGCCCCTGCTCCGATGCCCTGGATGGCGCGAGCGCCGATGAACTCCATCATCGTGCGCGCGATGGCGCAGAGCCCGCTCCCGACCGTGAACGCGACAATGCCGACGAGATACGTCCGCCGGCGTCCCCAGCGATCGGATCCCGGTCCCCAGATCGGCATCGATACCGCTGCGGCGAGCATGTAAGCCGCAAATGTCCACGCGTACAGGTGCGCACCGCCAAGCTCAGGCAACGCCACCGGCATCACCGTGCTGACGATCGTGTTGTCGAGACCAGCAAGAATGATCGTGAACAACACACCGAGCAAGACCAGCACGCCGCTCTGACCGGAGGAATCCACCTTTGAGGTTGCGATCTGAGATTGTTTTTCCGCGCGCTTCAGCGATTGGCTATCATCGTTTTTATGCCCTCCGTCAAATCGGCGGAAACGGTCACGCGCGAGTTAACGGATATTAGATTCCCGCATGAATCACGCTGCGGAAAAATGGCGGAACGAGAAGCAATCGGGGTCAGATCTAAACATTTAACATTTGCGCTGTCGCGGTGGTGATCCGTGAACCGTTACATCGGGAGCGGGCGAGAACATTGAGTCACTGAGGAGCGATCGCCGGCGTCGCGCAGGCAAAATGTATTTTTGAATTTTGCCGGTCGCAGTTTTGGGTAGCTCGGAAGTGGGAGGTCGGACGTCAAAACGGCGACCGGCTCGGACGGTGCGTGTTCGGCAAGCCAGGCCGTGACGCAGTTTTCTCAACCACCACATGCTGATATGGTACCCGACAGTGATTCCGAGCGCCAGTCAGGTGGCAGCGGCTCGCCAGTTGTTGAGCCGATACCTTCAGCCGACGCGACTCGTGAACGCCGAGTCGCTCGAGAGTCGTTCACAGGCGCGAGTTTATTTAAAGATTGAAACCGATCTGCCGACCGGCTCGTTCAAGTTGAGAGGTGCGCTCAATGCTCTGCTCACGACCACGGCGCAGCGCGCACCGCCCGGAGTTGTCGCGGCTAGTACCGGTAACCACGGTGCCGCGGTTGCCTACGCCGCGCGTATGGTAAAGGTCGGCGCCACGATTTTTCTTCCGGAAAATTCCAACCCGGTAAAGCGTGCGCGAATCGTGGCCCTCGGGGCAAAAGTGGTGGAGCGGGGCGCGATGGGTCAAACTGCTGCCAGCGAAGGAGCCGCAGAATTCGCGCGAGAGCACGGCCATTATTTTCTCGATGATGCCACCGATCCGCTCGTTTCCGCAGCCACGGCCACCATCGCCGGTGAAATCCTGGACGAGGTAGCTGCACCCGACGTCATCTTTGCTCCAATGGGTGATACCGCATTGATTCGCGGTGTTGCCGCGGAAGCGAAGCGGCGTCATCCCGGCGTTCGCATCATTGGTGTCCAGGCGGAACAGGCCCCCGCATACGTGCGATCGTGGCAACAAGGACGCGTCGTCGTCGAAGAGGCATGCAACACGATTGCTGATGGTCTGGCGTCACTCCATCCGATCGAAGCAAATGTGATCGCGATTCGTGAATTGGTGGATGAAGTGCGTTTAGTTACAGAACGGGAGCTGCTAGATGCCATCCGCATTCTTCTCCTCGATGAGCACGTAGTTGCAGAAGGTGCCGGCGCGGCGGCAACAGCTGCGTTTCTTCAGGATCCATCCGCTTATGCCGATGCCAAGATTGTTCTATTGGTCACGGGTGCCAATCTGTCTCCGGAAGTTCTTCGTCGCGCGGTCACGTAGCAGCGTGAGTTGCCACGCGCATTCATTGTGCCTGTGCAGTTGATCTTGACACATCCACTGATTCACTGCGGAGCGAACGCAGGCTGTTGCGCTCTCAAGATATATTTCTGAATCTTGCCGGTCGCAGTTTTGGGTAGCTCAAACAAAAGGGAAAGAAAAACGGGGTCAAATCTCAACATTTGACATCGCCCGAAGCTAAAGGACTTGTCGTTAACGGTTGATCGCTAATCGTTATCCGTCGGGACGGGACGCGGCACGTTCACCGAAAATTAATGTTTGTCTTACGCGCACCGGGAAGGGCAGAAGTAAGAATGGAACGACCGGGACGAGCGACATAGAAGGTAAAGCTGCGCGGGTAGCAGCGACTGAGTTTGGGAAACGAAACGAGTTTCAATTAGGAATTAAGAAGTTCCTGAAGTAAAAGGGCCAGAGAAGCTTTATGCCGGAGCGCGCTTACGAGTTCGTTCAGCTTGACGTTTTCACCCAGACGCCGCTGACGGGTAATCCGCTCGCCATTTTCACTGACGCGCGCGGCCTGAAGGATGCCGAAATGCAGGCTCTCTCGCGCGAGATGAATCTTTCAGAGACAACTTTTATTTTGCCGCGCGATGCCGCGAGTGAAGCTGAGGAAGGGCAGAAAGTCCGCATCTTCACTGTCGCGGAAGAGTTGCCGTTCGCCGGGCATCCGACGCTCGGCACGGCGCTGCATTTGTATGCAGCTAATTCCGCGTCCGATTCAAAAGAGATCACGCTTGATCTGAAAGCGGGGAAGATTCCGGTGCGTTTTACCGCCAACTCGGTGAATGCCGGACATGATCGCGTAGACGGTCAGGTGTTCGGCGAAATGCGCCAACGCGATCCTGAATTCGGAGCGACGCTTTCGCGTGATGAGGTCGCTCGCGTGATTGGGATCGCGGCGGACGAGATTCCGTGGCCGATCCAGATAGTCTCGACAGGGTTGCCTTTTGCGATTGTTGGCATTCGCAATCAAGAGGCCCTGGCGAATCTAAACTTCTCTCATGCGCAAGCAGAGGAATTTCTCAAGAACGGTGACGCCAAGTTTTTTTACTTTCTCTGTCCGGAGCGGCAAAAAAACCGGCTGGAAGCGAGCGCGCGCATGTTCTTTTATGGCGGTGAAGATCCAGCTACGGGATCAGCCGCCGGTTGCGCCGCGAGTTGGATGGTCCAACACGGGATCGCAAACAGTGACGAACAAGTGCTGATTCGACAGGGCGTCGAGATTCGGCGTCCGAGCGAAATATACGTGCGAGCAACGCGCGACGGCCAACGTGTCACGAACGTTCGTGTTGGCGGATACGCGGTGGAAGTGCTGCGCGGAACCGTGAGGCTCTAGGGGAAGTTGATTGTTGGTGGTTGAGGGTTGAGAGCAAACTCGAAAGAACGACGTTGAGAGGATGGAGATCCGCGGAAGTTGATGGTTGAGAGTTGAGAGAAAAAAAAACCGGAAAGATGGAAATTAAACGAGTTGGCTCACAACCGTCCACCAAGGGATCGGCTGAATATTTTACTGAGACTGTCCGCATTGACCCGCTGTTCGAGGCGCGGGAATACTTCGTGGCGGGAGACCGACGGATAGACCGTGAAGCCGCTGGGGAAGCGGCGAGTGATCGGGCGATCACGAGTCAACCCGCTGATGTTCGTGGCGCAAGCGTCACGTTCGAGCCGGGTGCCCGCACCGCCTGGCATACGCATCCACTCGGTCAGACCTTGATCGTCACGTCGGGCCTCGGATGGGCGCAGCGTTGGGGCGGCCCAATTGAGGAAATCCGGCCAGGCGACGTGGTCTTGAGAAGCATTGGCACGGCGCTACGCCGACGACTGCGATGACTCATATCGCCATTCAGGAGGCGCTCGACGGCAAGCCGGTTGAGTGGATGGAGCACGTCAGCGACGAACAGTATCGGCGCTGATCGCGACCAGAGATCACAGATCACCGATCAGAACCGCTGGTTATCTGTTATTTGGGTCTGTCTTCTGACTTCCGACCTCTGACCGCTGGCCCTTACTCTCCGATGATTTTCACGAGCACTCGCTTTTTTCTCCTCCCGTCGAATTCGCCGTAGAAAATTTGTTCCCACGGCCCGAAATCCAGTTTGCCCTTGGTGATCGCCACGACGACTTCGCGCCCCATGACCTGACGTTTGAGGTGGGCGTCAGCGTTGTCTTCGCCGGTTCGGTTGTGTCGATACGCGTTCGTCGGCGCGTGCGGCGCTAGTTTTTCCAGCCACAAGTCATAGTCGTGATGAAGGCCCGGTTCGTCGTCGTTGATGAATACCGAAGCCGTGATGTGCATGGCGTTGACCAGACAAAGGCCCTCTATTACGCCGCTCCGATGAACGAGTTCCTCGATCTTCGGCGTGATGTTGATGAACCCGCGCCGATCCGGTACCTCGAACCAAAGATGTTCAGTGAGCGATTTCATATCAGAGAAGTTGATGGTTCATAGTTGAGAGTTGAGAGTCAACGCGAGCGAAAACTGTAGCGGTGCTCCCTGCGGTGAGTGCGGAGCCCGACTGGTTAGGCGCTTGGCACAATCTCTACAACACCGAACGCTGACTGATTGACACTCAATCGGCCAGCGATATGATCGGCGTCGTGCCGGAACAGACGGAGACGCGTCGCGCCAGCCGATATGACGCAGTCATCGCAACCTTTGTGGGAATCTGCGCTTTGTGTGTTTCCGCTTATACCGCCCACGTGCAGCGCCAGCAGGTGCGGGCGGCGGTGTGGCCAATCCTCTATTTCGACAGCAGCAATGCGCCCGACATTCACTTTACCCTCGCCAACAAAGGGGTCGGTCCGGCGATAATCCGGCATGTCATTGTAAAGGTAGATGGCCAGCCGGTGAAGAATTGGCGGGAAGCGCTGGAGATATTGCTCGGACCGGGTAGGCATCACGCTTCCGAGAGCGACATGAGCGGTCGTGTGCTGGCAGCGGGCGAATCGATGAGTGTGCTTGGGCCGTTCGATTCGGCCGGTAAGCCACTAACTTTCGACGAGTCCAACCCGGAGTGGGCGAAGATGGACAAGGACCGCGAACGAATCACCGTCGAAATTTGTTACTGTTCCACACTTGGTGAATGCTGGACTTTGCGCGCCGGCGGGTCGGGACGCAGCACCACTGTCGAGACCCGTCGTTGCCCGACTCCGTCGGCGATTAGCTTTCAGCAGTAGTCAAGCGACGTTCCGACACCAGACACGGCCGTGACGCATATCGCCATTCAAGAAGCGCTGAACGGCAAGCAGGTCGACTGGATGGAAAAGGTCAGTGGCGAACAATACCAAAAAGAAAGTAGAAAGTATAAAGGCTAAATAGGAAACGCGCTCGCGTTCCTTCTGAGGTTTCGCTAACGAGATCGATAACTAAGCGCGTTGTCCGATTCTGCGCCGATCTTTAAATAAGGAGACGAGCGTAAACATGCAGAAGCGCAAACTTGGAAATAGCAATCTGGAAGTCTCGGCAATCGGGCTCGGGTGTATGGGAATGAGCTTTGGCTACGGTCCGGCTCACGACAAGCAGGAGATGATCTCGCTGCTTCGCAAGGCGGTTGAACTTGGCGTCACATTCTTCGATACCGCTGAAGTTTACGGACCGTTCACGAACGAAGAACTTGTCGGCGAAGCGCTCGCGCCGGTGCGTGCGCAAGTAGTGATCGCTACCAAATTCGGGTGGAAGCTTGATCCGCAGACCGGCAAAGGGGTTGGGCTGGACAGTCGGCCCGAGCACATCAAGGAAGTTGCTGACGCCTCGCTCAAGCGACTCAAGGTCGATGCGATCGATTTGTTCTATCAACACCGCGTTGACTTGGAGGTGCCCATCGAAGATGTGGCTGGGACAGTGAAGGAGTTGATTAAGGAGGGAAAGGTCAAGCACTTCGGCCTTTCTGAGTCAGGAGTGCAGACGATTCGTCACGCGCACGCCGTTCAACCCGTGACGGCACTTCAAAGCGAATACTCGCTGTGGTGGAGAGAGCCTGAAGCGGAAGTGTTGCCGACGCTCGAAGAACTCGGAATCGGCTTCGTTCCATTCAGCCCGCTAGGCAGAGGTTTTCTCACGGGAAAGATGAACGAAAACACCACGTTCGACAGTTCGGACTTCCGCAACACTCTCCCCCGTTTTACGCCAGAGGCGCGGAAAGCGAATCAGGCGTTGGTTGATCTGCTCGGTGAGATTGCAAAACGCAAGAAAGCGACGCCTGCTCAAATCGCGCTTGCATGGTTGCTGGCCCAGAAGCCATGGATTGTTCCAATCCCCGGCACTACCAAGCTGCATCGCCTCGAGGAAAACATCGGAGCAGCTGCAATCGAACTTACGTCTGACGATCTTCGCGAAATCGAAAGCGCCGCCTCAAAGATCACGGTGCAAGGCGCTCGATACCCGGAAAAGCAGGAGAAAATGACTGGGCGTTAAGGAAGTAGGAAGTAGAAAGTAGAAAGAAGACAGAGGTCAGAGGATGGCGTGTCGGTGGCCACTACCGCCCGTTTTTCCGTAACGAAGTTGTAACTTTACTTCGCACTAAAGTTTAGAGAGTTTTAGTCAGCGCCAAGTCCGTTAGGCGTCTCCGTAACAAGAGCTCCACCTGACCCGCTTCCCGCCGGATAACCGCGAGCGAAGGGCCCGTTCGCACTACTTAAAGTGTTCATTATGAAAAGCTCTCGAAACATCCCAGCGCTCTTGACCCTCGTAACCGTGGCCGTTATATCCGGAGTTGCGATGGCGCAAAATCCCAACGCCAGCAGCAGCCCAATTCCCGCGAAGGCAAGCGCGGCGACCGACGACAAAGCGATTCGCCCGTTTCACTTCACCGCTTCGAAAGAGGCACTCGCGGACATGCGCAAGCGCATCGCGGCGACCCGGTGGCCCGACAAGGAGACTGTCAACGATGCATCGCAAGGTGTGCAGCTCGCGACGATCCAGAAACTCGCGCGCTATTGGGGGACTGACTACGATTGGCGTAAGTGCGAGGCGAAGCTGAAGGCGCTGCCGCAATTCGTAACAACGATTGATGGATTAGACATCCACTTCATTCACGTTCGGTCGAAGGAAAAGAACGCGCTGCCAATGATCATCACTCACGGGTGGCCCGGTTCGATCATCGAGCAGCTAAAGATCATCGATCCGCTGACGAATCCCACGGCCCATGGCGGGAGCGCATCGGATGCGTTCGACGTCGTTATCCCGTCGCTGCCTGGATACGGCTTTTCGGGCAAGCCGACCACGACCGGTTGGGATCCCATCCGCATCGCACATGCGTGGATCGTGCTGATGAAGCGCCTCGGCTACACACGATTTGTGGCGCAAGGCGGCGATTGGGGTAATTCGGTGACGGAACAGATGGCTATGCTAGGAGCTCCGGAATTGATCGGCATTCACACCAACATGCCTGCCACCGTGCCGCCCGACATCGACAAGGCGGCTTTTGCCGGTGCGCCGGCCCCGTCGGGTCTCTCGTCCGACGAGAAGCACGCATACGATCAGCTCGCATTTTTCTACAAGCAGGGCCTGGGCTACGCCAACGAGATGGCGAACCGCCCGCAGTCGATCTACGGGATCGGTGATTCGCCGGTCGGGATGGCTGCCTGGATGATCGACCACGACGCGAGCAGTTACGCACTTATCGCACGCGTCTTTGACGGTCAACCCGAGGGTCTGACGCGAGACGACATTCTCGACAACGCGACGCTCTACTGGTTGACGAACACGACGGTGTCCTCGGCTCGTCTGTATTGGGAAAGCAAGCTCGCCTTCTTTGCCCCGAAACACATCGCTATCCCTGTCGCGGTGACCGCCTTTCCGAACGAGCTCTATCAAGCCCCGCGGAGCTGGGCGGAGAAGGCGTATCCCAAACTCATTCACTACAACAGGGTCGCCAAAGGCGGGCACTTCGCCGCGTGGGAACAGCCGGAGATCCTCGTGACCGAGCTTCGCGCGGCGTTCAAATCGCTGCGCTAATCTAATGGCAAGCAATCGGAAGACAGTGATCGTTACCGGAGCCTCACAAGGCATCGGCGCGGGCATTGTTAAAGCGTTTCTCGCGCGCGGCTACGATGTTGTAGGAACCGCGCGGAGCGCGACGAAATCGAAAGACCTTTCAGCTTCTGATCACCTCGCCTTGATCGACGGCGACATAGGTCAATTCGAAACGGCGCAGAAAGTTGCAGAACTCGCGATCGAGAAGTTCGGATCGATCGACGCCGTCGTCGCGAACGCCGGGATCTTCTTAGTGAAGCCGTTCACGGAATATACGGCAGACGACTTTCGCGCTCTCGTCTCGACCAACCTCGCAGGCTTCATTTACATAACGCAGCTTGCGGTCCGACAGATGCAGGCGCAGAAGACCGGCGGCAGCGTCGTGAGCATCACTGCATCGCTGGTCGACAATCCAATTGCCGGCGTGCCCGCTTCCGTTTCTATGATCACTAAAGGTGGGCTGAACGCAGCATTAAGAAGCTTGGCTTCTGAATACGCGAAAGAGCATATTCGATTTAACGCCGTAGCTCCCGGGGTCGTCGACTCCCCGCTTCACGCCAAGGATTCGAAGGATTCTCTGAAAACGCTTTCGCCGATGGGGTCAATCTCCACCGTTGAGGACATTGCAAGCGCCGTGGTTTATCTGACAGAAGCTCGCCAGATTACAGGGGAGGTGCTGCACGTGGACGGCGGTGCGCACTTTGGCAAATGGTAACCGGCGAAAACTCTCGGCCGGCCAGCGCCGAGCAGCGGTTGAAAGAACTTGGCATCAAGCTCCCGGCGCCGCCTGAGCCGTTCGGCACCTATGTGGAGGCGGTGCAGACGGGTAATCTGCTTTTTCTAACTGGGATGCTTCCCACGGAAGGCCGCGCGGCGAAATTCATTGGGCGCGTCGGCGGGGAGCTCGATGTGGAAGCGGGCCGCAAGGCGGCTCACCTCGCGGCGCTCAACGTTCTCGCTGTTGCAAGAAAACATTTGGGATCGCTCGACAAAGTGACGCGGATCGTCCGGCTCGGCGTGTCCGTAGCTACTTCGGGCGATGTCCGCGATCAGCCAAAAGTCGCTGACGCTGCTTCGGAGTTACTTCAAGAAGTCTTTGGAAAAGAGAAGAGCCCGTGTCGATCGGTGTACGGCGTCGCTAGTCTGCCGCTCGGCACGCCGGTCGAGCTGGAAATCATTTTTGAGGTGGAGGAAGAGAATTAGAAAGTAGAAGGTAGAAAATAAAATTAGAGTGGAGTGAGCAGGAATGAGCGAAGGCCGGTCACTCGTCAGCGCTTTGACTCCGCATTCTGCCGATGTAACGCTTTAACGATTCAACGCCTCAACGCGCCAGGGAGGCAAGTCCAAACGTCGTTAGGAAATGTGGAAAGTGAAGATCAGACCCCATTCCCTGCATTTCTCGCCGGTCTCCTGCATGGCGTTGGTGGTTTCTGTGATGCTCGCATCATTTCAATTGCTCGCACAAGGAAAGGAACGTCCCATGGAACACCCGACTTTTTATCGCACGATACAGATAGATGGGCTCTCTATCTTTTATAGAGAGGCCGGCCCGAAAGACGCGCCGACGCTTCTCCTGCTGCACGGGCTCCCTTCTTCATCGCGGATGTTTGAGCCTCTCTTCGCCCGGCTTTCCGATCGCTATCATCTTGTCGCGCCCGATTACCCGGGCTTCGGTCACAGCGACTGGCCGGACCCGAAAAAATTCGCGTATACGTTCGATCACTACGCCGAGATCATGAATCACTTCACCGAGGCGCTCGGGCTCTCACGTTTTACTCTTTACATGCAGGATTACGGCGGCCCCGTGGGTTTTCGCATGGCCTTGGCCCATCCGGATCGGATCGAGGCTCTCATTGTCCAGGACGCTGTGGCGCACAACGAAGGTTTGGGGGCGAATTGGAAAACGCGGCGGGCCTTTTGGGCCGATCGCGCTGCCAACGAAAGCGCGCTGCGCACAAATCTCCTGTCGCTGGCGACGACGCGGACGCGCCATGTCGGGAACGATCCGAACGTGGAACGCTACGACCCGGATCTCTGGACCGATGAATTTGCATTTCTGAACGCACCGGGGCAGGCGCAGATTCAAAGCGATCTGTTCTACGATTACCGCACGAACGTCGACGCGTATCCCAAGTGGCAAGCATGGATGCGCGAGAAGCAGCCGCGCCTTCTCGTCCTCTGGGGCAAATACGACCTGTCGTTCGAGCTTTCGGAACCAGAGGCCTATCGCCGCGACGTGCCGACGGCCGAAGTCCACGTCCTCGATGCGGGCCATTTCGCGCTCGATACCGCAGCGGATCAGATTGCGCAGTTCGTCCGGGGCTTAATGAAGACGAAAGACTAAAGTAGAAAGAAGTCAGACGTCAGAAGACAGAGGCCAGACGGTGGTTACTGCAAATACTTGTCGAACCATGCGACCGTCTGATCCATGCGATTGGCTTGGTTCTCCGGCTTTAGAAAGAGATGGCCCTCGCCGGAATACACGATGAGTTGTGTCGGGACATCGAGCGCCTTCAAAGCGTGCCAGAATTCGTAGGACTGCGGGGCGGGACATTCGGCGTCGCGCTCGCCGACG
>WNFJ01612103.1_pt1 | contig 11821 bp, 15 predicted proteins | sample 5400461 | NCBI WGS metagenome assembly WNFJ01 (sample SAMN13153349, study PRJNA577476) | soil metagenome | isolation source: 115 cm saprolite on Douglas fir-dominated hillslope | place: USA:California | collected 2013-09-17
AGGGGCCTTCCCCCATCTCTCGCGCAGCTTAACTTATTCACACGGTTGATTAGTTCATGGTGAACTCCTTCTCCGTATGCTTCTGCAGCACACTATGGTAAAGAAACTCGTCCTGGTCGCTGCACTGAGCAAGAACTCATTGCTCTGCGCACGTCGATGATAATTCCGGCCCGGGAGGTCTTGTGCCAGGGGAGAGTCCCGGCATCCTTAATATAATATGTGCTGATTGTAAGCCCATGGCCCGCCCGCGCCAGCAGTGAGTGGAATCGCGTGAAAGCAAGAGCTGGCGACTTACCGATGGTCGTACTGTGCCTGCTTGCGTTCTGCGCGTTGCCGTCGGCAAACCGTGCACAGGTTCCGGTCTATGAAGTCACACCCGTGGAAAGCACAATCAAATTTGATGTCGGGTCATCGGTCCCCATTAAAGGGACCTTCGACAAATGGAACGCAAGCATGAAGTTTTCGTCCACGGATGTGAGGAGCGGAGTTTTGGACATCGAGATCCAAGCAGACAGTGTGAACACCGGCCAGCGGTCTGAAAAACAACAAATTGAAGAGTAAGGACTTCTTTGACGTGAAGGACTTCCCCACCATTACGTTCAAATCCACGAAAGTCGTTCAGACTGGTCCAAACACATTCGACCTGGAAGGCGACTTCACCATTCGTGGTGTCACGAAGAAAGAAAAACTCACTCTTACAGATACCGGCAAGGGATCAACCTCAGGAAGCATCGACGGCACAATGGCCTTCGATCGCAAAGACTACGGCATGAACAACAACATTCCCTTCATCAAGATCGCCAACCGTGTCGAAGTAAATGTCGGTCTGAAATGGAAGCGGGTCAGCGGAGCTCCTCCAGTTTTCCAACAATAATTCGAAATTCGACAAAACGGGAAGCGCGCCAACCTCGGTGAGCTGTTACTCCGACGCACAGGCTGAGAAGCGCGGACTAGGGAGTGAAATGCAGCGGCGCTACTTCTTCGCAAGAAAGAATCTTTTTTCGCGAATGGTGCCTAGCCCCTAATACAGAAGTAAGGCCTGCTGTCCTGCGTAGCGCGGCTCGAGCATGAAACAGTCGCCCTTTCGCTGCCGCGACGGAGATCCCGAGTGCCTCGGCGGTTTCATGCAGGGAGCACTCCTGCAAGTCATGGAGTTCGACAACATTCCGAAGTGTTGGTCGCAGCTTTGCGATTGCGTCTCTCAAGGCTATTTTCTGCTCGGTTCTTGCGCAAATCTCCTCTGGATTTGACACAGAGTCTCTCAGTTCGACCGCGTCTTCGGCATCTTCCACCCCGACTTCCCGCGATACGCGATTCTTGCGGATTTTCATCAGCGCGGCATTAAATAGCGATGCGGGTCAGCCATGTTGAAAATCTTGCCTTTTCGTCAAACTTCTTGAGGTGGACATAGGCACTGAGAAAACTCTCTTGAACCGCATCCTGGGCATCTTCATGATGTCGGGTGATGCGACGAGCAAGCCGAAACATCCTTTCGCGATGACGTTCGTGAAGCTCGTCAAAGAAACTTCCGTGGCCCATCTTGGCGCCCGCGACGAGCGCCTCGTCGCTCATAAATTGGGCAGCGCCGGAAGTGAAATTCCGGCTGCCTCCGTGATGCCCTGAAATTACTCGTGCGGCCGACATCGTACGCTCCTTTGCACACTTTCCTTTGAGTTCGGATTGCAAGTGTGATTCCAAGGCAAGCTGTGGCCGTCTTGTGTTGCATCGCAGACTAACAAGCACTTACGCGACGAGAGGTATGTTTCATGTGCGACGTGGAATGGTCGGTGTCCAGCCATTGACAGACGCAACAGTCTTAAATCAGACCTCGCTCTTCCGATTGGGGTGCGGTTGCCAGTGTACTGTTCGCGGCAACCCAACATCGCCATTCGTCGACGTCCGATAGACATCCAATAAGGTTTTTCGAGGTGTCTAAGGGGCTAAAAGCTTCCGGCTCCGATACGGTGTCGGAACCGGAAGCAAGATGGAATTACGGATGCGAACAGCTGGTCAGTCCAGGCGCTGAACGATCGGGCAGTTGATGGAGAAGCCAGCACTCTGAAATGCTTTGCCACCTGGTCCAGTGATCAGACCGTCTTGCACGAAGGTGAGGATCTGAAACTCTTCACGTACCTGTCCCCGGAACCCTTGTTCGATGGCATCCTGGGTCCATTCGAACAACTGTGCATCCCAGTACGGGCTGTAATCGAGAGCGATGGTTGGGATTCCACCCAGGACGTTGTTCGGCCTAAAGCCGTCAGCCAGATCTGCCGATAGCCCTTGCCGCAGTGGATTCTTGCAGGAGCTCGACTCGGGTCCGTTGGTGCTGATGAAGATACGCTCGACAGGACTAGCGAAGCTGTCATCGTGGCCCAGCAGGAGTTTTTGCATCAACGGAGCGAAAGTGTTGTGTTCAATGGCCGCGCCGAGAGTATTGCTCGTATCCATCGAGAGATACCACACCGGACGCCCGAAACTGAAGCCGTTTATCAGGTTCAAGGTTACCGACATGTTGAACGGATCGATTGCCACGACCTGGTCGTGCACTTTTCTATAGTCCACATTGCCCTTGGGGAAGTTGATCTCGTTAGTGTCCACGTCGAACGCCACCATGGGAGCGTTGTAAATTACATTTGCGGCATTGGTAATTTGGACTAGGGGGCCATAATTCGCGTCCCCAACTGAGCCCGGTGTCGCAAACGTGGGAGGAAATTCGTGACCAGGAGGGCCAGGTATAATCTTCCGTTCAGGCGCAAAATTCACCGTGCCCGCATCAAACACGATATTCCCGTCAGCATCCAGGTTTCCCGTTCTGGCAGAGTGCGACGCGAAAGTCAGTTTGGCGGAGAAATTCAGACCCAACTCGGCAGCCACATCGGGGTTATCAACATCGGTCAGGATATACCACACCTTCTTCCCGCTGCCCTTCAGATGGCCCAAATAAAGCGGTATGGTAATGGTCCCATTCGCGGCGTCAACCTGGCCGGTGTTCAGCAATTGAACGGGCCCAACCAAGCTGCGATTGGTGTCGGAAGGCGGCGGTCCAAAGTACGATAGAGGAACTGTCGTGCCTATGGACGCGGGCGCCGGAAACAAATTGCACCCTGGTCCCGGGCCGATCGCACTCCCACCGGGCCCCTGGGCCGAATTGATCGTGCTTGCCTCTGAAGTGGCTCGCTCCAACGCCGTCTGCGCTTGGGGGACTGCGCGTTTAACGGCAGCGTGCATTGAAACGACTTGGGCCGAGGCAGAGCGATTAAGCACGCCACCGAGCAATAGAATGCCGAGTGTCGCAACCGTTAGCCGACCCGCGGGTGCATGCGCCCGCAGAGTTCTATGAGATTTTCCTTGGGGTAGATTCAACACTGATTCTTCCTCCTTTTGAGTTAGGGTAACCTCGACTTGAGAGTCGTAGTTCTTTGAGTGAGACACACGAATCGCACAGAAGTTACACACAATCAGAACCCGACCCTACGACAATCTCGCTGCTCACTGGCCGGTGCGATTTATTTAGATGTCCTCAATCACTCGGGACTGTACTTCACCGGATTGGTTATAACGCGGGTTGTCACAATGTAATTGCCCGCGGGCAGTCCTGGGACGTTATAGATTCCACTTTGGCTAGTGTCAGGTTTTTGGTCGCGCCGGTCAGGATGTTCTGGGTCGGTGACATCATTGTCTCGGACTTGGCGAATATTCGGCAACGTGTGTCAACCTCATCTGCTTGTGCTTTGTGAGAAGTGTTTGAGGTTGAGCCTTCCGAAAGTCTGAAGGCAATAGCCGGGCCGAAGCAGTGGATGCTTCATGCGTCCGTTATTCCGTTGACTCTGAAACGATTAACGAAAAGCAGCGCCCGGTCCCTTCACGAAATTCCCGGGATCGACACGAAGTCTCGTGGAGGTATCCACGGGCACTACGATATATTCCGTGGATTGCGTCACGGGACATCTGAGCTGCGTAGTTCGTCCAAAACAGTTGGAACAGCGTGGCCTCTCGATCGCGGCAGTCGCAGAGTGTTGTCTTCGATCCTGATGTCAATCCGAGCGTTTCCTATCAGCAGACTCGATTTCATCTCACCCCTCGCCACCGCAGAGGAGAAGCAAGGCAGAAAAAATAGTGCAGCCAAAGTTGCCCGGTTTAGTAACCATGAGAACTATCGTGTTGCAAAAGCGGGCGATCAAACTGGAACTGAATTCGCTTGATTGACCCGCGCGGAGCCAAAGAAAAATGATATCGCCGTGTCCAAGGAGATCTTGCCCGCACCAAAAATCAGCACGATCAGGGAGATTAGCAGAAATGCAAATGGCGCTGCGGCAATGAACTTGTCCGGATCGGAGAAGAAAGAGAGCAGCGCTTCACGGTCCCCGATTACGTAAGCCATCGTCAGGTTCACGGTGAGTACGAGACCTGTCATTCTTGAGCCCAGCCCAAGAGCGAGGAAAATGCCGCCGAAGAACTCGACGCAGGCAATGAAAACGGCCATTTGCGCGGGCATCGGCAGGCCAAGGGTAGCGAAATACTCCCCAACATTGGACAGATGATGGAGCTTACCCCAGCCGCTCTGAGCAAGTTGCCATCCCCAATAAAGCCGCATAAATAGGAGGAACGGCGACTGCAGGTAAGAAACCAAACCGAAAAACTGATCATGCCACTGCTTAATTGTCGCGATCATTTTACTCATGATTTCCATTTATGCTCTTTCCTCGCGGCTTTTCCCGCCGCGCGCGTTTTCATCTGGCTGACAGAACCAGCCCAGAGTTGCCCAGGTCTGAAACGAGTGGTGAACAAATGCCGCGCGGTCGGCGGCGGGGACTGAGCTCTTTCTGAAAGCCAACTCGATGGCACGCTGGATCGTCTTTCCTCCCCGCAGCGCGGTGAGGAGCGCAAATTCTTCTGGCTCGATGCGGCGAAAGTAAACGGAGAAATCCAAACGATGAACTACCAGAAAGATTTGCGCAGGTTCAAGCTTCGCCACCGCACGGACCTTACTGCGTCTTCTCCGTTCATGAAAAGCGTTGCTCGCAAAATCAGGCGTGTCGTCCGCGTGTTTCACTTCCAAAAGCAGGTCGTCCACCGGATAGTGCAACTTGAGTAGCTGCACATAAGGCTGAATGTTTAGCTGGAGATTCGGTACCTCGATCGCACGGAGATCCTCGGCGCGAAGGGTGGGCTTCGCCTGTCCATCGAAGGCTTCGATGTCTGCCCATTCGAGGCGAACCATATCGAGGGCAAGCACGCGCCTATCGCGTGCCCAGCTCGGATTCTGGCGCAACCACTTCTCCAAGTGCGCCCCCAGATTTCTGATTGTGAAGGAGCGTGAGGGACATTCCGTGAGATAGGCCCTGCACATGGATTCAAACCGTTGGCTGCCAAGTATGGCCTGCAGACCCGAAAAGTCTTCGATCATGCTTGACAAGAGCCGAAACCAGTATTGCCGATTGTAGATTTCCAAGCGTTCGAATGAGGTGAGACGATCATTCGGCTTGATGAACCGGGCCGCGTAGGCGCTCATGGACCCTCCGCCAGGCGCTGTGCGCCGCATGCGCTCAGACCGCGTCAGAGGTTGCATGACGGCGCGGGCAACAGCCCGCTGAAGTGGGGCGAGCTTCATACCGCCACCTTCAGCGTGGTGTCCGCGAGAAAGCGATTGGCCTTCATGGCTTCTCTGTGAACTTCTTCGAAGGAAGGGATGCTGTCGTCCCACTCGAGCAGTGTCGCAGTATTGCCAGCGCGTTGAACGGCACGCTTGTAGAGTCTCCACACAGGATCGAGCACTGGATGGTCGTGGGTATCGAGGATGTATTTTTTGAATTTTGAGTGACCCGCAATATGGATTTGCGCCACGCGCTCCGCAGGGACACTGTTCACATAAGCCAGGGGATCAAAATCATGATTTTGCGATGAGACGTAGATATTGTTCACATCGAGGAGGATGCCGCAGTCAGCCTGCTCAACAACCTCATTTAGGAACTCCCATTCGGTCATTTCCGACTCATGGTATTCGGCATAGCTGCTGACATTTTCGACAGCGATGGGAACTTCGAGAAAGTCACGTACCTCTCTGACTTTTTGCGCGGTAATGCGAGCTGCTTCGAACGTGTAAGGCATGGGAAGGAGGTCGTGCGTGTAGCGTCCATCGACACTCCCCCAGCAGAGGTGGTCGGAAAGCCACGGAGTCTTCGTGCGCTTCACCAGTTCTTTCAGTCGGCGGAGGTGTTCACGGTTGGGCTTTTCGGTTGAGCCGAAATACATTGAAACCCCGTGCTGCACGACTTTGTATTGCTCGAGTATCTGATCCAAAATGTGCAGCGGACGTCCGCCGTCGATCATGAAATTCTCAGAGATGATCTCAAACCAGTCGACAACGGGTTTGCGAGAAAGAATATGCTCGTAATGTGGAGCGCGGAGCCCAATTCCAATCCCGTAATCCGTAAACGCATTAAATCGATTTCCCGGCATCTTCTTTCTCACTCCTTTGGCGAAGGAAAGAGGGCCAAGAGAATTCTCCCAACCCTCCACATCGGACTGCGCCTGATTTCAAACTACCCCTGAGGTGGCTTGGAGCCATCGGTCGCGCAGCCGCCCTTGCCCTTGCAAGAGTTCTTACCTTTGCAGCCGTTGTCGCTAGCTTTGCAGCCACCCTTGCCCTTGCAGGAATTCTGGCCTTTACAAGCGTGCTTTTCCTTGACCTTATTGTCGTCCTTCTTGTCCTGGCCCTGGTCCTGATCCTGCGCGCTGAAAGAAGTCTTCAGCGAAGGAAGCAGAGTCGAGGCTTTGACCGCTGCACCGGTCCCGGCAAACAATCCCGCGAACGCCGCACCAGCCAGCAAGGCCTTTGTCGTCTTCGTCATATAAAAAGTCTCCTGTCGATTAGAATGAGACGCGAAACACCATCCGGATAGTCTTTCCGCCTCGTGCATCGCGAATCTCGCTGCCTGGTTCGATCAAACTGGCCATTCGCTGCGATTCCGAGGCGGCTTTGAACGCCCTGACAAAGGTGTTCCGTCCACTGAATGAGAGCCACGAGGCGACTAAAGGTTTCCGAGATTTTCAGCATGAATTGGATTCGAAACTCTGCAACGGAGCGGCCAGGTTGAGGAGAGCGACCACAGATTTGAGAATCCTAGCGGCTGGGCGCGTAATAGCCTATCTTCGAGTACGCAGTGAGCGGAGGGAGTCCCTTGGGCGTGCGCAGCTTGATCTTGATCTTCCGCCAGCGCGCGTCGTGGGCCTTATTGCTGGGGCGGTATCCCAAGATATATTGGTTGCGCAACTCCATGCCGATCTTTGCGGCGATGTCCGGCAGGTCGTTTAAATTCTCTACGGTGAAGGCGCGCCCGCCGGTCAATTCTGTCATTTCATTGAGCAGCGACGGCCCGTTGAGTTCCTCTGGCGTTCGGCTGCGATATGCGATTGGTTCAAAGATGCCGATGGAATAGAGCTGGGTATCCGCTTCTCGCACCAACTGCTTGATGTCTTTCTCGTTGTACCGACTATTATTGTCGCCCCCATCCGATATGATGAGCAGTGCGCGTTTGCCATTCTGTGCGCCCCGCATCTTACTAAGCCCTAGATAAATGGCATCGAGTAAAGCGGTCTTGCCCTTCGCAGAGGCTGCGAGCATACGGCCCTGCAAATCTTCTACGTTGCTCGTAAACGGACTGAAAACTTGGGCGCGCTCGTTGAAACCGACGAGAAAGAACTCATCTTCTGGGTTAGCGGTTTTGAAAAACTGGAGGGCGGCTTCCTTTGCCTTGCCAAGCTTGTTGGCCATGCTGCCGCTGAGATCCAAGATGACACCGATCGAGATGGGAACATCTTCGGATGAGAAATTCACGACTTCCTGCTCAATGTTGTCTTCGAAGACCCGGAAGTTATCGGCCTCTAGACCTGTGACGATGCGGCTATACGGGTCGGTGACAGTGACGTTCACGAGCGCTAGTTCCACGTCGACATGTACGGGCCGGCCGCGCGGAATGGGTTGCCCAGGTGTGTCGTGTTTCACATCGTTGGAAACGAGGGACTGGGCGAAGGCGGGCGTCAGTAAGCTCAAGATGGCGAGGCCAAGGAGCAGCACTAAGATGAACGAAACAGACAAAACGCGATTCATGATCGTGCTACTTTTCATGGTGCGTCCCCTTACTCGGATAGGTCGCTGAAGTGCTCGTTTGGTTCAAGAATCATCTGATGGTGCGAGTAGTCGAATATGACCGTGAATCGGCGTAGCATTTGCGCGCCGATGACGCCCATAATGTTGGGGGTTGCGAAAATGCCGGAAGTATTTTGGGGAAATTGCGTGAGGGGCATGGAGACTTCGAACCCTCCGAGTCTAATGGCTTGCACCCGTCCCAGACGAGCACTTAGCTCACCACCAACGGCAACCACCTTTGGGACTTCGGTCGTATCCTGCGTGGATAGAACCTCTGGATGTGCCTCGCTGAAGGCTTTCGTAAGCCAAATGGCGGTTGTCGCCCCCGAGTCGACTAAAAAGACAGCGGTGATTGCTGTCCCGTCTTGCGCTACAACCTCCACGCGTACTGTCGGTATGTCGTTCCAGATGAAATGGAGTGGCAAACGCTGGCCTGAACCGGAATAGGAGTAGGCTGTCGGATCGTGGAACCGAAGCACCTGATTTGCGTAATCAATTTCAACAACGTAGTTGCGGAATACGTTGGAGCCGAGGAATCCATCCGTACTTCGGCCCACCTCGCGCGAGAACCATTCCAGAGGCAGCGCCGCCACGGTCTGATCTCCCAACTCTTCCCCCGCAAACATGAGGGTAGCGTGGTTGGCGAATGCCAGCTTTTGGGTAGACCCTTGCCCGGGTCCATAAGCATTCCCTTCGCCGAGAAACCGAATTCCCAGCGTCTTCGATACGGACTCGTCGAAAACGGTGACACTCGCACCCGTGTCCAACATCATCCAAAGGGGCCGTGATCCGTTTACGCTCGCCTGTATGTAGATGAGACTGTCCGTGAGCTCAAAGTGAACCAGCGTGGCTCCCGTGTCCGAGAGCGAGCAAGAGTGCCGGATCGTCTCGGAGTTCATTGGCGAGGACCGGCTTGCTAAACCCTTCCCGTTGTCAGTATCGATCATAACCTCGGTTCGCTCACTGGCAGCCGGCAACGCCAAAATCAGCTTGCCTGTTCCGGCTGGGCAGGCGTTCGCATTTTGTGCACTGATTGCAGTGGCGTGGCGCCCCGGTAGAATCCGAGCTACTGCCCCGGAACTGCCGCAGGTGAACGTTGCTGCGTAGCGATGGAACAATCTCACCTCCGCCGCCTTCGCTGAGAGAGGGAGCAACGGCAGGAAAAGGCTAAATATCCAAACTGTTCTAAAAAGCAAAAGATTCCTCTCGTTCATGTCGCTTCTACCCTTGGCGGTTCTTCCCGTCGAACGTAATGGTCACGAGCAAACGCACTGGAACAGCCTCGCCGCCTAGGGTCGTTGGCTCGTACTTCCAGTGGCGGAGCGCCTCCATCGCCGCCAATGCGAGGAGCGGGTGTCCGGAAACTGTCCGCATTTCAACCACATTTCCCTGCGCGTCGATCACCGCGTCTATCACTACATTGGCGCTGATCTTGGCCTGGCGGGCCAGGACGGGATAGACCGGATTGAGCCCGAAGATGAGTCGCGGACGCTCCACTTGCCCACCGACACGAATTGGACCCTTCGGCGCCGAAGCGATCGGAGCGATCGGAGGTGGAGGGGCAGCGCCGGAAAGGACTCCGCCGATCACCCCACCCGGCAGTCCTCCACGAACCCCTCCGGAGACTCCGTCACCCGAGACAGTCGCAGCCGCCAAATCGTTGGCGTCTGGCCCTTCACTAAGACGCGCAACCTGATGCGGTATGACCGTTGGCGCCAGCAACTTCCCTGTCACAGACAACGCTCTCCGTTTCGGCGAGACCGACCGTGCCGACGCAGCTGGAGGCGGTGGAGCTGCGGGAGGTGGCGGCGCAAGCAAAGTCGGGTGGAGCCGATGAGTATCGAGCGCTTCGCTAAAGTAAAGCGGAACCACAAGCAGCACCGCCAGCAAAAGCACTTGCACGGTTCCAGAAACAACAAAATCACCTATCCGGCGCGGTGGTCTAGTCGGACTGTTCTCCAGCATCGCCTCGGCAAAAAACTCCTTATGAACTTCAAGACCAGCTTGCTTCGACTTAACAACTGGCGGCGCCACTCGCGGTGGACCATCTTCCAACCCTTCCTGGACACCCGCGGGCGCAGCCAAGTTGGTATCGACTGGAACTAGAATCCTTGGAACTATCACTTTTCTTTCCTCCTTCAAAGTCAAGAGCTTTCAGCCGGCAGAGGAAGCACCTTCGTGCGAGACCGGAAACCCAGTTTGCGGCCGGCCAGACGCTCATCGCGCGCCTTTTCACGCTGAACTTCGTGTAGCAGTTCACGAAGTCGCGTGTGCGCTTTGTGCAACTGCGACTTCGAATTTCCTACCGAGCATTTAACTATCTCGGCGATCTCTTTGTGTGGGTACCCCTGGATATCGTGCAAGACAAATATTGCGCGGTAGCCTGCCGGTAACCGCTCGATGCAGCGCTCGAGACTCACTCTGTCAACCGACCCCTCTAGCAACAAGTCACGCGCACCAATATCGATGGTCGGAGAGTTGGTTTCATCGTCTAGGTCGGCAGTCGCGTCGATCGAGACCGTCGGTGGCGACTTCTTGCGCAGGCGCATCAACAGGAGGTTAACCGCCAGCCTGTACAGCCAGGTGGAGAAGGCTGATTCGCCGCGAAAGGTATGGATCTTGCGGAACAGCAACACGAACACGTCCTGGACCAGATCCTCGGCTTCGATGGGGTCTCTTAGCGTGCCTAGGCAAAGCGCATACACTCGGCGGGAGTGCTGTTGATAAATAATTTCAAAGGCCTCTGGGTCACCTTGCTGAGCCAACCGAATGACATCACTCACGGGTGAACTGTCGTCTTTGTACGGTTTTAATTCTCCCGATGTGTGCTCGGGTACGGACGCCTGCTTCCCCTTTCTCAATAAACGCTGCGCCTTCAGTTGTGAGTGACCCTTCAAGACAACTGCCTTGAGCCCAAATGCGGCACCTGTGCGACGAAGATTGATTGCTGCCTTCATTCGGATTTGACTTTCTTGCGATTCTGCGAACAGGGCACCAAGCAACGTCCCATCGCGATCATGCGCTGACCGTTTCAGACTCCGTTGAACTTCATCATTGCGTCAAGAATGTGATTTCGAGAATCGCCTCAAATGCGCAGAGAAAACTGATCTCTGCATCAAATGAGAGTCGCGAGTCTTACAAAGGTTTCGGAATACTCAAGGCTGATGGAATTCGAAGTCATGAGGAAGGCAGCAGGACTGAATGAGGCCAAGGAACGTGGGGCCACTGTTAAAAGCTCGGAACTAAAAGGTTCAAACCACCGAGGGCCCGCTCGACGCCACATCTGTAATTATATTTTCTACAATCTCCGCAAGGACGTAACTAAATTCATTTGGGCGGAGGGCGGGCGCTCCAAGACAGTTTTCGCCATTTCGAAGAAAGGCAGCCACCAACAACCTTCTTCAACGGGCAGCATATGGAACATACTTACGCGTAGACCCGTCAGGAGAGCCATCATTTCAGATAGCCTTTGGTGCGTGTATATGCTGAGTACGATGTCGAGTTTCGTGTGATCGAGAATTTTACTCATTTCTTGGCGCGACTTGGCAAAGTGCCATTGGCATCTAACCTTTGCTAGACTAGTTTCTGTAGGGAAAGCCAAAATAACCGCATAAAAACAGGGGTTCGCGCGTTTTTCCATGTAGATTGTTTTATTTTTTCATTTTTCTCTTG